>Ga0208814_1000404_pt1 | contig 28189 bp, 8 predicted proteins | sample MalvirAntarct_55_FD_184253 | JGI IMG/M metagenome (GOLD analysis project Ga0208814, IMG submission 184253) | Marine viral communities from the Global Malaspina Expedition - Malaspina viral metaG Antarct_55 (SPAdes) (version 2) | ecosystem: Environmental > Aquatic > Marine > Oceanic | place: South...
AGTCACATTACTCACATTCCAACCACTAATATCTTGATTAAAGGAACTAGCCCTAGAAAACATGTTTCTCATAGTAGTCACATTACTAACATCCCAGCCACTTATATCCTGGTTGAAATCAGAAGCACTACTAAAAAGATCCTGCATGCTTTCAACATTAGAGACATCTAATTGAGTTATATCTGGAATATTAGTAGCACCCCCTAGGAATCCTCTCAGCTGTACCCTACGGCCAGCATTATTGAAGTTAAAATTATTGAAATTAATACCATTAGGAAGATTGTTATTTGATAATCCTGTGTAAAAGTTGTAAACTCCTGTGATATCTAAATTATTAAGAGTGTCATCAGCAAAACTCCTCATTTGGGGAAATGTCGTCCCTAATGTTAAGCTCCCCACATTTGAAATTACAAGACGATCAAGTGCATAATACGCACTTGTAACACTAGAAAAATCTATATTAGTGCAGTCCATAATACCCCATGATGATGGGGAACTATTTGCAAAATCACGTATAGATGTTACATTACTAAAGTCCCAATTACTAAAGTCCATATAGGTTCCAGTAGATATACTATTAAATCTTTTAAATGAACTGAACATACCCTGCATATTAGTAATATTACTTACATCCCAATTTATTAAATTAATTATTGAACCACTGGTTCGGTAACAAGAATTATTGAACATTGAACTTGTGTTAGTACAATTTGTAAAATTAGGTACGTCCAAAGCAGATACTCCTTCTAGCATTTCGCATCCTGAAAAAGCTCTACTCATTGTTGTCCATTCACAAGTACCCCAACTTTTAATATCTAAAAGTTTTCTTCTATCATTATTAGCTCTTGCAAAATATATTTGACCTGTTGTAGCGGTAATAGATATATCATAAGTTCCAGCAGCGTCATAAGTATGTGTTTGGGTATCTACAACTCCATTTTCAACAACACTATCACCCCAATCTATATCATAAGTACCTATCCAAGGTAAAGAAAATTGATTATCAGCAGACGTACCAGACTCATCAGTTTTCACTGATATCACAAAGCGTTCTTCTATTCCTGCTCCTCCATTTTGTGGCTGACCTGCTCCTGATAATGTTAACATATTCTATTTATATGTAAAGTTTAAAACTACTTGATTTGCTAATACAGCAACTGCATTTGTATCTTCTATTCCTGACGTAAGAGCAAGAGCTATTCCATTTGAGAAGTTTAATCCATTAGGAATTGGAATTACAATACCAGCACCTTGTGTATGGGTTGGTATAGGAATTGTCATTACAGGAACATCTGTAGCTAGTACAGGAGCTGTTGCTTTATCATATAATTTTAAAAAGGACATAGCCTCTTCAGCCATACCCACTGCTGAAATAGTAGTAATCGTTCCTGCAGAAGATTTTACTACTGTTTCATTTGTAGTAGCTTCTGATATTAACCTAAATGGTAAAGTTGAAACTAGTGATTCACCAGTAGGTTTGTTTTTAGAAGCAACCTTTGTTAGTGTTTCTAATGCTTTCCATATTCCCCATAGAAGATTACTGTCTGTTCCCCATCCGATTTGTTTTCTTGGTATTGCCATTTTATTTATGTGTGTTTGTTATAAGAAGCCTTATACTACAAAAGTATAAATATTCCTAGAGTTATTTAAGTTTTCTGTATTTTAAGAATGAAATTAAAATAACTAGATATATTAATCTAACCTAACTAACTTAGTTAGAAATTTAGTGTTAGTGTCCAATTAACCATATCTAAAATATTTTAAATCCTAATTTAACATTTAAGTTCATGTTGTTTGTTATGGTGTTGTAACTAACACTTGTACCTAATAATATTTTATTCTTTATTTGATAATCTATACCTAATGCATACCTATCAGGCATTTTATTGAAGTTGGTTTCTATAAACAGAAAGGCTCCACTCCTAGGTATCTTTTTTGTAATTGTAGTAAGTGTAACTTGTTTAGGATATGTAATGTTTCCCTGCACATCTAACACTTCACCAGTTGATAAGATATCAAGCTTAGCTAGTGCGTTATTGCTCTTTAGTTCTGTTTTGTATATGTTTGCTGAAGTAGTTGTTTCAGTAGGACTATCTTTATACACAATAGAATCCTTACCTTTTATTGTTTTGATCCTTTCAACATACACCTTTGGTCCAGGAACTTTTTGAATTACTACTTGAGTTATTGTGTCTACAACAGTTTCATAAACTGTCTCTGTTTTGGTTATAATTTTTACATCATCACCTTCACATTGTTTAAGTAAAGCGTAAAGAGCTATAAAAATAACAAATATCCACAATATATCTAATCTATTTTTCATATTTTAATTGTTTTTAATATCAAATATTCTAAATTTTATAAGATATCTATTTGTTGAGGCTCCAATCATAAAGTTTATATAATAATCTTTAAATAAACTCTTAGTAAAAGAATACCTAAAGTATTTAGTTCCTTCTATCTCCCAAGTTACAGACTGAGTACCAAGATTATATTTATTTCTCCATAATCTACATGATGCACCTCCTGTACTTACTTTGCAGTTCTCATTCTCCCATGGTCCTTGTTTTGGTACTACGCTTTGTATATAGTTCCAGCATCCATTTCTAAGCACACCCCATCTATATCCTAGTATAAACTTTTGAATGTCATTCATTGCCCAAAATCTATCATAGTCAGGAACCCACTTACCATTAGTGTCTCTTTTCTTTACAAGTTCATACAAACCAAAGGTTGCATTTAGATAATGTTCATCATCAGTTCCTTGCCATCCAGTTCCTTCAGTGTCTCCAGCAAACCAATACCATTTAGATCTAAACGAACCAAACCTATTCTTCCAACTATTTCTCCTGTTTGGGTAAACAAAAAATGGATACACAAATACTCCTGATAGTATAACTAGTAATACCACCTTTAACTGACCTAATATAAACTTAATATACATCATAATTTATTTATTTACTTCGTTCATCCCATCGAGCCTTATAACCTCTCACATCAAAATGTGTGAATGTATCATAACGCCCAAGTCCACCTTGTTCCATTTTACCTTCAGCTATAAGTAGCTCAATTGTATCAGCCACTTCATCAGGAGTCATGCCAGAAACAACAATATCAGATGCTTTAGCTGAACAATGTTGACTAGTACCACTTCTCCCCATGTTTATTTCATACCAAGAAGGTCTGTAAGCAATGTTTATAATTACTGACTTACTTACATAATCTCTTAACACTTGTAAATTACTAGCCAATCTTTGTAAGTTTGGTTCTAATATTTCACAATCATTATCGTAAGATATCCATACACCTTCCTGAACTTCTTCAGTATAAAACCTAGATTCTATAAATTCTTCTAGGGTAAAGTTTTTAGTTAACTTCATAGTTATCTATTTGTTTTTTGAATAGTTATATCAAACTCTCTAGCAAACTCATCACTAATTGTTGACATTAAAGTAATCAAAGGATTACCAATAGGAACCATCTTTATAAAGTTTTTTATAGGTTGGGCTTGTTTTCTAACTTCCTCTGGTGTCTTATCAGGATCTGAAATATCCATTCCTGTAGTTTGTTCTATAAAGTGACCTAACACTCTTCCAACATCATTAAAGAACCCTATTGCAGGCAAACCTCCGTCTAACATACCAGTCATTTCACCTGGATTATAGAAAAACAATATCTCACTAGTGAACTTATCTAAAGCTTTTTGAGTATACCTAAATAAGTTTTTAGTTGCTCTATCTTCATCATCATCAGGAGCAAGTGTACCAAACGCCATCATAGATGCTATCATCATTACTAAAATCTTAAGCTCTTTAACTTGTCTATTTAAATTTACTTTAACCAATTCAATAAAGTCTTCTTTAGAAATATTTGGAACTTCACCAAAATCTTTTATATACTCTTCAGTGTATTTATCGTATAATTTATCTATAGCAATCATACCATTCTCATCCATTCTATGGATAGAGTTAATGTTACTTATTATTTTCATAGCATCTAATCCTAAAACACCCATGAATAGTTTAATTCTACCTATCTCATATTTTTCACCTGTAGTTTGACCATCCTCATCTATTTTTACATTAAAGTTGTCAGCATCTTTTCTAAATCCACCAAAACGTGTATCAACAAGTTTAGGTATCCAACCCTTAAAAACCATAAATGACTTTGTCCAAATGTTCATAGTAGCTCTATAGTCATCGAATTCAGTAAGACCTCCTGTAGCTGATCTTGATATACTTCTAGCTACATTGGTTACACGCATCAACTCTTCGGTATTATTTAAGTCAAGACCTGGTATAACAAGTTTACCATTTTCTAATTTTTTTGTAGAGTCTATAGATTTATTTTTCTTAAGTTCTACAATCTCTTCTGAAATCTTTACTTTAACAGCTTTATATGCAGCAGCTCTTTCAGCAGGTGTTCCTGAAGAATAACTAGCTTTGTATTTATCTCTGACAAAATCTCTAATGTTTACAATTCTACCATCTACAACCATCATGTTTTGTAACAAAGAGTTGAACACTGCTTTCTCTAAAAGTTGTTCAGGCTTTCTAAAAAGAACAAATAGAATATCACTAAAGTTTGCTCTTGTTAACTTTGTCATCCCAGCTTCTTTTAATGTTTCATAACTAGGATCATCTTTAAGAGGCATAAATTTATCTAGAAGTTGAATGAACATCTCTCTATCATCTTCACTTCTAAATTTATTTCCTATAAGCATAGATTCATTCTTCAACACCTCTCTACCATCAAAGTATTTACCAGCTAAAGCAGATATTTGCAAGTTACCTCCAAAAAAGTTTACTGCTCCTGATAAAGGATTTAAACCTAAAGACTTCATTTGAGTGTATCTATTTAGAGCATCCATTGTTTTAGTAAGAGATCCTACAGTAGGTTCACCTTCTTCAAAAATATCTGTCTTTTTACCAAGTTTTTTACCAACTGCATTTACAAGATCTTTAGTTGCTTTAATTACTGGACCCCCATAAGCAACATCGCTATCATCCAAAACATATCGTTCATCATACATAACTTTTCTTTGGAACTGATCTATAATCTTAACATTATCTTCATTTCCTGCTAAAACCTCTCCTTGTATAACTTGGTTAAACTTATTAGTTCTTAAGTGATCCTTAAAAGACTGTGTAGTTTTTACCAATAACATCTGATCTTCTATTTCAGTTAAGTACGAATACTTATTTACATGTTGAACATAAAGTATCATATTCTTAAATAAGTCTAAACTTACATCTGAATAATCATTAGGACCATTTTCTGTAACAGTAAAGTCTCTAGTATAATACTTAGGTATAGATTGTTCAATTTCTCCTGTTAATGTATTTATTTTACCATATCCTACATCATCTGCTCTAGATGTCAAGTTTAAACTAAAGTTTTTAATAGCTTTTAAATTTGGACCATCCCAAGCTAAACTTTCAGCCATACTTTTTCTAATAAATGGTAAGAATGTAGATTGTACTTTGTTATTTATGTATCCTACATCTTGTGCTTTTTTATTAACTTTTGTTATAAAGTTGTATAATGCAAATAGATCAGTATCTTTTGCCATTTCCTTATATTCCGTACTTAGCCATTTTTCTTTTGGATGTCTTTTAATTATATAATTATTCCATCCGTTAAAATCTTGTCTAGTAATGTCCCACTTTCTTTGCTCTTCTATGATTAACTTTTCCCTGAGTTCAAAAAGTTGATCACCTGGGTAACTTTGACTAATGCGTGTTATTCTTTCTTTAAGCTTTACCTTAGATTCTTTAATATAAGCTTGTGCATCTATATTATCTGCAATCCATTTCTTACTACGAGCTCCCTCTTCTGCGTTCTTATCAACAGTATCGTAAAACTCTTTTTTATATTTGTAAATTAACTTATTTACCAACCCACCTTCATCATTTTTTTGATAAAGTTTTAAAATTGTTTTTCTAATGTCACCACCTTTTGCTTTTATCCTGTCTTGAATTCCTCTTAGTTCAGACACTTGAGATATTGTATCTCTTTCAGCTAAGTTAGTTGCTCTGTTTGCTACATTATATAAAATATCAGTTGCTTTTAATCCTATAGTAGAAAGTCCTCTAAACCAACTTGCTAATCCTTTTACAACTTTTTCTGGATTCATTAAACCTGTAACAAGGTTACGCTCCCCAATAAACTTTTCTGCAAACTCACCAGAAATTAATTCAAGATCTGTTTTTAGTTCACTAATTTCTTGTTGTTTATTTTTAATATTTTGTAGAAATTCTTTTTGTTCTTTGCCACCTATAACTTCATCTCCTTTTTTATAGATCATGTCACCTATATAGTTTGTAATTTCTGAAAACACTGCAGAAGATGCAAGATACTCTCTTAATTCAGCAGAATATTCAGATAGCTCTATATCCGTTAAGTCTTTATCATTAGCTGGTCTTCCTTCATACGATGTCTTCCACTTAGCAGTTAAGTTCTCACCTTGTGTCATCATCACTTCTATAGTGTCAATAAGTGGTCCAAGTTGTTCTTGTCCCTGTATAGACCTTACAGCTTTTTTTATAATGTTTAACCTCTCACTTTTAAAAGCTCTATCATCATCATCCTTTGCTTGCTTAGCTCCAATTTGTTCAGCAATAGCATTAAGTTTTTTAATAAATATATCTAATTTTTTTATTCCTGTAGTTTCAGTAGGTGCTGATACAGGTGTAACTGTTAAAGATTCAATTGATTTTGGATTCACAGATCCAATCTCAATACCTTTTATTTTTAATGGACTATTGAGGTCTTGAAAATTATCTCTTTTTAAATCCATTATAATAGGAACAGCCCTGTTCTTACCAATACTTTTTATTCCATAGTTATCTAAAAGGATTTCTCTATACCTATTTAATTGAATACCATAAGCACCTTGCTTAAACCAAGCAACATCTTCAGCACCTTGTGCAATACTCATAAACTTCCAGTCATATATATGAGCTGTACCATCTTCCTCTACAAGAAGTAAATCAATAGTACCTGCTTCCTTTTGTTTCTTATCGTAAACTTGTACTTCAGAAAGAACTAATGGATTTTTACCATCTTTAGAAAATTCAGCAATTAAATCTGTATAATATTTTTCTAATTTAGTATAAACTTGACTATCAATGTTATCTGTTATATTAGGTCTTTCTCCAGGAGTAACTCTTCTTGTACCGTCAGAGTTGAAAAATCTATCATGTATTTCTTCAAAAAATAAATGATATTTTGTACCCAATACTCTTTTAACTTCATTGTCTGTTTTCTCTGTTTCAGTAAATACCTTATTTCCAAACTTACCTCTATACCAATTCTTAACTCTGTCAGTTACTCTTTTATTTACTCTTTCATACTGACCATCAATTAGCATTTCATAATAGCTGGTAGCTTTTTCTTCATCTAACAATAAAGGGTCTGCTACTTCATTAGTTTCTATTTTTCTAAGATTTGCTTTTGTATCATTTAACTTACTTAAAAATTCTTTTTGTGCATCTGTAGTTTGATAATACACTTCTGTATTACTCAAGTCTAAAATATTCCCTTCAAACTGACCACCTATTACTCTTTCTGCAGTCTTAGAAAATATATCAATGTTAGCTGTTTGATACTGTCCCCTAAACCAATCAAGTATAGCATTCCACATTCCTCTTACCAAAGATTGTTCTTCTTGTGTGTAATCTTCTACATTAGCTTCTACATTATCTTCTGCAATAATTTCTGCAATAAGTTTATCTACAGCCTCTTTCTTTATCTTACGGATGTTTGGCTTACCATTAGGTAGTTGATAAGCTTTTAAATCTCTATACTCAGCAAGTGTATCTTTGTATATCTTAAACCTATCTATCTTAGATATAAGTTCTGTAATAAGCTTAGGTTCTTTTTGTTCAATAACAGCTGTTGCAATATGAACCATCTCTTCTACAAGAGCTACATCTTCTTTACCTTCAGCTATAGCAATTACTCCAGCAGATAAATCAGCAACAGCATTTACAGTAGAAACATCAACATCAGGGTTATCTTTAGCATAGTCAACAAGTTCTTGCATATTCACACCCATCTTCTCAATAACCTTCTTAACTTTTTCTAATACTTGTGGAGATGCTTCAGTTCTTTCTGTACCTTTTAGTTGAAAATTAGCATTAATTAAAGACTCTGATGTAGAACTTAAATCAGACACAGTATTAATAATATCTAAAGGAACTTTCCCATCATATTGATCCCAAAGAAAATATGCCATATCTTCTCCTTTAGATTCTGCTAAACTTTTCCACTCTTTTAAATTTGTATTTGGACACGTTGTTGCCATTAGCCTTTACATATTAATTTGATTATTGTTCCTGTTACTTCTTTTGAATACCCTATCTCTAATAGCATTTCTCTATTAACTTCTAAAGGTTTGTATTTCATACCATCTGCTAATAAAAACTCACCATTGTTAAGTTTATTAAAGTATGTTTCTCCTGACTCAAGTACACTTGGAACTGCTTGATTAAGACTTCCTTGCCATGCAGAACTCACTATAAGGTCACTTTTTTCATTTGCTTTTATAAAACCATTATCGATAACAGACTCTTTAGCATTAGTATAAAACTCTTGAGCTCTATAAGAATCACCAAAAGCATTTATATTTTTATATATATAATACTTATCTACAGTTCCCTTTTTCTTATTTTCAGTAGAGTGTACAATTGGTAAACCTTCAGGATCTCTTACTATTTTAAAAAGTCCCTTTTTTATATACTTATAATCACCTGCTTTTCTCATTGCAGCAACTTCTGTTCTTGTGTAACTTAAATCAGTCCAAGAAAAAACCATCATATCATCACCTGCTTTAAAGTTAGCAACATTCTGAGTAACTGTAAGAGGTATACTTCCGTTTGCAAATGCAGTATTTACACTATCTGGACGAGCCCAAGGTGCTATTGATGGAAAAGATGCTGATTTAACATTGTTATTTGCACCTGGCGTTAACATAAATAAACTATCTGATCTTACAATACTATCATTTTGCCAATTATTTCTTTGAAACATATTTAAATCTGCAAAATCTTGTAAGTTAGAAAGATTTTCTAACAAAGGTAACGTATATCTATATATCTTATCTACATCTTCTTGTGGTAAATATGAAGTAAATGATATTGGACTATTTCCTAATCCTGATTGTAAAACTGAAAGTCTAACAATACCATCATATAGTTCAGACTGACCTATGTCTTTCAAGAATTCTCTAAGTTCACGAAATGAATAGATAATAGAATTTACTTCATATGCTTGTGTACCAACGTTAGCAAGTTTTAAGTTATTAGGGACAGACCCTGCTCTTTTAGATGGTAAAATCTCTAGATTATTTACAGCTAAATTATTAATCATTGAGAAGTAAGGACTTCCTTTTTTAGATGTTTTAATTTCATTTATTAACTTTCCTACTTGTGCAGCTACACCATTGGTATCATCTAAAAGAATCTTTTTTATCTGAGTATTTAAACCTTTTGTTTGCATTGCCCAGTCAAATAAATTATTTACAGCCTTTCTAGCAATTCCTACAAATTCTTTATCTGATCTGCTAGTGTAAGGAAGAAGAACTGTTTCTAAAACTGTTCTTACATTACCTCTATCAGATAGTAAAAAGTTTGATAGTGCATTTCTAGTATCACCTTCTCCTTCACCATTAGCCAATATCCCAAGTCTTTGACCTAATCTTCTTACATGACCATTACTTAACTTATCTTCAGCACCTGCAATAACTGATGTTTGTGCTTTTCCATAAGCCACTTTTTTCTTAAATATTAAGAAAGGATCATTAAGCATTGAAGTGTCAAAATTTGTACCAGCAGTAAATGTATAATATTGATTAGACATTCTAGAATACTTTAGGAATTCCATTAAATATGCACCTTGTTGATTTGCTTCCTTTTCTGAAAACTTAGTCTTGTCTAAGTTCTCTTCTAGTGTTAACGCATCTTCAATAACAAAATCATTACTAGTGTTTGTCTCAAAGTTTTTTACATTATACTTACTAAGTAACTCAGACATAATCTTTTCGTTATATATCCACCTCTTACCTTTATTCTCTAACGTAAGTAAGTATTCTCTAATAATTGGTTGATTTATAAAAAATATTATTTGATCAATAGGTACACCAATTGAGTTCAAGAATAATATTGTAGGAGCAGCTTGTGGTGTAGCACCCATTTCCATAATCCATGGACCTTTAGATATATCTACATATCCATCCATAAGTTGACTATTGATGTTAGATATCAACTGTCCATCAGCATTATATATTCCTGAAAGAGAAGCTCTACCACCTGACTTATTGTAGTTCTTAAAATTAACTTTACCATTCCCTAACCAGAACTGGTCTTCTAATGTCATGTTTTCAATTCTATCTATATCAACAGTTATAATAGCTTTCTGATTTTGAGAATGTCCTGTTTGAGCAACAGCAGCAATACCAATTGCTCTTTTACCTGAGACAAAGGCTTGTCTTAACCTAAGCATAAATCTGTTATTTAACATATTATCTACATTAGTATAATCAAACGCCCCACCAAAAAGCTTATTAACTACACGTTTAGACAAAGCTTCTAGTTGTTTTGATGAGTTAGGTCTAATTAAATTTTCAAAGTTCTGAGGGTGCGACACAATAGTTCTAGAAGAAGTTATATATCCATTTTCTAGAGACTGTTTATACAATCTATTAATAATTGTATCTCTCACACCTATTTCAGACAACTCATTTACAAATGTTTCTAAAGAGTCTTCTTGATCTACTACACCAAGTTGTTGTAATAAATCTCCAAACTTTTCAACAGTATCATCACTATTAATTAAACCTTGAACCTCCCAACTTTTTAATTGACCTAATGACTCTAATTGTTTTTTCTGTGAAGATGTAAGTAATTGACCGCCATCAAACATTTTTGCAAATTCATTTTTGGCTTCAGAACCAGTACCAAAAAAAGGAACTGCTTCAAGTTTACCTTTCCTATAAAATACATTCTTCAGGTATATAGAAAGTTTATCAATATCAAAGTCACTTCCCACCTTCTCTACAATAGCAGATGGTACAACTACATTATCCCCAAATTCTCTTGGTAATAATCTGGCAACTCTAATTACATCAATTGAGTTTTGAGCCTGTGTTGGTGTACGGAAACCTAATCCCTCTAGTATTGATTGGTTTTCTGATTTATTTAAATATTCTAGCAAGTCTTTATCATTCATGTCGCTCTTGAACCAACGACCAACCATAACCTCCATAACTCTTTTACCATCTTCATCTACATAAAAATCTAAAACATCAGAAGTGTAACCGTTTAATTTTTCATTAAACTTAGCTCTAGTGGATTCAAAAAGGGATGAAGGTATCTGAGTTTTTAATCCTCCAGATATCTTTGGTTTAACCAATTCTTTGTTTACAATAGAGTATAGTATATTCCTAACTTGTTGATATACAGGAGTTGTCTCTAGTGTAGTACCATTATCTAAAAAGTTAGTTAACGCATCTGAAATATTATCATTAACTTCTCTTTTAAATAACTCATTACGAAGAGTTTTTGTAGCCTCTGAAAAGTCTACAACTGTAAACCTACCTTCATTTTCAACTATTCCTAAACGTCTAAGAATTCTTTCATAAGCATCTTCTGTAAGAGCATTTAATATCTCAGTGTTATTCTCAGACTCTTTATATATATCTGATTGCTCAAGTCTTTCGTCATTAGTTAATAAAGACCACTGCTCTTCTCTAGGAGCATCGTTCTTACCTGTAAAATGTTTAAAATCTATAGGTACACCATTGTCAAACATATCTAATGTGATAAGTTTGGTTGTTTGAGAACCTCTTGTAACTAATGCTTTTTCTTTAGATGGAACTTCTGATTGTATTCCCATTATAGAGAAAGGAACTTTTATAGTTTCTTCATATGGTTCATTGTTAAACTCACCTGTTTCTTTATTGTATGTTTCATGTGCATTTTCTGGAGATCCTACTTTTCTAGCAGATCTAAATATTATATAATCTACAGACTCTTTCTGCATTTTATTATATAACTTAATGGCATTATCAGCATTCATCTCTTTCATTACTCTATATGAAAGTGGATAAAGAGAATATTTATCAAGTACAACATTATTAAAGCTTGACTTTCCTCCATCCTTGGCTAATCTAGATCCTGATACAATAGGTTTTTGATCAGGGTATGCAGACTTAACCATTTTAAATGTATTGTCATTTAATAAAGTTTGCTCTTCTGGACTAAGTTTTATACTCTTGTCTCTTTTTTCCCAAGCTATATCATATCTATATTGTTTCTCTTCAGCATCGTTCCAGTTATCAGCTTGTATTCTCATAGCCCTGTATGCTGGGAAAGATATAATACCTGCACCATCTGTTTCTTCGTAAGCTTTATATCCAGGTAAGTCAATTGCTCCTATAATATCTTCATGAGTAGCTGTATTAAAATGATCTTTCATTAAGTTATAATACCCTATGTCACCTTTCTTATATCCATCATTCCAAACTATGTTTTGTTGAGCTTGAAATAAAGGAGAACTGTTTACAAGAACCTGACTTGGAGATAAGAAACTTTTAGTACGTTTAAGTTCATCTTTATACTGATATGGATCTGAATAAAGAAGTTTGTGCATCTCAATATTAGAAACCATATAGTTTATACCCAATGCAGTTAATTCTCTTGTAAGCTTATCAGCATCCATGTTCTTAGGAAATGCTACATTCTCTATAGTATAATTATCTACCAAGTCCCCTTGCACACTAATCATTTCAAATTTATCTAAGTAAGTATAGTTTTTAGATACCCAACTTTTAATATATTTAGTAACTGCTTCGTCTATCCTAGTTTTGTAAATGTCATAAACTTCTTCAGGTGTACCTTCTTGAGAAACTATTTCATTATGTAAAGTTTCACCTAGTATACTCTTAAAAAATCTTAAGTCTGTATTCTTTCTTTTATCAAATTCTGGAGTACCATCTTCATATTTTAATTCTGGTATATAGCGATCTGCTCTAGAAAGATTTATTTCAGAAAGTAAATAAGGTTTAAATATGTTAGATACTACTCTTGCAAGACCTCTATCGCTTAATTGAGAAGGTTTTACAGCCTTTCCCATATTAACCATATGTTCAAGGGATGCATCTCCTGGAACCAAGTTCATAAACCTACCATTTAAGTTTTGGTTTAATTCCTGTACATATCTTTCCTTATCAGTAAGCCTTGTACTAGCACTATTTTTCTTTTTCTCATATACAATACCACCAGCTATTCCTGGTTTTAATAAATCATCTGTGTTTGCTTTTTTAGTTCCATCACTAGCAAACATTCTAGACATTAGATTAGAACCTTGTGAAAACTCATCAGTAAGTAAATATTCAAATTGAGTACCCGCAAGATCTTCTTTCTTTTTAACATTTTGCAAGGCTATAAATAATTTATCAATAGCGTTAACTCCAAAATAAGTTTGCACTTTTTCACCTGATACATTATTATAGGTACTGTCAAAATCTGGATTAGTTGCAGTAACTTGTAAAAAAGCAAGTTCTCTTAACCTTCCGCTAATATCTAATGACCCTTGTGAAAAAGTAGTAACTGATTCTATTGATAATACACTATCCTTAATTCTTTGAACTACTTTTTTTAGATCTTCTTGTTTTCCAATTCTGTAAAGCTTTCTCATGTCAGTATCAGAAAAAGCAATACCTAATCTTAAAAGAAAGTTAGACATTGCTATAGGTGTATTTAAAGCTACATTATTTAATTCTACTCTTTTAGGTGTATACTTTCCATTGACTGAATTATAATTAAAGAATCCATTATTAGACTTTGCTTGTGAAGAAATACCATTTAGGTAATTTCCCTTTACTTGTTCTGAAGCTGTAGAGTATGCTGCAGGTTGTACAGTAACACCATCTTCAAAAACATAAGTATTTAGTACTTCGGGAGCTTGCTTTTTCAAAGTTCTCCACATTGCAGTAATCATCCTAGATTTTTGTAATGAGACGTTCTCAAAAGTAGGAGCTCCTTCATTAATTCCTTTACCCATTATTCGAGTATATAATGGAGCGTATGTTGCATTATTTTTAGCTAATTCTTGCAACTTGACCATCATCTCATCTGGGCTTTCAGAAGTATGTAGATTGGCTATTAATGTTATAGCTGTTTTACTATAGGGCTGTAAAACACTTCCGTTAATGCTACTTATTATTGGTTTTCCTGTTTCGTTATTTCTTACCTGTAGTGTAGATAATAAAAGTTTTAATGAAGCAGAAGCAGCTTTAAGACTATCTATCTTAGATGCATCAAATTTATTACTTTCTCGTATCCTATCATTGTCTTCTAATTGATCTTGAGCACCTTGGTCAAAAGAAATACTAAATGATTGAAGGTATTGTTTATGTCTTTCTATTAATACTGGCCAAGAATTTAATACGTTTGATTCAAGTTTTTTATTCTTAGCTATTAATACATTAAGGTTAGATCGATCTTTATCAGTTAACTTAGATTCATTTGCTACAATATAGTTATTTATAGCAACTTGTTTTTGTCGAACTACTTGTATAACTCTAGTCTGAAGCTTCTTATAAGTTTCAACCTCAGTTCCTATTAGCAAGTCTAAATTAAATAAGTTATCATCATCTTTTATTACCTCAGTTACAAGCTGATAAGTCATCTCTTGTACAGTATCGTAAATCTCTTTATCACTCAAAGGGATTACTCTAAATTCAGCATTTTCAGAATTAGGAGCATATAATATATCGTTTATGTTACCATCTCCTATTTCATAACCTTTTATTTGTGAGAATTGTCTAACCTCTGGACTTGCATAAAACCCTGTATTAATTCTATTAAACAGCTCATTAGTATAAGTGTCTGAGTTTAAGCTTTTAAACCATTTTTCAATAAGATCTTTTAATTGTTTAAACACCTTTGCAAAAAATCCTTTAGGTTGTTTATTACTCTTAACGTAATCTCTGAATTCCTCAGCTAGGTGTTCTTTCATTTGTTGACCAGTGGCTTCAGAAAACTTAACATCTTGTCCTGTAGGTCTATCTATAAAAGTTCCTTTACGCTGCTTAAAGTCCGTTCTTAATTTATTAACTTCTTCCGCACTTAGAAATTGATTAAACACAGCTTCAAATGCTTCATGATAAAGTGTACCAACTTCTGCATTTTCATATACGTAAACAGCATTTGACTTAAACATACCCCAAGCAAGTCTGCCTCCACCAGCTTGTATAATATTTTTAACTCTGTTAAGTTGTACAGTTGGTAAATTCTTCTTCATCCAAGAAGCAATCTCTTTCCAGTTTTCTTCTTCAAATAAAGACATTTCTGCTTCAACAACTTCACGAAAATGTTCATCGTTCATATCAGCTAGAGCATCGTCAATGTTATCACTAAAACTTAGACCTCCTTCCATGGGAGCACCTTCAGTTATAGTAACCTCTTCATTAGTTTGTTGTGTTGGTACTAATCCTTCAATTCTCTTTTCAATTTTTGTTCTTTCAGTAAATCCTTCAGGAGTACCCTTGTTACCTTCAACTGACCAAGACTCTAATAAACTAACAAAATCTTGTCCTAAATATTGTACTATAATTTCTTTAGCTTTTTTACCACTAGGATCTGTTTGTCTTCTTGTATATGAATCTGTTTCAGAATTATATTTACTAAGTATATTAAAATTATCTTTTTGTGGATCGTAAGTTATTAATATTTTTATACCTTCTGGTGTTATAGCTTGTGCTTCATACTTTGTTCCTTGCTGAGTAAGTTCGGAAGACACAACCTGTCGTTCTTCACTAGTTTGTTCTGCTGGTTTAGTAGCAACTTTAGGTGCTGGTGCAGGAGTTACTGGTGCAACATCATCAAACAATCCCCTACCCATACCTTCAGCTTCTCCTTTTTCAACAGCTAAATCACTAACTTTAATAGAGAAAGCATTATTTGCGTTTTCATATGTTAGCTGTGCCTCAATTGCTGTAAAAATTAAACCTTTAAGATAATCTGATTTTTTCTTTTTTATTTCTTCAGGAACATTAGTACTCTTAACTGGTATTGCATCAATTATTTCTTGAAAGTTATCTCCAGGTTGATTGTATATTACTATCTGTTCTTTTGCAGGTACAACTCCTTTTTGATCTCTCCACTTAAAGCTTAGTATCTGACCATCAGCAAACACATATTGGTTCATAGTTTCACCATCTAATGTATACAGTTTACTTCCTTTAGATTGTGAAGGTGTTGAAGGTACTGAAGGTGTTGAAGGTGTAATTACAGCCTTACCATCTTGTCTTATAGGTAAGCTTGTTGGTTGATTAGTTTTTTCTTTTTGTGCTGCAGGACTTGGTATAGTATAATTTTCTTGACCTGTTTTACTAAAAAAGTAAATGTTATTTCTATTTACTTCTCCATCTTCCTTAACCTTCATGTTAGTATGTAAAGGTAGTTCGTAACTCTCTCTAGTACTCCCATCAGGGTTTTTATTAGATAATAAGTAAGTTTGATAGTTAGGCCAAATAACATCTTGTATTTCACCATCCTCTACTCCAACTATTTGTTGAAACTCAGCATCAAGATCGTTAATTATTTGATCATACCCATTAACGTTATTGTATGTATTTTCAAGAACGGATATAATTAAATCTTTTTGCATCTCTAATTCAGATGGAGCAAAGTCAAACTTAGAGTCGGGGGATTTTCCTATTATTAATTGCAATTTACTAAACTCTAAACTTCCACCAGCAGAAGAGTCTGTTCTTTGAAAAAACACACTATTTCTACCTGGCTCTTTTCTATCACCGTTAGGACCTAATGGCATTCCCCAATAAGTTACACGTTTTAGAAAGTTTAATAAATCAATAGATGAATCACTTTCTACTCCTTCTCCCTTAACTATATTTTTAGATAATTGAAGAATAGTTTCAAATATAACTGTAGCTTCTTTCCTTGTATGTTTTCTATTCCTAAGAGGTACATATGCATTAGGTATTCTTAAAAATACCCTACCTAAAGGTGAATCATAAGATACAGTTCCCTCTGATACAACTCCTTTAGATTTAGGAACAAATATTAACGGTTTTGTTTCTAACGACACATCATCTATTAATCCTGCATCTTGTACAGATGTAACATCAGTATATACATTGTTACCATTGCTATCTATACTATATTCAGGAGTTCCAAAAGATGCTTCAATAACTTGAGGTACACCTAACGTTGACTGATCTAGTACAGTTTGTCTAAATTTAGCATATTGCTCTTTGACTAATGTAACTATTGCCTCATCAGTACCCTCTCGAAACATACTACCTCTAGTATTAGTAAGACCTGCTTCAGGCATTGTTTGGTATATAGCATTATCTAATAAAGAGTCTTCTTCCTTTATAGGTTGACCATCTTCTCCAACTAACTCACCATTCTCATTAACCATCACCATGATGATCATTGAGTCTTTATATTTTTCAATTAGATCTGGATCACCATCTAGCATTCTCTCTACAACACCTGGTAACAACTGATCTTGAATAGCACTTGTTAAATAAATACCACGTATGTCATCTCTATTTTCAAAAGAGTTTAGATTTGCTCCAAATGTATTTGCTCTAGTCTGATGATCTTTACCTTCGTTTTTAGGATTTGTTGAAACAGGAAGTATTTCTGTTGACTTTAGCTTAATAGGATTATAGGGACCTTCATACTCCTTAATAGGTTCTGCTTTAATTCCTGTATTTAATATTTTGTCTAGAAGCCTTTGATCATTTATTACCTTTTGTTCTGCAGCTTTTTGAGCATTGTGCTCATTCATAATAGATTGGAATCTATCTAGTATAATTTTTCTAGCTCTGTATTCATTTCTTAACTCAGTTATATCTGATTCTAACTTTCTTACCTCAGATATAGTATTTTCAATATCTGACTCATTGAGGTTTACATCTTTAGATATATCATTAGTAAGTGAAAAGTTAACCATCTCTTCTTTAAGAGCAGGCCAAGTTACATCTAGGTTTTCACCAGCTGCCACATCACTTAGTAAATCATTTAAAGATTTTGCATAAGTATCATCTACTATGTACGTGCTCTTAATTGCCTTCTTAAATAAACTTGCTGCTTTTTTAGTAACCTGTTTTAAAGTGGTACCCATTTTCTTAGCAGCCTTAATGATGTTAGCTAAGTTTTTACCATTGTCAGCTAATATCTTTACTTGACTCTTAAGTTCTTTTAAAAATTCACCACTATCTTCAGGAGCATCAGATATTTCATTAGTGTATTGTTCAAAGTAAGAAATGTCATTTAACACTTCTTCTCTTTCAGCTTCAGCTAATTTTATAGTTTTATTCAGATCCTTTCGCATCTGAGTTAATTTATTAATAGATCTTGTAAATGACTTAGTTGCTTTAGAAAAAGTAAGTTTAATCTTAGGACCAGTAGGACCAGCCTTTTTCATTTTTCTAATATTTACTAGGTCTTCTTTAACTTTAGCTAATTCTTCTGAGGCCTTAGTTATTGTTTTTTCTAGTTCAGCAATGTTTTCTTTACCCTCTTCACCTAACTGAGTAAGTACTTCAAGTCTAGCTTTTCTATTCTTAGCAAGTGTTTTTTTATTCTTTGCAATTTCTTCAGGACTAATAAATTGTTCTTCAGAAACTTTTTGATCTTTGTTTTGAACACTTCCAACTCTTGTAATCCTAGGAATCTCATAACCTTCTTGTGCAACAAAGAATGAATTATCTAGTTGTTTTCTTTTAATATTATTAGATCCCTTAGCTTTGTATACAAAGTAAAGTTTACCATTGTCATATTCAAGTCTACCTCTCACTCTTCCACCAAAGTTCTTACCTCGGTTAAGTTCAAAGATTTCGTTTCTATGATTATAAAAGTAGTTAGCAGTTTTGTTATCTCTTGTAGTGCTAACTTTACCAAGTTTAAGTTTATTAAACGTTCCTCTAGTTAAGTTTCTTTCTTCTCCTGTTTTAGTGTTTAATATTTTTAAAGTACCATCTTTATTGTATCCCTTAACTATAAGCGTACCTATCTTAAATATTTCATCTAAACCATCTTCATTATAGTCTACACTATTCCCAACAAAGTATTCTGTTTCCACCTCAATATCTACTACACCTTTTTCTGTCTGAACTTTAATAGTTTCTGGAGCATTATCAGGAGCATCTGTTTGTTCTTGTTTTATAGGTTCTGAAAGATATTTATTAGGATTGTCTTTAATATCTTGGTATGTTTTTATAAACGACTGTCTTTGAGAAGCAGCATCAGCAATATCATCTAAGTAAGAACCAAGTGCATCTTTCTTCTCACCTAATATATCCAATGCTTTAATTTGTTCAACAGCTTTGTTATAGGCCTCAAAGTTTCCATCTACTACACTTTTAAGAACTTCTGATGTATTTATACCTGCAGAAGATAACTTTACCCCTAAGGTTAATATTCTTTGATCAAAGTCTTCTGTTTTAAGAGCAGCATATAACATCTTATTCATTACGGAAGGAGGATACTTTAATGTACCTTTTCCATCTTGATCTAATATAGGTTCATCATCTTCATCTACATTAAAAGCAGAACCATATCTAAGATTTAAAGATTGATAAAAAGAGTAAGCAGAGTTAGCAGTTTCTTCAAAACGTTGAAGTCTTGCTGCATATGCTTCTTTAGTATCTGTAGTATTAGCTTTACCTTCTTTTACCAATTGTTCAAAACCCTCATCTGTACTAGCAAGTTTCTTATATTCAGCTAGTTCGGATTTTACTAAATCAAATCTACCATACTTAATTCTAGGAGTTAGGTAGTTTATAATGTAATCAGCTTCTAAGTTCTTACTTGTAAATATATCTCCAGCTTTAAGACGAGCTTCTCTTTCAACTTGTAAAACTGTTCCTCTATTTACAGCTTCCTTAGTTTCTTCAGTAAAGTTACTAAGTTCAAAATTCATATCTTTTACAGCCTGAGGTAAACTAGATGAGTTAAATTCTGAAACTGCCTTATCTGTAGTTCTATTAAGTCTTTGATTTTCTGTTTCGTAATTTTTATCAACTAACGATCTTACACTTGGTACAACGTTCATCATTATAGAGCCAGACAAACCACCTATAAGAGCATTCTTAGCACCCTCATTACTAAACATTCCTTGTGTAACACCTACACCAACAGATTCCATCCAATTAGTAGCTTCACCATTGTAAGCTTTGTCATAATAATCTTCTGTAGCAGTACCTATTCCAAATTGACTTGATTCTTCAAGTGCTTCAGAATAAGAAAACAAATAAGGTTTTCTAATAGCATTTACTACTCTTCCTAGTTTAGAAACTTGTTTTCTTGAAGCTCTACCAGCCTCATCAAAAATTATGTCTTTTGTTTCTTTGCCTAATCCATTAAGTAATGTTTTTTCAGAACCATATGAACTTGACATTATTTTTGGTAACTGGATATAATTTGTTGCAGTTAACAACATCATATTTGCAAGCATTGAAGAGTTACCTGCATTATCAGACATTTTATTTATTGCAGCAAGATCTTCTCCAGTAGGAACAACACCTTCTTCTTCTCTATATTTAGAAATTAGTTTCTGTCTGAAGTCATTCATGTTATGTAAACCTTCAAACCCTGCTTCACCTGTTGTAGATAAACCTGAAACTAATACTCTTTGACCTTTACTAAGAGTATTATACCCACCTGCTATTTTTAAATATGAATCAGATAAAGTTTTTAGTTCTCCATATATACCAGCAGCCCCTTTACCCCCTGATAAACCTGCCTCTGTTGCAGCAATCGTTTCAGCTGCTTTACCTGTAGAAAATAACTTAGATGCAAGTGGAATACCTTTTAAAATATTAGTATAAACACCAGCACTTAAATATGTACCAGCTGCAAATCCCATGTTTTTAACAACTCCATCCCACAAAAAGTTACCTGTCATCCAATAATCAGGAGAATACCAATCAGCATCTCTTGACACTGCTGTATAATAATTAGGTAATGAATCCTCTAATTGTTTATTAAACTTATCCAATGCTCTATTGAAATCATTATCATAAAAAGAAGCAAACCTACCATCACTTATTGCTTTAAATGTACCATTAACTAACCCAACTGTATTCTGTAAAAATGTAGTACCTGTAAGAGCTAATCCTTTTGAAACACCATTTACCATTTGAGCTCCCCATCCTTGACCTTGAGCTGCAGCATCTTCATTATCCCAACCTGCATCAGGATTAAAGTAATCATATCTTTCTGAACCTACATATTGATCCCCTGTTCTAGTAACAGGACCAACACCTTCACCAGAAGGAGTAGATTTAACTTTATTCATCAACGCTTCAAAAGCATTTACCTCTGGTTCAGAATTTCCAATTGGATCAGCAGTAACATTAGCATAATCAAATTTTGGCATATCAGTAGGAGCCCTGTATCCCCCAAATTTTTCTTGCATAAAACCTTCATCCAACATAGGTTTAGGAACACTAGGTGTAGGGATTTTTGTTCCTGCTTGAGCCTTTGGTAATTTATCTTTTGCCATTATTGTGGAAGGTTAAGTGGTTGATTTTGTAATAATTTTTTCTCTTCTAATGACATATCTCTTTGTGTGAAAGCACGAAAAAGAGCGTCATCTGTTAATGAGTTCATAAAAGTTATCATCTCAGCCTTGTTTAGACCTCTATCAAACGGTATTTCAAAATTGACGATCTTATGAGGTACAGCTGAAGAAGATGTTTGTTCTTTTGGATCTAAATAATCAAAGTTTACTTGTAAATAAAGCTGTGGGTCATTATTCCTAGGGTTAACTTTTGATATTAAGTTACCTGATACGTTTCTTAAGTATCTAATACTTGGGAAGTCTGACTGTTTTAGGTATGCATTCTCTTGAGATGTCTGTCTAGTAGATTTACCAAACTCATTAGGAAACGCTGTTGTAAAAAAGTCTTTATTATTAATGCTAGGATTAGTAGAAAGAAGTTGAGGAAGATAAGATCTATTAAATGAAGAAACTTCAGGAGTGCTATTTACTTGTATACCTAAACCTTTTGAAAGAATTTCATACGTTTCATCAGTTAATGGTATTGTTTTATTAAATCCTGCACCACTAACTCTAAGTTCTTGTACTCCTGTATACATAGATACATCAACTATTCCATCCTTTATAGCAACTATATCTTTTGCCTCATCTTCAGTTAGTCCTGGCCAACCACCTCTACCATTAGCAACATTTTCAATTGTTCCTAATATATTCTGAACTGTATTTTTTACTTCTTTATTAGATATGTTCAGTCCTACAGAAACATCTTGTTCTTGTGGTGTAGCTTTTAACAATAGTTCTGATTCTAACAAATTTCTTGCTGTTGTAATTTCTTTAACTTGTTTATTTATAGACATTCTCATTTCGTAAGCAAGTGTTCCATCACTAGCTCTCCAATCTGTATATAACTTAAATTCTTGATCAGTTAATGCATTTCTTGCCATTTGATCATCGTACTTTTTAACAATACCTGAACCACTAATTGTTCCTACCGCTGTTGTTTTTGCAAACTCATCAAAAGAATTTATAAGAATGGCTGTTTGTTCAGGATTAAATCCTCCCCATGTTGTGTTTTTATATTCTTCAGGAACTAAATTACTTAGATCTATAGGTAATTGTTTATCAACTTCACCTGAAATTACTTTATTTTTAAACGTAGCAGAATCAGCATCACGTTGTTTAATAATATAACCTTGAACATCACTTAGTGAAGATGGTGATACTGTATTAAAGTTATTAGAAATTGCTGTAGATAAAAGTCTGTCAAATTCAGTAAGTGCCCTGGTTCCTTCTGGACTTACGTACCCTTCTTCTGCTTCAATGTCACCTTCATTAAATATTCCATCATTGTTTATATCTACAAATCTTAATGTATCGTCCCAATTCATTAACTCTGCAACCCTTCCTCTTTCTGCATAGGCTGATTTTATCAAACCATCTGTTTTTATAATATCATTACTAATTATATTAGCAGGAGTTATATCTTGTCCAGGAATAGGAATACTAAGACCAGTTTTAGGCTCCTTAAGCAAGTCAACCTCTTCTTGTTTAAGCCCTTGCATTATTGTATTATTTTTCTTCTGCTCTTCAAACTTTGCTAAAGCTAAAGCCCTGTTATTTTTTTGCATTTGTACAGTAAAGTAAGGACTTACCTTTGAATCAGTTTCAATTTCTCTACTAGAAAATGATTGAGATATATTCTCCATCCACTTCATTGTATAAAATTGTGCTTTTGATGAGTCCACATTACCTTCTTCAAAGCCAGAAGAAAGAGAATCGTACTCTCTTTTATTAGATGCAATCATTGCATCTTGTGCATCTATGCTATTTTGAATTTGTAATCTTTGTGCAGGTGTTTGCACTTCTGTTAACATGTTTTCAAACTCAGATCTCTTTTCATTTAAGAATGTAAATCTTTTTTTATAACCACTATTTATTTGGTTAATAAAATCATCAGTAGTAGTATTAGAATACTTATATTCTCCATCTATAGATAGTTGTCTCCATGCTTGAGGGCTTAGACCAGACTTAAGAGCTGTTTGTATTTTTTCTGGTGTAAGTTCTTTTATAACTTGCTTAGTCATTACATCTCTTACACTAATAATAGTTTTTCCATCAGGAGCATACTCAAACATTACCTCATTTGAAGTTATGTCTTGAGCAAGACCTTTTATTATCTTTTGTGAATCTTCTTGAACATTTACATAAGGGGAAACGTTAGCACTATACTTAGAATCTATACTAGGGTTAGAATACCATCTCTGTACATCTTTCTGAAAAGCTGCCTCATTAGAAGGTGCCCACTTTCCTTCTAGTTCAAGTTTTTCTTTAGTTGCTGTATCTTTTTTATACTTAGCAGTATTTGATACAGCATTTATAACTCCTGGATCTTTTGCTATTTGATTAGTCATTCCATTTACAGAATTAACTAAAGCAAAGTTAGAAAAGTCTCCTCCTGCTACATTAGTTAATTGACTACCTAATGCATTAAGTTTTGACTCTAGGTATTTTTTATCTTCAGGTTTAGCAATTTCAAGTCCAGCAATGTTATCAATGCTTTGTTGTATTTTTGCTACACCTTTGTCATAACGTTCCTGTTTGTATTGACCAACCTTTGCCATAGCTTCTACAGGAAGTGTACGTACGTATGGGTTAAACTTAAGATTAGCTGGGTCTTTATATGATGCCATAATTTAACAAATGTAATGTGATTATACTCATTATCCAAACAAGACTAACTAGTTTTGGTAAAGTTTTATAATCGATTTTATTATAAATTTCTTATTGCTCTTAGAATATTACTATTTTTATTATTCTTTGTAACTTTTTTTCCGTACTTACCTTTCTCTACTTCTTCTTCTAATTCTTTTGCCTTTTTTTCAGCCTCTAATTTATCTGCTTCTTCTTTTGCTGTTTTTTTCTGATTGTATTTTTTATACTCTTCGTTTCCAAATTGCAAAAGTCGATAAGCATCACCTATATTATTAGCTGTACTACCTCCACCAGTAATCCCTTGCAGTAAGCTTAATGGAGATGTTCCTGTTGAAGATTGTCCTGTGTTAAATTGAGTAGAGTTTACAACATTTGCCCTACCGTCTTTATCAAATTTAAAAGTTGGATACATGTTAGCATACACTTTATTAAGTGCGTTATCTCTCTTATTTTGAGAATACTTATCACTTATAGAACTTAATATATCTATATTTTGTGTACGAGTGTTAGCTGCAGCTTGAGCTTGTCTATTTGCCTGTGTATCATATATTCCTAGGTTAGTCATGTTTGCTTGATTTAAAACATCTCTATTTCCCGAATATACATTATCTTTCATTTGTTGGTTCATTCTAAACTCTTCAGCATTAATCTTATTCAATGCTTCATAAGCTGGAGCTTGCATCATAGCAAGTGCTGCAGGATTATTTCGCAATGCTGGATTTCTTTCTAACGTTCTACTTTGAGAAATTATATCATTCTTTGCATCTTGTAAAGAAACATCATAAGGAACTCTTAGTTGAGGTTGAAATCCTTGAGCCTGAACAGGTTGTACCTGATTAGTAGCCATTGCATAACGCTCTGCAAGAAGTTGATTACCGTCAAGTGGTACATCTTCTGGTGCATTATTAAAATTAACCATAGGAGGTTGATTTTTTACAGGATCAAGAGGTGTTGTTTCAGCAGTAGCTTTAGGATCAAGCATTACTTTTTCTTCATCATAGGTTGTTTCTTCTGCAGCCTCTTTAGCTGGTGTAAATATAGCATCTTTAGTTTCTTGCCCAAATATACCGTCTTCCTTAACATTAGCAATGTCTGTACCTTTAACTCTTTTATTAAACTCTTTCTGAAATTTTAATATAGCTGTAGATACTTTTTTACCTTTATAAGTTACCGTTTTCTTAGGATCAACATTACTCCAATCAAACCAAGAATTGTTTTCTTTTAGTAAATTATAATCTTCCTGTGTAACTCCTCCAGCATATCCTGTATCTGGATCAATACCTTGACCTTCAGGCGTAAACCCTAATGAACTACCTGACATTTCTACAGCGTCTGTTGTATTTGTTGTAGGGTTTCTTTTTATATAAATATTTGTATTGCTAGGATCTACTTCATAACCCTCTTCCTCTAATTGTTCTTTAGTTTTATCTGTTTTAGAAATTTGTTTTTTATTATAATCAGCTTCACTTGGAGGATTAGTAGTTTGGTTACCAGTAGTTTCAACACCATCTTCACCCATTTTTAACCTTGCTCCGTATTTAGCATTTTCTATTCTCATAGGATCTTCAACTAACTTTCCTTTATTTATAAACTCATTTGCTTTTATCCCATATTCATCAAATGTTTCATTCATTGCTTCTTGTAGAGTAGCTAATATACTTTTTTTCTCAGCAATACTTTTTAGTTTCATGTCTGCACCTTTTAAGACTACATCTGCTGTATTTCTTTCTAACTGTCCAAATGTAGTATCGTCTGACTCTAGTCCTAATTCAGCAACCTTTGTTTGTCTTTTATTAATCTTTGCTTCGTCCTTGTTTAAAACATTACTTATGTAACTTTTAAACTTCTTACCTTTTGCTCTGTCATCTCCAATCTCTGAAATATAGTCTTCTGGAATTTTCATATCACCATACACAACTAAGCTATCATCTATCTCTTGTGCTGGTTCATTTTCTACTTCTACACTTGCATTAGATGTTATATCCCCACCCATGGACATTTGTTTAGCATCATCACCATAAGCAACACCTATTCCTGTTTGTCCTGTTTTAGGATCTCTATAGTCATGTGAGTTACCTTTAAATTGAATACTCTCTCCACCAGCATAAGGATTATAAGAAACTGTTTCAGCTTCACCACCCCATAAGGTTTTAAGATTTCCACCCATCTTCATTGTGTCTAATGCTGATGGATTTGGTGAAACATAATCACCTCTCATATTACCACCACTTCTATAAGAAGGAACCTTTCCACCATTCTTTACATGAGAAGAATATCCTGCTTGAATAGAAGGAGCTATAGCACCATATGACATTTCTTTAGTGTTCCTTGCAGTTGCATCTTTTTCTATTCCCTGTCTTCTATCATTTCTATCAAGTAAATCTCCTGCAGCAGATCCAAGGAAACCACCCACAGCAGCACCTGCTGGACCAAAAGCACTACCAATTGTACTACCTATAGTACCACCTATAGCAGAACCAGCATCATCATTTACACCAACCATTGAAGCTGCTTTTTGTCCTGCTGCACCATACGCGCCTCCACCATATGAAGCACTCCCAGCATTAAATGAAGTAAAACCACTGTTAGCTTTAGGAACTAAATAAGAATTACTTCCTAATGTTCCACCTTGATTAAATTGTTTTTGTTGATTAGGATCTACAAGAGGGGTGTATTCACCATTAAACATTCCACCATCTTGTGCTTTGTAATTTCCACCATGTTTAGCAAGAACATTTGTACCTACACCATATACTGGGAAGAATTCTTCTCCTGTATTTGTAAAATCCTCAGGACGCACATATGATCTATCTACTTTTTCTGCTGTTGTTTTAGATGCTTGTAAAGCAACTTCAGACAATTGTCTATCTTTTTTTGCATTACCTAACGCATCTTTTTGAGCTTCTATTTGGTCAGCAATTTTAAACGCATCGCTAACAATAGGCACTCCCCAATTTTGAACTGCATCAGAATTCATAATTTCACCAAACTTATTCATTTCAGCACCTTCTACAGCTTTTTTTAGTTTATGTCCCCAATTTTTCTTTCTAAGAGCTAGGTGTTCTTTTAAAGTTTTAACCTTCTTACCCTTACCAGTTTTTGGGTGATACATCATGTGAGGTGTAAACTTTTTAACCTTACCACCTTGTTTCATCTCCGTATTTTTCATAAGTGTCCCATCAGGCATTTCATGATAACCTTTTTTAGTTTTCCCTCCATTCCTATTTTCTATAGGAGGAAATTGTGGTTCAGATAAGTCACCTGTCGTAACATTTCCTGTAGGCATTTTACCAAATTGATCAGCTAAACCCATAAACTGATCCATAAAACCTGGTTTCTTTTCTTCTTTTGGTTGATAACTAGTCATCTGAGCATCATACATAGCATCATCTTTAAGCTCTTTTGTACTTTTGCGACCCATAAGTTTAGCAGAAGCATCATACATCTCCTCTTCTCCAAAACGAATAGGTGTAATATTTGATTGTGGAGTTTGCATATTAGGAATCATAGTTCCCACCTTTGCTTTCTTAGCCTTAAGTTTCTTTATGGCTTTTCCATGCTTTTTCATAAAAGCTTCCTCAGAAGGAAACTTCTTGTAAAATTCTACTTCAGACTTAACGCCTGCTATTCTTAAAAAATCAGCTCTCATATTAATTGTATTTATCTAACCAGCCTCCTGGTTGTGGGGTGTTGTAATTCGTAAAGTTAGTTAATTGATTTAGTTCTACCAAAGAACTACCGTTTTTTGCCATAGGGTACTCTGTGAACTTAGTAGCTCCAGGGAATGTTTGTGTACCTGTATTAGCTTCTACTATTCTTGGTTCTCCTACATCTGGTACAACATATAATGGATTATCTCCATAACCATGTGTAGCCATAGTGTTTCCTGAAATTTCTGTTACCTCTCCAGGGTGTGCCCATTGTCCTCTGTCAT
>Ga0208814_1000405_pt1 | contig 28150 bp, 31 predicted proteins | sample MalvirAntarct_55_FD_184253 | JGI IMG/M metagenome (GOLD analysis project Ga0208814, IMG submission 184253) | Marine viral communities from the Global Malaspina Expedition - Malaspina viral metaG Antarct_55 (SPAdes) (version 2) | ecosystem: Environmental > Aquatic > Marine > Oceanic | place...
AAAGACCCAAGAGCTAAAGCTGCCGTGAAGGCGAGGATAGATGACTTAAAAAACCAAATGGGTACTCAACTACCCTACGTCATGCAGTACCTAGACAGCACCAACGGGATGGTAGAACCACGCACTAACGGCATGGCTAGCGGTGGCATCGTTGGGTATGCAACCGGGGGAGAGATCGAAGCATATTTAGATTCAATAGGCGCAGATGCAGAGTACAAATCAAACTTAACTCCAGAACAAAGAGCTGGAATAGGTGAAATGCTAGATAGCCAAGCTACCCTACAAAATGCTATGCCCGAGGAAGGTGTAGTAGAGCGCATGGCTGAAGTAGGCCGAAAGATGCCGGATAGCAACTTAGGCGACAGACCTGTTAGAAACGCTGTAGCTGATATGCTAAATAGCCCAGTTGCGCGTGCGCAAAACGAAACCCTCGGCGGGGTAGCTAGAGGTGCTGTGAATGTACTACAAGACAGAATGTCTGAACTCGGCCCTGTCTCACAAGGAGCAGCAGGGGCAAACGAAGAGGCCACAGAGCGCCGCAGGACTGGAATTGCAGAAACCCTACAAAATGCTATGCCCGAGGAAGGTGTAGTAGAGCGCATGGCTGAAGTCGGCAGGCAAGTGCCCGGTAGTAACCTAGGCGACAGACCTGTTAGAGACGCCCTGATGGAAGGCATTGCTAGCCTTGCACCGCCAAAAAACCCCGGCGCTACTAGCGAGGCTGCTAGGCAATTTAACCGTGCAGCTATGCAGGCTCGCAACACACGAGACTTAGGCCCGTCTGTTACCGTCCCTGCTATAAGTGAAGCTGCTTCAAGCTTTGCGGAAGGCTCTGGGCTTACCGAGATTGCGAAAAAATCTGGCCTTGCAGATTTAGCTGCGGAACTATCTAGAGGAGGAGAAGGATTCTTTAGCGGCTTAACAGATGCGTATAATACTCTTATATCACCAATTCCAGAAGGTGCCCCCACAAGCTATGCACTTGGCTCACGAGCAAAAGACCTTCTTACTGCTCCTTTCGACCTTGTAGGCGGTTTTTTGCAACCCACACGCGGGAACCAACTTACTGTAGGAGATTTGGCAGGAGGCGCAGAACAGTTTGGTAGAGGTGCCCTAGGTATGGAGCCAGCTACCGATGACGCTCCTACAACTACTGAAGCAGAAAAAATTATTACATCAGCTCCAGAAGAGCCTGCGTATGATCCTATGAAAGATGTCGAGGCTATAGCTAACCCGAACTTACGTAGGGCTATAGAAGGAGCACAAGCTGCCCCTACTACTGATGTTGCTGCTCCCGCTACTGGTATTGCGGCTCCTGCTACTGGTATTGCGGCTCCTACTGCTGAGCAAGATGATGAAGTGGCCGCTACACAGCTAGCTAGCACTGTTGCTAGTAATCCTACTCCACAAAACATGAGCCGTTTTGAAAGCGAAATATCGAGACTTATGGAGAGAAGGGAAAGCCCAGTACGTGCCTTGTCTAGCTTCTTAAAGTCGTTTAGCCAAGCGCGTGGAGGTAGCATGGGACAGAACTTAGCTATTGCTACCACCGCTATGAACGCAGCTGACGATGCAATGGATAAACAAATCATAGCTCTTGAACAACTAAGAAGAGCTGACCAGATTAGCGAGCGTGACTTTAATCTTAAGACACAACAGGTTAATGATGAAAGAAGCTATAGAGAAGCTATGGGCGCGTATTACACACGTCTCCCAACAGTGCAAAAAGAAATTGAACAGCTAAGACAAGCTGGAAAAGATAAAGAAGCAACCAGAAAGGTTAGAGAGACTGCTGTGTCTGTTGCGACGCCTTATAGAATGATGTTCACTAACCAAGCCAAAGATGCATTGGGTAGAGGCGCTACTGCGGAACAGATACAAACTATGGCTAATCAATTATTTGAAGAGCAAGTAGAGGCGTTTATTAGGGCGGTAGAAGGGCCACAAAACTCTGGTGGTTCTAGCCCTATTAGTGCTGTCCAAGAAGGGGCTACTGCTACTAATGCGCAGGGCGATAAAGTAGTCTTTACAAACGGCGCATGGACACCTATGTAATGAATTTGCCTCCGGGGTTTACTTTAGATAAAGAACCAACTTTACCTACTGTGCAACCAGAAGCGTTGCCTTCAGGGTTTACGCTTGATGCTCCCAGTAATAATTTGCCTGTAGGTTTTGTACTAGACGCGCCCGCTGCCGCGCCTCTGCCTGACGCCGACTCGGGTTTCTTTAGGCAAGTCCTAGATGTTCCTACGCAGTTAGCCAAAGGTGCAGTTACTGGCACGCGATTCTTAACTGATGTGTTTGGTGCAGACAATCCGGTGTCCCAAACGCTGAGCGGTGTTGAAGATGAACTTGATAGCCTCCTCTCTGCTCAGTCTAAGCGGGATCAACAAGAAGTAGCTCGCATAATGCAGCAAGCCGAAGATAAAGGGGTTGGCGAGCAAGTAAAGGCGGGCCTGCAAGCGTTGTCCGTTGCACCAGTAGACCTCATATCTAATGCCTTCGGCACCTCTGCACCAGTAATACTTGGCGGTTTGTTAGGCACTGTAGTGGGCGCACCTGCCGCTGCTACAGCTACTGGGTTAGGTGTACTAACCGGAGTTGGTATTACTAAAGACGCTGCGTACGATGCTGTTCTTCAAGAATTAGTAGGGTCAGGAGTGCCGGAAGATCAAGCTAAAGACGCTGCTAAAGAAGCACAAGCATACAGCGGCGAAAACTTAGACAACATTGCCTTTGGTGGATTCCTCGGGGGCCTTGCTTCGCGGTTTGGTCTAGAGAAAAGCATATTCTCTGGCGTGGTGCGTCGTAAACTGGCTAAAGAAGCGCCTGAAGAAGTTATAGAAAAAGCTTTAGATAGCGCGCCACGGGCCTTAATAGACGCTAGTGAACGCAGTACCCTAGGTGAAGTATCTCGTGCAGCTATTACAGAAGCCATACCTGAATCTCTACAGGGCGGTCAAGAACAGTTTACCCGTAACGTAGCGTTGCAGAGGGAAGGCTTTGACGTGCCTACGGGGCGTGGTGTAGTAACAGCAGGTACATTAGAGGGTGCGGTCGGTGCGCCGGTAGGTGCGATAGCTGAAGGAGCGCAGAGGTTTAAGTTACTTGGCGACCAGAAAGCAAAGATAGATTACCTGAATGAGATAGCCGACAGTATAAATTCAGTACCACTTCCCCCAGAAGGGACTGCTGAAGCCTCAAAAAAAGATGCCGAAGCCACGGTAGGTGATTTTGAAATTGTAGGTGAAGAGGAACTTACAGACGCGGAAGTAGAAGCCGCTCTGGCAGTATGGGGCAACGAAGAAGACGTTGCTTTTGTAGCAGAGCTGGGGAAACTAACTCCAGAAGAACAAGAGGATGCGTTGGCGGCACGGAATAAAACTAAGGCAGAATACGACGCAACAGTATATAGACTGCGAATCGCCAGAAATACAATAGACCGCGCTAAAAAACAAAATTTAAGTGAGTCTGAAGTAAAAGGAATGATGAGAGCACCCGGTGCTCCGCCAGCACCTGAGACTGGGTTCGCAGATATACAGAAAACAAATAAAGAAACACCCCTGTCACGCGACTTTTTAGGCCGTATTTCTGCCTTGCGAAAAAATAATGCGGCAAAAAACTTAGCAGGCGCGCCTAAAAAAGTGGTGTCTTATTTTCTAAAAGGAACCAAGACAGCTAATCCTAATGAGGGGCTGTTTACCCTTGCGTATGAAACTGCTACTAGTCAAGCCACTACTAACGCAGACATAGACGCAAGAAGAACTGAGCAACCAAATATCCCTGCGAGCGAGCAAATTCAAACAGCTGCGGGAGCGTCTTTACGTACCGATCTACAACAAGAAGCGGTTGATGCAGCTGCAACTTATTTTAGAGACATTGCAGACCCTGAAACTCTTGCGCGGTTTGATAGCCTAGTAGATAGCATTAAGCAACGTCACCAAGATGGCATAATAGAACAAGCGCGCAGTATACGTGCTGCGGAAACAGAGGTAGAGGTAGAGGTAGAGGCAGAGACGGAGGTAGGGGTAGAAAATATTAACCCTATACCAGACCCGCAAGGTGTTGTTGCTGCTTCTCAAGCTTCCGCTGAAGAACTGGCTACTGCTGACATGTCTAAGCTACTAGAGGCTGCTAATGAGTACAATGATAGGGCCGCAGAAGAGGTAATAACTAAACTATTAGGGCCAAAAGCAGCAGCAGAATACGCAAAGTTACCATCTGGTAGTGAAAGACAATTAAATTGGTTAGCTGAGAATTCTACTGATGTCTTTGAATTAGATGTAGAAGTAGACAAGCGTTTTGTTAACACGGACCGCTTAGAAGCTTTTAGTCGGTACGTTGGGGTATATAGTGAAGAATCTCCTACAGAGATGGGTAAAAGTATAGGTAGGTTATTCCAGAAGATGGGTAACCCAGACTTTAAATCCACCCCGGAATATGCGGGCATACTAAGTGCTTTTAACTACGCAACAGAACAAGGGTGGAACGTAGAAGAAGTACTAGCGGGAGCAAAAATAGGAGCGCAAGAATATGCGGGAACAAATTTTCAAGAGTTATTTCCTGAACTTTTTGGGGTATCAATCCCTAAAGTTGCGCCTGCTCCCGCAATAGAAACAGACGAGCTAGCAGCAGACAAAGCAGCAGACGAAGCAGCAGACGAAGCAGCAAAGACGGGGGGACGTAAACCAAAACCAAGAACACAAACATCGCCAGTTTCAATCTTTAACGTGCCTAATGTGGAGCAGGCAGATGCTGCGCCCGACCCAAAAGTACAGGCAGTAGAAAACGTAAAGGCAGAGATGGGCGTAACTCGACTCCCACGTAAGGGATCAAAGAAGCGTGCAGAGTATGATAGTAAGGTACAGGCAGAAACTCAAAGGCTAGCAAAGCAAGTTGAAACTGACTTTGAAAATATAACTTCGGAAGACATTGCTGTTCAAATAGAAGCGCAGGGTATCACTGCTCCAGAAGTTGAAACTAAGTACAAAGGTGCAGACATAAACCCTGACGTTGTTGCTATTGCCGAGTCAGGCAATTTAAACCGCACTATAGAAAGGCTCTTAGAAACTCTACCTAAAGAACTACGACCTATTGTGCGTCAGATGCGTAGGGCAGCTAGTGCTACTAAAATAGAGATAGCTCCAGTTGAAGGTCCGCGCCCCGGTAAATACGATTCGGGAACTAACACAATAACACTTGACCCCGACAGAGGGTTAACTACAGGTGTGTTCTTCCACGAGCTAGCACACGCAGCGTTAGCACGTAGGCTAAACGACCCCAACTCTGCCGAAGCAAAAGCGTTCTTTGAGTTCTTTAGTCAGATAAAAGACCAAATGGGAGACTCGTATGGAGGTACTAACCTCGATGAGTTTACATCCGAGCTAGTAAATAATTCTGAATTTCAAAACCTGTTAAAAGCTATTAAAGCCCCAAAGAGTAAGACCCTGTGGCAAACCATAATGGATGCCATAGCTAGCTTCTTTGGTGTCCGTAATAAAGGCCAAAGTGCATACGAGGCAGGGATTGAGTTTATTGACGGGATACTAAGTCTTGATCCTTCTATAGAACCCCCTCCGCTAGCAAAAGTTTTCTATGCTAATACAAGCCCTGACGTTGCAGCTAAAGAAACGACGGAAAGTTTATCAGACTTTACACCCGGTAAAGCACAAAAGATTATAGATAAACTCTTAGACGCTCCCGCACTTCTAACCGCTGCTATGGGTTCTTTACGCTTAGACAACCTTATGCAAATGTACAACAAGTTTTTACCTGCTATAAAAGAAATTATAACTAATGTAGAACTTCGTCAGGGCTACCAAGAACAAAGAATAGAAGAAGCAAACAAAAAATATAACGCAATGATGGCGGTGTTAGCAAAATTTAAAACTCAGATGCGTTCTATGGCTACAATGGCTATCGACGCTAGACTTGCGCGAGTTGACATACTTGATCTAAACTTTGAAAAAAATAATAAGCTCAAACCTAAGCAAGTAGCAGAATTAAAAAGACTCAAAGGCATATATGACAAGCTGCCAAAGGAAGTACAAAACGTATACAAAATTATGCGTAACGATTTTGATGCTATGTATGTGGAGTACAAAACAGAAATATTAAACGAAATACAAAATGCAGATTTAAGAGCACAAGTAGCAAAGAAATTTGATGAAGAGCCTCCTATAGCAGGGTATGTGCCTTTCCGCAGGTACGGAGAGTTTGTATTAAATTACATAGACCCAAACACTAAGAAGTGGACGTCTCGTGCGTTTGAAACAAAACGCGAAAGGGACATGGAAATACAGGCGCTAGGGTTGACCCTCCGTTCAGATTTGCAAAGTGCTGTAGATCAAGATACTTCAGAGGACGGTAGTGACGCTAAAGGAGCGCAAGGTAAACTGAAAGCTGGCGAATACACTTTCCTAAACAGTATTAGAAGAGCGACACAAAAAACAATGCCCGCTCAAGGTTTTGTTGCAGACTTAATGGCGGTGCTAGCGCAAGACGGAAAAGCAAAGGGTTTAACTGACGCTCAGATAAAAAGCCAAGTCGATACGGTGTATTCAACTTATCTTGATATGTTCCCTGAGTCTTCTATAGCAAAAAGCTTTATAAAAGCAAAAGATATCCCCGGTGCTTCTGAAGATTTAGTCCGTGCCTACGGCGACACTATGGTTAAGTGGGCGCGTAAGATGGCGGACGTTAAGTACAACGGCAAAATACAGAGCGCCTTTAACAAAGTAGAAAAGCAAGGACGTTCGTCTGATAGAGTAGACGTAAGGGCCGCAGCGCAAAGTATTGTCGATAGAGAAGAACGTACAGTAAATCCTACCTTTTCTCCGTGGGCGCGAACATCTACCACGGGTAGTTACCTTATGTTTATGACGGGTAACATCTCTTCGGGGCTTGTAAACGTCAGCTCACTACCCTTGCTTGCGTTTCCAATCCTTGCTGGTAAATACGGCGGTCCTAAAGCTTCAGCTGCTATGACTAGAGCAAGTCGTATGGGTGTGCTAGATATAATGAAAACCGAAGGTGTGCCTAAGTGGGCAACAGCCGGTTATAAGGGAGGCAAGTATACGCTTCTGTTTGAAACACTCAGAGACCACGGACAGCTCCGTCACACGCAAGTCAGAGAAATATTGGAAGGCGCTCGTGAATCTACAGCGGAGTATAGTGGTTATACAGCAAAAATTTTAAATTTCCTGTCCGCGCCTATAGAACGCACAGAGCGTTACAACCGGACGGTTACTAGCTTAGCTGCATTTGATCTAGCGTTGGAAGGCGGTATGACTCCAGAGGCAGCTGCTGAATACGCCATGCGAGTAGTAAAAGATGTAAACACTTCGGGTATGTCGTCTACTGCTCCTAAATGGATGCAGGGAGACATTGGGCGTGTGATGTTTACGTTTAAAGGGTTTATATGGAACAGTGCTTATGTGACAGCACAAGCTTTTGTAGACTCCATAAAAGGCGCGCCGGATAGAACACGTAGAGAAGCTTTCAGGCAGCTAGCGTATACGTTCGGTATGAGTTATGCCATAGCCGGTGCGTTTGGCTTGCCTTTCTTTGGAGCTATATCAGTCTTAACAAATATGGTAAACAGTTTGTTGGACGACGAGGAAGAGCCGTTTAGCTTACGCCGCGAAATGATGTTAATAATGCCAGAGTCAGTAACTAAAGGCCCTCTTAACTATTACACTAACTTAGAAATATCTAACAGAGCCAGCGTTGCAAACGGTATGTTATTTAGAGAAGACCCTTACGAGATAGAAAAGTATGGGTATCTTCAGTCTATGGCACTCCAAGCTTTTGGTCCTCTGGGTAACTACGTTCTTGATGCGCCTTATAAGCTAGGGTTAATTGCTGACGGGGAGTTCCAGAGAGGGTTTGAGGGACTCGCGCCAAGCTGGCTTCGTAACGGTGCAAAGACTATGCGCTTTGCGCGAGAAGGTGCTACTACAATAGATGGACGTCCAATAGATACAGATATATCTGCTTGGAACTTAGCTAATCAAGCGTTAGGATTTGCTCCTGCTAACGTGTCCAGCCTTTATGAAACCCGAGCTTTGGCTAAACAGTACGAAGGGCAAGTGCTACGTACTAGGTCCAAGTTACTCAAGAGACGTTACTTAGCGTTAACCACAGGTGACTCTGATTTGTTTGAGGAAACGGAAATGAAGATATATGAATTCATGTCGCGTTACCCCGGCCTCCTAACTCAGGACACGTTGAAACGGTCGTTCAAGTCTCGTGCCTCACAAGAGCAAGAGTATGTTTCAGGTATCCGCTTCAACAAGAGTTTCTTCCAAAACCTTACTCCTCTGTTTGATCGTTTGGAAGACGTTGACTACTACGGGGCACTCTAGACTTTCCATATACGGATGCCCCGCACTCCGTCCTCTATAGTTATTTTAGTAACTACCCTGTACTTAAACCGTTTAGTTTCGGCTAGTAAAATGTCCTTAGCCTCAACGGGTTTAAGACAGGGTATAAAAAAAGACCAACCTTTTTTAAACTTCTTCCAGTTGATCTGGTACTCCACCCTTTCTATCTGCATCGTCTTTTGCTTTCTCTACAATTTTAGTCATATCAATAAACTCAGGGTGTGCCGCATCAAACATGGCGCAACGTTGAGCAGGTGAAACTATAGCCATTCCTTTTGACATTCGTTTGTTAACCGTATCCAAGTATATCCCTCGGGCTTTTAAGTCTTCTAAAAAAGAATTGTAGTCCGTGTTGTCTTTATTAAGTTCGTTACGTAATTCTTTTACGGGTATAAAAAGTCTTTGGGTGTCGCCTTCGTGCCTCATAACTAGCTTTCCGTACCTAGGCTCTAGATTAGGAACCTTAGCTTTTGAAGTACGCTGATCTACGCCGTCATCAACATCGAGTAAGCCATTTAAGTTACCTGAAACAAACGCCCCTAGTATAGATACATAGCTGTCTAACGGGGCAATAGTATCTTTTCTTAGTTGGTTTATTATTTCAGCAGCTTTGCTGTATATGCGCCGCATATCAAATTTTATAATACCCAGCTTGGTAGCGATAATACCCGCTGCTATATTAGCCGCAACAATCGCTGACCAGTTTCGCTCTCGGGAGGTTAGACGTAGTTCTTTATCAATTTTTTTCTGTATCGCTAGTACATCGTTCTTAACTGATTCGGGATTAGCTAACACGTACTGCATGAAAGGAACAATTGCATGCCCGTAGTTTTCCAGTAATTGGTGGTCAAACATTTGCTTACCCTCTTCTGTAGATATAGTGTCTGGGTCTACATACCCTACGTAGAACTCTATAATTCTCATAAGTTCGCCGTCAGGTAAACTTTTACCCCCGTATAACTTTTGGTAGAAGGAAGAGTTAGAAGTGCTAAGTGTTATGTTTCGCCATGTAGTATCGTTCTTGCGGTTAGCATTAGCTGTTTGTGTGCCTTTATCTTTACCCTTACCTTGAGATACTTCATAAGCAAAGTCGCTTATATGGTCTGCGTCCATATTACTAAGCTCGTCCACAGTGTTTACTATATTATTTAGTACGCCGAGTTTGTTTACACGCGCTACTGCTGTGTCTTTAGGATTACCCAATAATTTTTCAGGGTCGCCAAATACACTGTTTGCCATGCGTAATACTGTTGTCTTACCAGTACCGGCATTTTTATGTACCAAACTTATGATCGCGCCTTTCTGACCTGTTAACTGTAATAGAGGAGAGCCAAATCCTGACAACGCAGCAAAGGCTTGAACTTCCATGCCCTCTCGGTTATACAAATTAAATACTTCACTCCATTTTTCTAGCGTGCCCCTAGGTTCAAAATAGGGTGCGTACGCTTTGGTTACTGTAGAGGCCGGTGTGTGATATACCCCGTCTACAGTTATCTCTCTTTCTCCAACAATAAACTTAGTATTGTTGTCAGCCCAACCGAATTGTAATCGCATGATGTCTGCCTTTTTCTGTGTTTGTAGTATTTGAATAACCCGCGTTACGTAATCATGTAGTAGCGCCGCGTTTGCAGTGCCTGCTACTACTCCGTTATGCGCAAGAGTTTTAAGTAGTAATCTTTTTTCTAAGCTTTCGTTAGGTATAGTGAACTCGCGTACTCCGTCATGCGGAGAGTGAAATACAAACACCGACACGAAACCTTGCTCGTCGTCCCACATTTGTTTTTGTATATATAGGTCGTGCTCATATACAAGCTTAGGGTCTTCACCATCCATCTTGTATACACCCCCGGTCTTACCCCTAAAATAGGGTTCAAATTTATTTATGGGACTAGAGGAAGACTTCTTTATAACTTTACCTAAACTGTAAGGGCCTTTTATTTCTTTGTTTTTCTTGTGTGGGCAACCTTTGCACCCTGTAGGGTTGTTCTTTTCAAATTCTTCACAAGAGTGTGGCCCCTTTATTCCTACTATTTTTCTTTCCACTGCATGAAAATCATAGTCTGGATGGCCCTGAGATATAGTGTGAATTGCCTTGCTACCATCCTCACAAAACTTAGCTACAGAAAGAGCATTAAACCAACGAGGCTCAGATAAAGTTGCCCTGTTAATTAAGCTGTCTTTAAGCTGCAAGCAAGGAGTGTCCCTGCCCACTATCTTAGAAAACTTATAGTCTTTATTTTCGTCGAGTAGTTTTTCCAACACATCTAATGTTGGCTTACTACTTCTCTTCACTATAACTGCATTAGGGTCTACTCCTAGCAGAGCACGTATATCGTTAGGTTCATGCCGTGCAGATGTAGGGTTAATTATCTTTACTAACTTAGGGTCCTCCTTCTTTTGGTTGTAGGTGCCCGGCACTCGCAGGATGCGAGAAGGATCGAACACATTAGGATCAGCACAAAATTTCTGAGTAACACATACTTCTTCTAACCGCTTAGCTATAGGTAGCCATTGTTCTGTAGGCACCTCTTCAGTAAAAGCCCAATAGACATGCAAACCATAACCGGAATTTACTATTGTAGGTTCCGGCAAATCGACGGTAGCACAAAAAGCTTTAAGCGCCTTAGCGCCTTCTGCTTGGCTAGCGTACCCTTTTGGTAGCCCTGTGGACGGCTCTATTTCTTCTGCTTTGTTTCCTCCGCAGTCTATATCAAGCCAAATAGCACCCAGAGACTCTACATTCTCTATCTTCCTATTACCTTTTTCTTTTAGCTTCCCTAGAGCAAAAAATACATCCATGCCTTGCTCAGAGAATTCATCAGCTATTGTATATGCCACTGCTAGACTGTCGGTAAACTTTGGTATGGGTCTACCGTCTTTCATGCCGACCACATTATATATGCCACCCCTAGGGACGGCGTAATCTATGAGGTCAAAAGCTTGCATTATTTGTACTCGCTTATCAGTGCTTCTACGTAAACTGTGAGTTCGTTGTTAGGCTCGTGGAAACCCACGAACCAGTTATAAATAGTCTGCCTACTAACCCCCAACTGGGAGGCCATCTCAGTAACTGATACATCATTGTCGATGCACACCCTACCAAGACGAACCCCCAGAAGAGATTGGTCAGCTTTTTGGTTTAGACTATCGATGCGTGTCGTATAGCCATAGCTCATTAGTCGTCACTTCCCCATGATGAAATAATATCTTCTATGTCATCGTCATCGTCGTTAGGAGTTTCAATTTTTTTCTTACGTTTAACCGGTTCTTTAACTTCTTCTTCTTCTTCAGCGTCAAAAGCGTCAGCGGAAGTGGTAGCAACTTCAGACTCAAACATGCCATCTGAACTTTCTGTCTGAAAAGGACTACCAGACTCTGCATCCGCACTGAAACCGTCTTCTTCTCCAAATGGCGAAGCAGGTTTGTAAGGCAAATACTTTAGTACCTGTACGCCACGCAACCGAAGAGATACGCCCGTGGCTGCCATTTTATAGGGTATGAATTCGACTGCTATGTTTACTGTGCTACCAGTAGTTAACATAAAGCCTTCATCTAGCCTTTTGTTTTTTGCATCAAACTGATCCGGGGGTGAAGTAGAGTTACCACTATATGCAGCTTTAAGACTAGCCTTACCCACAAAACTCCCGTCCTCTAATTTTTTAAAAGGCATCTCAAGTTTTTTGGGCCAAGACTTATCACGTCCTGACGCGTTGGTATATGAGTCTTGCATGATTTGGTACAGTTCTTTAGCTTTCTCACTGCTCAGTATAAAATCTAGCTCGTACTTCGCACCGTCTTCTGTAGGGTCACACGGTACGCTCTTACCGTTTGCACCTGCTTTGTTATCAAACCTGTACGGCTTGTCTAAACGAGGGTAACGCGCAGCTACGTTGCGGATGATATGAGACATGTTAGACATTTCTTGCTCCTTAAAAGGGATTAATTTTATGTTTTCAACTTTGTTTAAAAGCTGTTGTATATTTGCAAGCTCTTCCTCTGTAAGAGGTCGAACCGGTTTAAAATACATCTTGTAGAAATTTCTATGCGGTACAAAATATATTTCGGTTAGCACATTGCCGACGTGCTCTCGGTTACGCTCAAGATGTTCTATATACTTATATAGGCTCATCCTGTTGTCTTCTTTTGAGAATAAACTTAACGCATTTAATCTAAGCTCATAAAGAAAATCTGTTTTAAGAAAGGCAACTTCAATGTTCGTGAAGTACTTACAAAGAGCCCCTCCTACACCCCTGCCAGTTTTTATACTTTGGGGGCAGTCCATACATCGCTTAGCCTGTATGTTGCTAGCAGGTACTGACGTTGCTGGAAAATCACAATCAAAAGACCAACACGTTAAACTGTTGTCTTTGTAATAGTTTCTGGATAGCGTACCGCTGTTTGTTATAACAACTTCTACAGACTTCAAAGGTTCATAGGTGGCTGGGTGTATAAAGCACCCATCCTGAATTCTTAACCTATTCATGCTTTGCGCGGTTTAAGTACAGTTATAGTGTACTTGCGGTTTGTTTGTAGCCCCGGAGGTGCTACATCAGGATTAGCTTCTAAGAACTCTCGCATGTTCGTGCTGTGCATACGCTTTTCAAGTAAATGAAGTGCATCATTATCTTTGAGAAACTTGTGCATCTTGTCCCAATCACTAGGCCAGTAGCTAGTATGTACTCTGCGTGAAATAGTTCCTGCGGGAGTTCTTACACTGTCTAGATTCTGTTCATCACAGAGTTCTAGCATCTGCTGAGTAATCTTATCTTGCTGCGCTTTTATTGTTTTTATCTCTTCTTCTTTAACTCTTATAGCTTCACGCATCTTGATATAGATGTCAGTTAGTTTGTCGGCTGTCTGTTTCATTACTCCTCCTTTCTTGTAGGGAGAAGTAGTTTACCAATACTCTTTACAGTGTCAAGTATTTAGTTCTTGTTTATACAAATCAATTATTTTGGTGTGGTGATCTACCTTAGAGCGCAGCATAGTGTAGAGCCGAGTCTCAACTTCACTGCCGCGTATGTGGACAACTGTCATCGGGTTATGTTGTCCCGGCCTGTCAATGCGCGCATTAGCTTGCAAGTAAGTCTCTACGCTAGTAACAGGAGCGTACCAAATAATAGTATTAGCTGCGGTTAGAGTTAGACCGTGTGACGCTGCTTGTGGCTGTATGATAAGCACTTGAATCTTATCTGTTTCTTGGAAGTCTTTAATTATTTCGCTTCGTTTATTTACAGAAACTTTACCCGATATTATTTTGCACGGAATTTTACTTTTAATTAAAAAATCGTTTAGTAATTCTATAGTGTGTGTAAAGGGTACAAAGACAAGTACCTTGTGGGAAGATTCGTCTATTACTTCTTTAACGACATTCAAACGGTTACTTACATCAAACTCAATGACTTGTCTATCGTCCGTGTAGACCGCACCCCCTGATATTTGCAGTAGCTTGTTTAAGTTAGTGGCAGCGTTAACAGAAGTGACCTGCTCCCCGTCAGCTTCCATAGTCATGCGATCCTTTAACCTTTTATAGTACGAAGCTTGTTGTTTAGTAAGCGGCGCTTCTCGCTCTACGTAAGTAACAGAAGGCAAATCTAAACACTGGTCTTTCTCAAACCTAATGGCAGGTTGCAACACTTCATGTACTATTTCATTCGCTTCTGGTTTGGGACGCCACGTAAACTGAGACACTTTGTGCATTACCTTGTCTCTAAATTGGCCGTAGTATTTAGGTGCGTTCTTTGCGTTAACTAGCTTAGCCAAGCCAAAAGCATCTACAGGTGATTGTGCTGCGGGAGTACCAGTAAGCATCCAAAGCCAAGTAGTACTCGCCGTAATGTCGCGCAAAGTTTTCCACCGGTTAGTCTGTGCGTTTTTGTAGGCGTTAGCTTCATCTACTACAATTACGTCAAAGCCCCCATTAATAATTTCATCCTTAACTACAGCTACCCCATCAAAATTTATAATGACAAACTCAGCACCCGCATTTAGTATTTTCTTCCGTTGCTCCGAAGTCCCATGTGCTACAGAACAACTACGGTGCATAGCAAACTTGAACAAATCTTCTTGCCATGCAGATTTCATAATAGACAGAGGGCATATAACTAGGACACGTTTAACTTTGTCCTGCTGCATCAAGTAATCTACTGCCCATATTACAGACGCTGTTTTGCCGGTGCCTTGTTCGTTAAAACAAAAAGCTTTCTTGTGTAGTGTTAGGAAAGACGAGGTTTCTTTTTGGTGGTCGAACGGTTCATACCTTCCAGTATACGAATAGTCACGGGCCATAGGAGACGGTACTTGTTTTACTTTTAACCCCGCAAGTACTTGGGCTTCATGCAGCCTCCAAGGGACTGCTATCTTGTAAACCCCATCTACTTCATTGAGTATTTTATAATCGTCTATTTGCTCAGTAATTAAATGAGGACGTTTTGTTTTTAGTACTAAGGCTTTATTGTCTATTACTTTCACTGTTTATCTCTTTCCGTATATGTTTTTTTGTTCTTGGTCGAGGTAAGGAGTTAGCTCACGGGCTAAATCGTCCATGTCCATTGATTTGTTTATTAGCGGGTCATCTTCTTCACACTCAAACGAAGGCACGTCAAAGCCATGCATGTCAGTAATGTTATTAAACTTCGGTGCTTTCACGTTGCATTGATAACCATTCCAAACAAACTTGCGTTCGCCGCGTATATGTTCTCGCACTACAACATTGCCTTTTGGAGTAAGACGCGTGTGCTCTTCTACAAAATGTATTATTTTCTTTCTGTTTCCACTCAACGTAGTAGCGTACTCTCTGTCTTTGAAATAATGTTTTGTATCTTTTGTGTCTATGCAAAAACTCATGCGTGAGTCATTCTTTTTTGTTTGCACTGTCCACATCTTGTCACGATTATTCCAAAAATTAAAACACGCGCAAAAAATACCTACATGCGCAGCTTCTTTACCAACGTCTTTAACTGTCCATTCATGCTCAAATATATCAGGGTGTTGCCAAGTTTTTCGGGTGAAGCATGTTTTCTTACCGTAAACGTTACCCGGTTTCTTTTTGTGGGGTATTGTCACCATGTCATCTGTCACCCAACGCAAAGTTTGCACTTCGCCCTTCGGGTTTACTGCTACATAAAAATACAACCAGTAATTTTTACCCACTTTATTTTTATTTTTAGCTTTTTCAGGACCAAGAGGCACGCTCAATCCTATTTTATAAACAATGTCTTTTGTAGGCTCCACATGAAGAGGAGAACTTTCGTATTTTGTAGCGTAGAAAAAATTAGGAAATACTTTATCTCCACTGTCGTCGGGGAAAACCATATTTGTAGCAACAAACATAATCCCCGGAAACTTTTCTGGTACTTCTACTCGGGTCTCTACCAAGTCCCTTGCAGTCATTGCAGTAGGAGCCACAAAGACACCTAGCCTTTTAAGAGCGTTGGTATTTGCTTTGCTATCCCATGATCGCTCGCCTGTAGCACGGGACATCTCTTTAAAATTTCTATCCAAGTTAGCAAGGGTCTGTTTTATTGTTTTACCCCTGCCCTTTGTATATTTCTTGCGTCGCTTCACCGGAACTACAGCTTTGCTCTTACTAAAATACTTAAGAACTTTCTGCAAGTAGTGGTTTACTTTAGCTTTAATTGCAGCACCCATAGCTAACATAGTTTACCCCTTGTTTTTGTTTTTACGCTCACGCGTGCTAGTTTCCGATACAAGGTTGCCTTTAGAATCCCGTTTAAAGGATCGGTTGCGGCTAGCTGTCTCTACTCTAGTACCATCAGAGTTCTTGCCACCCTTGTCCATTGCTTTCTTATGGGCCACATCTTTGCCGTCACCCTTAGAAACTTTTCCCTCTCGCATTGCCTTACGCCTAGCTTTGTTGCGTTGGGCGCGTTTCTTTTTTTGCTCTTCAGTGCCTTGGTACTTAGCGTACTCGTCTTTGTAATCTCGTTTCTTAGCAGCCATGACGGCCTCCTCTATATTTAGTGTAGCGTTTTTGTATAGTTCTCACCGTGTGTAATCTCGGCTAAGCTGTTAGCAAATTCTAAAATTACTCTGTTATTAGCCATAAAAATTTCATCAGGTATTGGGTTATTACCCGCAACAAGCTCTGCTAATTCAAACTCAAGATTTGGGTATCTTTCTGCCCAATGCTCAAAAACATCTATTGCCATTTGTTCGTCTTTGTAGTGCCCGTCTACATAGGTCTGTTCATCCACCTCTACCAATATAACGTAGTTGTAGCTCATCATCGTTTCCTGTGGTGTTCGCAGCTAGTAACCGGACAGTACGCACACAAAGGCCCATCCTTGGCATTCCATACGTCTGCTGTAGTAGCTACTTCTATCTGTTCTAAAGCTTCGTCGAATGTGCCAATGTAAGATTTGTACATATCTACAGTATGCTCTTTAGTTACAAAACCGTTACACACAACAAACGATAACGCAGACTTAATCTTTTTTACTTCGGGGTAATTTATAAACACAGCCCCTGCAAGTAAATCTAACTGTTTAGTGTCCGCGTAGTTTGCAGTTTTGCTAGTTTTATAATCGATGAGGTAAGCTTTATCTTCGTTTATTATAAGTAGGTCTGCTATACCCCTGTACCAAACATCGTTGCCAAAAAACTTTGTAGGTTTAAAAACTCCACCCTCTTTAGACACTCCAAGTCTAATCTCGCAATGCTTGTCACCTTCTATACTATTGAAGGCGTCTAGCGTACCTTGCAAAAATTTATACTCGCGCTCCAGCGGGTTTCCATCCCTTATATATTTTTCAGCAGCACTATGCACTCTGCTGCCGTACGCAGTAGCTGCATTACCCCTGTCCTTTACATCCTTAGCAATTTTTAGGTGGTAGTATTTTTTAGGGCATTGCTTAAATGTATTTACACTACTATAAGACCAAGCTGTCATGTTTAACCTTTCTCTTTTAAAAATTCTCGGCTGGTTGAGCCGGGTGCCGAACCAAACTGCTCGCTAGAAAACTTTTTCTTTACCCCTTTTACTTGCGTAAACGCACGGGGTGAGCACTGTGTTACCTTACCGCCTTCGGCTAGGTATTTTTTAATATCCTGCGCTATCTTCTCTCGCTCTTTTTCTTTCTGGTCAAAGGTTAACGTATCTATCTTGGTAATCATTCGTACGCTTCCTGTGTCTCTAAACAACGTATTGTTTTAGCTGCACGCAACTGGGTCTCGTAATCGAACGTATCCCACAGCAATCTAAGTTTTCTAACGCTGCTTGCGTTAAAGGATTTACTTTTCGCTGAGAGGCGAGGTGGTTTTATACCATAACTATTTTCTACAAACATAATCACCCTCTAAAATATATCGTGGCCCCCTGTAGGGACTATTGTTTCTAACACTATACCCCCCGCCGTATAGGCTTCTTCGGCGGTCATTATTTCAATATGATTAGGTGCAGTCTCCACCACATACATACGAACCTGATCCGCTTTAGCTAAAAACTCTGCTTCTTCTAACGCAGCCGCAGGATCAGTGAAGTGACTCATCTTCAAACTCCTCAAGTATTGTTTCCAATTTCTCTACCGCTTCGACTACGCGATCAAGTAAGGCAAAAAGTTCTTCGGCATCTTTGCCATCTACTTCGATTATTATTTTCATTCTACCTCGTGTATCTCGATTAGAAGGTCGATGCAATGCTTTGCTTTGGTCAAGTCTTCCAGCGGGTTTCCCTTCTTCTTCCAGCGAGAAATGTATTTCACTACGTTACCCTCTAATAAACTTAAGCCATTCTTCTCCGCGTATTCGGCTGGCTGGATGGGCATATCTTTGTAGTGTGTCCCCCCTGTTTGTTTGTTGAGTGCGTTAGCCTCGGCGTCAGCCTTCTTCCAGTCCTCCAAGATAGCCCTGTTTCTTGCCTCTTCTAACTCTTCTGCTGTCCTTTGTGTTCGCGGCGCTGTTACGTGAATCATATACGTTCTCCTTATCCTTATTAAAAACCTTATCCCAGTTTTGACGTGCCTCGGCAGTGGATACTGCTGTTGGCCTTCGCCTACTACCTTTACTCATTCGCCTTGCTCCTAGGGTGCTGGTATCTATCCTTCACGATCTGCTAAGTATTCAGCACGATCAAGTGCAAACTCAGCGGGGTCTACGTAATCTTCTTCTAGAGTATCGAGGTAGCGTTCAAGGTCTACCATCACTGGGTCTTTATCATTCATTAGAGTGTCCTCCACTCTTCTCCGCTAACTTAGCCGCCCAGTATTTCTGGTTGTCTTTTTCAGCTTGTAATCCCGCTGCCTCGCGTTGTGTGTATTTCAAGTCCGCCGCCTCCCAGTTATAGGGTACGTAGGAAATAACCGTAACCCAAGGTTCGCCACGGGCTTGAATTGGGAAGAGGTTGTACAAAGACCGTCCCTCTTCGGCTAAGTCGTTCATGTAATCCTCCAACTCTGAGGCTTCTACGTTTTGTACTTCAAAACTTTTGTCTGCCATATTCATTATCATCATCATTCTCCTAAATTAAAGGCCCGTAGCGTGGGCTAGCCGGTATGCACACCTCAACAAAGAGAACGCCTTATAAAAAGGAGTATAATAGGTGTTGTACGTTGCATACTGTGGGTGTTTTCAGCCATTACAAACCTACCCACCGCCCACTGGGATATTACTAACACTCTCCGTATGATCCACCGTAACCGCCCTCGCAATCAAGAGGTAAGTCAGGTGCCCACTTAGGTCTAATCCTCATAACTTTTTCTACTGCAAGCATTCCTTCTTTTACTTCGTCTTCTGGAACAATACATCCAATAGCATCGTGTACAGTCATTACTACTTTGTACTTTTTAGCTACCCGTAAGAGCTGCTCGCCAATAACTATGCGAGCTAGGGCTTGGCAAACGTTCTCAATTACCTTACCACCGTAAATGCGGTTAGGGATTATAGCCCTACCTTTGCGGGTATCGTAAACCGTCTCATCGTACCCGCCCTCTTCCTCTGCGGCTTGAGTACGTAAGTTAGGATACTTTATGTACAACTTATTAGGTAGGCGTATGCCTGTACTGCCTTCCACAGTAAGGATGCCTTCTTTGCCTAGCTCCTCTACTTTGTCTTTCATCATGGTCTTTAGCGCCTTATTAGCCGCTCTCCATAAAGCAGGGATGCGTGGGTAAGTCTCTCTATACACACGAATAATCCTGTCGCACTCTTCCTCGGATAGCTCTACGTTGAAAGTAGCTAACTGAGCGCGGAACTTAACGTGACCCATACCATAACCTGCTCCTAGTATCGTAGTCTTACCTACAAATCGCTCCTCCTTGGTTATCTCTGACTCAGGCTTATCATAGATAGCGGACGCCATAATCTTATACACATCGTCGCCTCTGTCGAATGCCTCAACTAAGTCTGTCTCTTCCGCTAGCCATGCTAGCGTACGTGCTTCAATTTGAGATAAGTCGCAGTCTATAAACTTGTACCCGTCTGGAGCGCACATTGCTTTCTTTAACTGTGAGCCTCTAGGTAAATTCTGCATATTGATTTTGTCATCGCCACCCCACCGTCCGGTGTGGGCAGCGTAATAGCGTAAGGGGATAGGTAGCGTGCCACGGTTTGCTATATCTATAAAGCGTTGAGTGCGGGTCTCTTCAATGGTAGACCTAACCCCTAGTCGAGCAGCTACTAGCGCTTGTACTTCCGGGTTTCTATGCTCTTGTAACGCCTTGAATGCCTCATCGCTTTTAGCAAACGCATAGGTCTCTTTGCCTGTCGCGGGGCTTATTTTAAGTGGGGGTTCTATGTCATAGCTACGCAGTAGCTCAGCAAATTGGGGGTTGCTCGTTAGCTTTGTTTTTTCGTGAGCCACCTTATCCATTAGTGCTTGTTTAGTATGTTTAATTTGCTTTAAGTGCCCGGCGAGTATTTCTTTATCCAGTACTAGCGCAGGCTCACTGAACATACGTATGGTTAAATCTATGAGGGCTAATTCAAAGTTAGGGAAATCTTTATTGAGGACTTGGAAAAGTTTATACGTAAGCTCGGCATCTTGGATGCAGTACCCACCGTACGCCTCAAGTTCTTCCGTCGTAAAGTCTAAACGTTTCTTACCGATTGCTGCGTGTATTTCAGTACCCTTTGCGCCTAGCTCATAATATTCAGACAGGGCGGCTAAGCTCCCACCTACTTCTATGGAGTGTATCGCTCGCGCCATAGCTAGAGTGTCGGCTATCTTCTTAGGCTTAATGCCGAAGTGCCAATTAAGTATAGACATATCGAACATAGCGTTGTGCGCAAGCGCAATAGAGTTACCCCAATCGAACTGGGCTAAAAATTTAGCGGTTTGTTTTTTACTGCCCGAAAACCAGACTGGCGCATTAGCGTTTCCTGATGATAGTTCTGCCCCAATTTTTTTAATCGCCACACCGATAACTTCAAAGCGTGGGTCTCTTATGTATTCTTCAGTAGTCAGTTTCCTAAGACCGTAGTCTTTAGCGTAGTAGGTTTCAAAGTCTATTGTTAGTATGTCCATAGGATTTTAAGTACTCTGCGAGTACTCCAATGTTCTCTTCGTTGATTATAAAAGTTGTGCCTTCTGCCTCTCTAATAGCAGTTAGCTCTCTGAGTTGTAGTTCTGTAGCTTTGTTCTTACCTGCCTTACACTCGATGCCGATGAAGTGCCCATGTAGGCAGCACACTATGTCGGGCACTCCGCTGCGTCCCATGCCATAGCTAGCGGGGAAAAAATAATATGCGCCGCGTTCTTTAAGTAAACGAACCACATTGTTCTTAACTTTCTTTTCGGGAGTTAAAGCCATACAAGAAGAGTAGCGTAAAGATTGGACTTTGTAAAGGTAAAAAAAACCCCGCACGGAGGCGGGGCTAAGTCTTTGGTAAGGTACGGATTCCGTACCTTAGTTGTGTCGTTCTCTCTTGTTATCTACATACTGAGTTAGCACCGTTCTCATCACGCTAGTATAGTTTTCATGCGTTTTAAAATGCGACACTACGTATTCAGGTAGTCGCATGTTTACATGTACTAAAGTAGGTTCTTTTTGTTTGCCCCTACCTTTGTTGGTTCTTTCAGCTATCGAATTCAAGTTGCACCTCGTCTCGTATAAAGAATTTATTTTGGTTTAGTTTGAAACCCGCCCCTGCTAAGATCGTATCGTCTTCGGCTAGTTTTAGCATACCTATAGCCAATTTTAAATCTTGCGGCATTGCCTCTCGACTAAGACGTTTAGGCGTACTCATACCATCTCGCCATGTAAAATACTGCTCCCCCTCTAGCAACACATAGTAACCTCTGTCTTTGTGCCTAACATTATCAATTGTGTTTACCAGTTCTAGCGCATGTGCTGCCTCTTGGTGCTTCTGCACAAGGTCTGCGCCACCCATAGTTTTAAGTGCGCCTGTTAGAAATTGATTGTCTAGTTGGCTGATAACAAAATCTTTCACTCCCTGCTCAGCTCCTCTCTGCTCAGCACGTAGTGTATACAAAGTATGATTAAGTTTGTGCGTTACCTCGGACGCTACTACCTGCATGCGCTCGTTCGTAGTAATACCATAAAAGTATTTAGCGAACATACTTTTAGCGACGCTCAGCTTAGTCGTTTTCTTTCCTCTACCTCTCTTAACTTCCCGTTGTACCCTGTTGTTGCGGAAAACAAATTCCCTCGTGTATAGGTTCTTTATCCTGCCTAGTGGCTCTTCCCCACTAAACACTGCTATTTCTCGTGCATGCAGTATATTGTCATATGATAGGTCTGTTCTACCCTCAGTTAAGAATATGTAGTGCGGATACCGTTCACTAACATGTAGAAGGAAGTCATACATACAATCTCTTTCCAATTTCATGTCGTCTGAAAGATTGTGTGCCCGGCTATTATATAAAACATTTGTTGGCATATTGCTAAGGTGTTTATTCTCACCTTTCTTTATGCGTTGTAGGTCTTTTTCCGTTTCGTACGAGTTTTCGCTATATACTGTTTCAATCATTGCGTTCCCCTTACCAATCGTACGATGTAATTATTGAGTCCACCTCGTCCTTTACTTCCTGTCGGATAGCTGAGGAGTCTTTGAACATCTCTTTTGTTTTACCTGCCATAACATCTTCAAGGCGTTGTCGTGCTTCCTCGACCTTGCGGTCATTAGACAAGTTCATGTGCTTAAGCATTCGGCACAAGTCAATGGGGTTGGTAACAAACGTGTCATGCCACCGTTTCTTATCGTCCTCATCATCGTCTCCAGTGTCCGTACACTTCGCACTGATACCTTGCAGCTCCTTTAGTAGCCGCTTCTCATTTTCCTTGGCTGCCTCCGCTACCTTACGTTCGACTTCCTCATCACAAGACTGTCGAAGCTCTTGCATCTCCTGCTCTGGTAGGTCTATGCACAGGTGGCCGCTCTCAGGGACCGGTGATACTACAAAGTTCCATGCAAACTTACTCATTACTTCCGCTACCGGCGGGTAGTCATTCTCATTGAACATGTCACCTCGATACTGCCTAGCTGTCTCGCGGTAGCTAAAGTACTTAACTCGAAACGTATCCAACATAGAATCAAACGCTGCCTTTTTAAGGTTGTGTCTCGACTTGTAGTCTAGGAACAGACTAGTAGGACAAAGCCTGTAGCCTCGCTCGTCCCAAGGTAGAGTCATGTTGGTATGCCACAGTCGAACGTTAGCGGCATGTTTCTGTACATCCTTGTGCCCAGTTGAACCCACCATCAGGTTGTCGTACATACGCATTGCTTTTGGGTCTGCGTTCTTGCGCCTAGCGACTTCATTCTCTAGGTCTTTGTTACGCTTGCTTGCTCCCCATACGCTAATGTTTAGACGTACTAGTACTGCACTGTTTGCTATACTCATTATCGTTCTCCAAAGGTACGGAATCCGTACCTAGTCAATGTTGATTGTCTTGCCCATAGGGGCAGTTATGTTGTTGTCGTTCGTTATTGCCCACAGAATTGGAATCATCCAATTCCCCCAGTTGCTGATCTCACCATCAGTCAGCATTACCACACAGTCTGGCTTGATGTTGTTGCTGTTCAAGTAGTCAGAGACACACGTAGGGTCAGTGCCTCCGCCCCCCACTACATTCTTAACCTCGGGAGCGTCTTTCAGTTGATCACTGGTAAACACTCCTCGATACTCCACTGCACCATCCCAATCAATTAGATGTACCTTGTCGATGTGCAATGCCTTTACAAGACCCATCAGTTCACTCGTTACTTTGTTGAGCCTGTTGTCGTACCGCATAGAGCATGAGGAGTCTCGGCACACTGCGATCTCATTCACACCGTTACCTTCTAGCGTAGGCATAATGATGTCTTGATGCAGATACCTACGGTTAGGTCTGCGCCATGTGCTGCGTTCTTTCTTGCGGCACGTTGAGTTCATAAACATCCGCAGTGCGTCACGCCAATCCACCTTTGGTGTAATCAGTTCTCCCAGTCCAAGGGCGTCCTTTAAGCCTCCTGCACCTGCTTTACTACCGGCATGGATACCTTGTCGGATAGCTTCGGTCACATCTTGCTTGACCTGCTCGGCTTCCTCCTCGGTGAGCTTCTTAGCCCCCTCCCAATCGTGATCGTCAAGTCCTGCGTCACCGTCATCGTCACCGTCACCGTCACCTTCGCCCCCGCCGTCGTCATCATCAGGGTCTTGCTGATTTTCAAGTAGGTCGTTGAATATCCTCTTGATTGTCCACCCTCGATACTTGATGTCGTGCAAGCCTATAGGCTTACCGTTCTTGTCCTCGGGCATCTCGGTGAGCTTATGGTCAGGGTCAGCCAACAAGATGCGGTCATTGTTCCAATAGTCCATCGCCATGTTAGCGACTCGGGCGTTTCGCTCGGCAAGGCGACGGTAGGTCAGCATGTGTACCCCTGCTTTGTGCAGCCACTCATGCACCATGACGTAGGCGACTGCTTTGTCTCCGTTGCTGATTTTCTTGAATAAGAACTCAGGGTTGTACCAGCAGTCCCGTCCGTCTGTCATTGCTGTGGGTATGTCAGTAGTCAGATGAGTCCTGCCGTGCATGGCAACGCCACGCAACAGCCCGAACGGCTCAGACCGCATAAGCCCGATCTTGATTGCTTTGAATTTTCTTTCTATATCCATTGTCGTTCTCCTCTTGATTTATTTTTAATACTCTCTTCTCGTACTCGTCTTGAAGCACGGCATACTTCTCACCTTCTTTTAAAGCCCTCTTGTGGTCTTCTTCTGCAAACTTAATGATTGCTTGGTAGTCCAAATCCCAAATTGTTTTTTTGCGTATCTTCTTACCCATTGTCGTTCTCCTTAACGTCTATACATTGTTTCGCGACTCTTCTCAGGATCGGCGTGTGTACGCATATCATTGTCTGTGCCAATATCTTTTATGTACTCTTCCATGATGGAAACCACTTCAGACCAACCGTGGCAATAGCCGGTATGCACTGGTTTATCTATGTGAATCCATTTGGGACAGAATACATACCAGTAATAGTCTTCACGGTAATCTGGGTCGTCTTCATCTCTACCAAAGCTATCGTCTTCGACTTTAAGATCGTCAGCCTCCCCGTGCTTTTTCAGCAGCCGCTTGGCTACCCTGCGCGACTTCTTCTCTTCCTCGCGTTCCCATTCATCTAAGCTATCGCTCATTGTCTTTCTCCTAGGGTACGGAATCCGTACCTCACAGTAAGTCTTCGTTGTCAGCTGCCCATAGTGAGTACTCTCGGTTGTTAAACGCTATGTTCTTGTTCGCGTGCCTAGCCAGTGCTACACAGAACACTACCTGCCACTCTTCTTCCATACGGCGTAGGTATTGCAGTATCGGGGTCAGAGTATCCTTATCCACATGCTCTAGTAGTCCGAACGTCATTACTGCGCGGGCACCGGGGTCGCTCGGAACTTCAGTAGTAGTTGGGTTATTCACGACAGACTTAACTGAGGGCAACGCCCTTTGGAATCTGATGAAGGAGACTTGGCTTGCTGCGTACGCACCACCGGCTGTGCCTGTTAGCGCAGCGTCAAGAGTATCTTCGTCGTACTTGTCGATGTTCCAAATGATGTTGGAAGAAATCTCCAGTGTACGCGGGGAAACCACATTATCCTGCGGGTTAGATGGATGGAATATAAACTCATTCTTCACACCATCTACATACGAGGCTAGAGCTTGCGGATACCTGTCCACCCATGCCATCACGACAGGGTGAATACCATTTGCCGATGCCCATCTTAGCCACTCGGTCGCGTTAGGCTTACGGACAATCAACTCAACGACACGTTGTCTGGTATGTTGAGCCAGCCCATCGCCTACACCATCCGTATCAAGGTTGCCTGTTAGATAGATGAAGCTACCTTCGGGGATAGCTAAGTCACCTAGTCTAGGCTTAAAGACTTCTAGCGCAGGGTGAAGCATGTTCTTCACTGGCTCCGCACCTTTGGTAAACTCATCGAAGCACATCACAACAGGTTCGCCTGTATGTATCCCGAACCTTGCGTTGGGGTAGTACCTCGTCACTTTAGACTCATGGTCAATCACTGGCATACATACATCGCCAAGGTCTAGGTTAGGTACATCGAGCATAGATAGGGCTAGTCCTGTGATCTTTGCTATTTCTTCAGCAATACTAGTCTTACCAACTCCGGGTTCCCCGCGCAGCATAAAGCGCACTTTGGGGTTGTTGACGATCAGGGCTATCGCTTGTTGTAGGCTTACAGTCTTTACTTCGTTCATAGTTACGCTGTGCATAATTACGTTCTCTTCGTTGGTTAGGTACGGAATCCGTACCTTGTTGGTTAAAGGTTTGATTTACTAACTTACATACATATTGTACCACAATTAGCTTACTTTGTCAAGTAGCAGCCGAACTGCTCGGGGGGAGCTGTCATGTGTATCTTGCGCTCGTCCATCGACACCACCGCTATCTTGTTGTTGTGAATGTGCGAGACGTAGTACCTCCAGCCGTGTTGGTCTCTTACTATTTCTCCAGTAGCTACTAGAGTCTGAGTCTTAGCTTTCATTAAAGTTTTCATACGACGATGTTCTCCCCGCCTTTCATATACTTGGCGTTGTCATTAGATAGAGGGTTATCGGTATCGCGTACCTCGAACAGCTCTTCGCAATGCACATACTTAAGCACGTCGTCCATCAGCCGCTTGAGTCTGGATACATTTACTGAGTAATCCCTTCGCCTCGTGTAGTAGTCGTACTCTGAATTTATTGTGGTGTAGACCAGTACCTCAAAGGCGTTGCTCCACTGGTCTTGGTCTACCATGTATGCGTAGATGTCTTCAGCCGGTAGAGGTCTCAGTGAGACCTTGCCAAGCCGGTACTGCTCGGGGTCGATCATCTTGGCGCAAGCGAGGGCAAACTTGCGAAACTTCTCCATCTCCTTGCGCTTCTCACCCATGATCTTGCGCTTGAGGTAGTAGCCCTTCTGGACGATAGCGTTTTCGGTAAAGTCGTAAGCCACTCCCTGTATATTCTCTACCTTGCGTAGGGTTACTGGATTGTCTCTCATGACTACGACCCTTTTACCTTGGGGCGGGAACACCTCGATGACAGTACTGCTTGCTTTGGAATACGCAAGCAGGGGGGGAGTGCGGTAGCCATAGGTCAATACGCCAACAATAAAACTGTGCGTGCTTGTTGTTGCATACCCTCCGTTGTCAATAATGATGTCGCCGTTCGACGTGAAAGTAACGACGTCAGTGCCATACAATCTGCAAGCCACCGCATCAATAGCACCTTGGGGTGTTGCTGCCCAACCTAATGCTTTGGGGTATGTGGTCTTGATGATCTGCATGTGCTGCTTGCGTCTGCCATTGTGTGTGGTGCAGATCGGCCGCAGGTTATTGCTACCCCTGATCGGGGTGATCGACTCGTAATGCGCGAGTGCTTTGGCATACGAGAATAGGGTTGGTAGGTCTGTTATGTTTCCGAACATGTCGTTCTCCTTGTAAGGTACGGATTCCGTACCTAGTTGAAGTGGGTTAGTCTTTATACTCGGTAAGTAAGTCTTGCAGTGTTACTGGTGCATCCCAGTCAGCTATCAGTTTCTCTAACTTCCGTTGCTTGTCTAGCAGGCGTGCGTCTACACAGCATGCATTTAGGCGTGCTTGACCGGCAATCTTCTGCCGTGTTGCTTCTAATAGTTCTATTGCTTCTTGCTTAGTCATTACTCGTTCTCCTTGGCTAAGGCTTATCTCTTCTAAAGATTTTGCCCGCGTGGATTAAAAACTGAACGTCGTACACTTCGATTAACTTTGCACCCCCGTAACTGCTAACGTAGGTGCAAGGGTTTGCTCCCGCTATGCCAAGCTCTCGTTGTACGTGCCTAGCCAGTAAGTTGTACTTGTCCAACTTGGGGTAAACAAGTTCACCCCCTTTGTCTTCTTTAAAGAAGTCTTTAAAACCGTAGCGGTATTTGTGCCCGCGCTCATCCTCGCCATCAGTAGCATTTTTAATTAGCTCCCATGGGTCGAGGCGTGTACCGAGCACTTGCTCTGGCCTTAACCCCTGTAAGTCTAGGCCACCTACTAAGTTGTAGCCTGAACCATTAGTCACTGCATTAACTCGTGCCATCGTCTTGCTCCTTGGCTAGGTACGGATTCCGTACCTTGTGGGTTAGTCTTTATACTCTGCAAGCAACTCTTGCTGAATCTTAGGATTGAAAACAAACTCATTACGCTCACCTGAGCATGCGTCGGCCAATGCTTGCTCTAGCATCCGTTCCTTCTCCATCAGGCGTGCGTCTGCTATGCGTCCTTGGTTGGCAATCTGCTGCCGTGTTGATTCCAAAAACTCTTCTAGCTCTTCAATGCTCAT
>Ga0208814_1000406_pt1 | contig 28078 bp, 35 predicted proteins | sample MalvirAntarct_55_FD_184253 | JGI IMG/M metagenome (GOLD analysis project Ga0208814, IMG submission 184253) | Marine viral communities from the Global Malaspina Expedition - Malaspina viral metaG Antarct_55 (SPAdes) (version 2) | ecosystem: Environmental > Aquatic > Marine > Oceanic | place...
TAAACACCAGTGTTATTCCTGCGGAGTATCGTTAAGTTCAGGAGATAACTGGGCACCTTCTATGTCTGATAGAGGACAGAGGATGTGCAAAGGATGTTTTAATGTTAAGCATAACAAAAAAAATGGGCCTACCAGAATGTATGTTAACGGTAAGTACATTCCAAAGACACACCCACTGTACAAGTCAGGACGTTACAAAGGGTTTGAGGATGCAGCCTTTAGTTCCTTAGAGAACTACAAAGACAACCCACAGGGTCAGGTGTATATAATCACGAACCCTGCGTGGGAAGGTTGGGTAAAGGTAGGCATGGCAGTAGATGCAAATGATAGGGCTGGTGGTTATCAAACATGCTCACCCTACAGGGACTACGAGATAGCATACGTTGTAGATACAGAAGACCGTAGAGCAACAGAAGCAGAAGCACATAGAAGGTTAGGTGATATCTTTGAACAACGGAACGAGTGGTTCAAGTGTGACGTAGAGATAGCTAAACGCTGGGTAGATTCAGTGATTGGAGATTACGATGAAGAAAGGTAAACCCTTTGACAAATGTTTTATTGATGCTGATTCACTTATCTATCGCATAGCTATGAAGGGCATTAGTTTAGAGACAGCTAAGAAGTATTATGATGAGGAGATAGAGAAGATAGGCTGGGACACTTGCAGTAGTGAAGTGTTCGTAGCTGTCAAAGGCTCAGGTAACTTTCGTTATGAGATAGCTGAAGATTATAAGAACAACCGCAAACAACAAGGTGAAAAAGACCCTGATCCTAGGCTTACGAAAAGGCGTAAGGCAATCAACGAGTACGCCTATAGCTTAGGCCACCATAAGTCAGACGGGTGTGAGGCAGATGATATAGTAAGCATCTGGGCGCAGGAAGCATTGGACGCTGAAGAACACTTTGTCATTGCTCATATAGATAAAGACATTGACATGGTGGAAGGTTGGCATTATAACTACAACAAAAAAACTTTATACCACACAAGTAAAGAACAAGGTCACTACAGGATGTGTTTACAAATGCTTACTGGTGACTCTACTGATAAGATTCAAGGGATTGTAGGTGTAGGTATTAAGACAGCAGAAAAGCTATTGGATGAAGTTCCTGCTGTTGAGATGATAGGTAAAGTACAAGAGGCTTGGGAGAAAGCACATCCTGATGACTGGAACGAAAGGTTAGAGGTTTGTTGGAACTTGCTATACATGAGGCGTAACTGGGACAGCTTCCACAGACTGACTATAAAGGATGAACTCAATGGCATCTTTTAGATCAGGGCTGGAGAAGAAGTTATCAGAGAAACTAGACGGACAGTACAAGTTTGAACCTTACGGACTGCCCTATACCACACACAGGAAGTACCTACCGGACTTCGTACACGAAGACAAGGCAGTACTGATAGAGTGCAAAGGTTTCTTTAGAGTAGGTGACACACAGAAGTACAAGGCAATCAAACAATCCATGCCGGAGTGGGAGATAATCTTTGTGTTGTCAAACCCTAGCAAGAGGGTACGGAAAGGTGGTAAGATTACAATGGGTGAGTGGTGCGACAAGGAAGGCTTTAAGCATTACACACTTAACACATCTAAAGAGATGACCAAGTACATCAAAGGGAAGAAAGTATGAAGGCTCTTACTCTTGAAGAACTTAAAGAAAGATTATTAAAATACCTAGATCAAGACTTGATGTGTGAACTGTTAGATGTTTCAACGCATGATCTAATAGAAGCTTTTGAAGGTAGAATAATTAGAAACTTTGATAGAATTGCAGAGGATTTTGAAGATGAGTATTAATAACGCAACAAGATTTGAATGGGACAGAGCAACCAACAAGACAGGACTAGAGCCTTGGGCTACAATGGCTGAAGAAGAACAAGAAGACATGGTAGGTGCGCCCAAGCATTACAACTCAGGCAACATAGAGTGTATTGATGCAATAGAGGAGTCCATGTCCAGTGTTGCATTCAAGGGCTACCTCAAAGGCAATTGCATGAAGTACCTGTGGCGCTATGACTACAAGGGCAAGCAGGTGGAGGACTTACAGAAAGCAGGTTGGTACTTACGTAAATTAACAGAGATGGTAACAGAGGAGAACACATAATGGATCAGTACCAACAGTTTATACACAAGAGCAGATACGCACGATGGATACCTGAAGCAGGTAGACGCGAGACATGGGAGGAAACAGTACAAAGATATGTAGACTTCTGGACGGAACGTGGACAGATAGACGACAAGGTAGCTAGTAAACTGTACAAGGCTATACATAACCTAGACGTTATGCCGTCCATGCGCTGCATGATGACAGCAGGAGTAGCGTTAGACAAGGATAACGTAGCAGGATTCAACTGTAGCTACCTAGCCATTGACTCACCGCGCAGCTTTGACGAGCTGATGTATGTCCTGATGTGTGGTACAGGTGTAGGCTTCAGTGTTGAACGTAACTTCATCACCAAGCTACCTGTCATTGCAGAGACATTCCACAAGACTGACAGCACCATTGTCGTGTCGGACAGTAAGATAGGGTGGGCCTCTGCATTCCGTGAGCTTATCGCTATGCTCTACGCAGGTAAGATACCTAACTGGGACATGAGCAAGGTACGTCTGTCCGGTGAGAGACTTAAGACCTTCGGTGGTAGAGCCAGTGGCCCTGAGCCTTTGATTGATCTGTTCAACTTCTGTGTTGAGAAGTTCAGCAAGGCAGCAGGACGCAAGCTGACCAGCATTGAGTGTCACGATGTTGTGTGTAAGATTGCTGACATTGTAGTTGTAGGTGGTGTTAGACGTTCAGCATTGATCAGCCTGTCTAATCTATCTGACCCACGTATGGCTAAGGCCAAGTCAGGTAACTGGTGGGAGCTGGAAGGACAGCGTAGACTAGCCAACAACAGCGTAGCATACACAGAGAAGCCAGACTTTGAGTCATTCCTGTCAGAGATGCAGACAATGTACGAGAGTAAGGCAGGTGAGCGTGGTATCTTTAGTCGTGTAGCAGCACAGAAGATAGCAGCACGTAACGGACGTAGAGATGCAGAGCAGGACTTTGGTACTAACCCATGCTCAGAGATCATCCTACGCAGTAATCAGTTCTGTAACCTGTCAGAGATTGTTGTCCGTGAAGATGACACACTCAAGACACTGAAGGCTAAGGCAGAGATTGCGTCCATCATAGGTACGCTACAGGCTACGTTAACAGACTTTAGATACCTGCGTAACATATGGAAAAGAAACACTGAGGAAGAGGCATTGCTGGGCGTTAGCATGACAGGTATAATGGATCACTACCTTCTGAGTAAGGGAGAGTCAAAGGACTTGTCGAAGTGGCTAGAGGAGATAAGAGATGTTTGTGTGGAGACTAATAGATCATGGGCTGCAACACTTGGGATTGCTCAATCTGCGGCTATTACATGCGTTAAGCCAAGCGGTACTGTTTCTCAGCTTGTCGATTCTGCTTCTGGCATCCATCCTCGCTTCTCTGAGTATTACATTCGCAGAGTACGTAGTGACAACAAAGACCCGCTTGCAGTCTTCATGTCCAACATGGGCTTCCCTGTGGAACAAGACCTGATGAGTCCATCGTCATCTGTGTTTAGCTTCCCTGTGAAAGCACCAAGCACTAGTGTGACGGTTAAACAAGTAGGAGCAATGCAACAGTTAGAACTTTGGAAAGCATATCAGAACCACTGGTGCGAACACAAACCAAGCATCACTGTTTATTATACTGATAGCGAGTTCTTGCAGATAGCTCAGTGGATATGGGATAACTTCGAACTGTGTAGTGGTATTAGTTTGTTGCCATTTAGTGATCATGTATATCAACAAGCTCCGTATGAGGACATCACTGCTGAGAAGTACAAAGAGTTAGTAGCAGCAATGCCAGTGGATGTTAAGTGGACTGACCTAGAACAGTACGAGAAGGAAGACAACACGACAGGTAGTCAAGAGTTAGCATGTGTAGGGGGTGCATGTGAAATAGTATAGATAAAACTAAGGGGCCTTAAGTGGCCCCTTTTTTTTACATTGCTCTACGTAAATCTCTGTCCTTCATTTCTTTAAGTTTCTTAGCTTGCTGCTTTTCTACAAAGTCTTCAGCTCCTCCACCCATAAAGTTATACCAAGCTGCACCAACCACAGGAAGTACACCGGACATGTTTTTCTTTACAACGTCCCAATCTATTTCTTCGTTTGTCAGTTCTACCGCTGTTTTACCTACTTTATTCATTACAGAAAGTCCCGGGGGTGCTACTGTGTTGGCGATGAAAGAACCAACATCTCCGACTGCTAAATACTTTTCTCTAGAGTATTCATTTAAGAAAAGAATCTTCAGCATGTACTCAGCAACAGCGTCAGGGAAAGTCTCAACAAGGTTCTCTCCGCTAGACAAGTCTACATCCATAGCCTCTGTATCAAAGCCGCCTTTAAGAAGCTTTCTTGTTTCTTCTACTGTTGCTCCCATGCCTCCTACAAATAAAGTATATCTTGCTGCATTCTCTAGTGCTTGTTTATAGTTTCCTTTACGTGCTTGATCTACAATGTCGGTACGCATAACATTGAGCTGCTTCAGGGCAAAAGATTTAAAAGAATAAAAGATACGCCCATTAGGTACTTTTAAATAACCAGCAGGCATTTCAGATAAAGAGATAGGCTGTATGTCTGACAAGTCATTCCAGAGCATGAGCTTAACATTCTCTGTCATCTCTCCTCTACGTAAGTCACCCAGTAGGTTATCCATCTCATCACCAAACACTTCCTTATGTTTATCTACTAGTTTTTTAGGGTCTTTTATTGCCTGCTTAGTGGCTTTAGTTAAACCGGATTGAATAAGGACGTTCTTACCTAGCTTATCTATATCTGTAAACAAAGCCAATTTCATAAACTTATTTGTAGCCTTACTCATACCTCCTGAATTATTAAACTCAGCAGCTACTTTGTTAAGTAAACCTAAGTCATCTACAGTTACTAAAGCTTTTGAGTTACGTGTGACTAAAGCCTTAAGTGTATTACCTAAACCATTAACATACATTGACTGACCTAGGTCTGCCAACTGTATAGCTGCGGATTGAAACTGAGCCAGAAGTACTGCTGTCTGTCCATCTCTAATTACAGCAGCTAGTCCACCCATTGCTTGTTCGCCTTCATTGAAACGAACGCCCAACAACAAACGTAAGTGGTCTGCTTGGTCATAATTTATTTGGTTGTTCTTTACTAGCTGTGCAACCAAGTTACCTACGCTACCGTCTACATCTATAGTACCGTCAGTTTTCTCTGCTAAAGATTTATTAGTATTAAAGAAGTTACGTTTTGCAATTTCTTGTTCCATCCTATCAGTATACATAGAAAGAGAGGTAGCACCATCATGGTAAAACTCTTGTAGTTCTGGAGGTATCCTGTCAATCACGCGACCAGCTTCTACTCTGGAAGGGCCTCCGACACCTGATCTACTCTTCTGATACATCTTGTTAATGACATCAGCAATAACTTCTTCATCTAACGCTTGTACTTCAACGCCTTGTTTCTTTGCAATCTTCCTTAAGGCTGCTTCTACAGGCTTACGCAAGGTACTACCCATTGCTTCCTTCAACCCTTCTAAATCTTTCACAGCCCTTGGGAAATAGTTTTCTATGTAACCTACCTTAATGCCTGCGGTTTTGGCTCGTGTGTATAGGTCATCTAAGATTTCTTTAATAATAGGAGTCTTACTATCTTGAGAAATTAATTGTTTAGCTAAGAAAGGTAATTTTTCCTGAGCTAACTTAGCCCCCCTTAAGAACTCTCCACTTTGTAGTGCGTTATCCACCTCACGATAGGCTGCTTTTTCTTCGTCAGTCCCTTTCTTTAAGATGCGCTGGGTTTCTGTGAGGTAGCCCTTAGTTTTATCCTTAGACCTAGCCACACGCACACTAGCATTAAACTCATACTTACGTAACGCACCAAAGACTGGCTGGCTAATCTTTTTAATAGTTGCTGTTACGGGGGAAGCTAAGTAATCAAAAGCCTTACCCAATTTAGTAGTAGACTCTAAAGGATTATTTCGCATAGACAAGCGAGTAATAGCTGTTTTCTTTTGTGGCATCGTAGGCTTCCATGTTGCCTTGGCTAACACGTCTACAATTTCCTCAGGTTTAAGACCTAGTTCTTGATAAGTTTCAGAGAGTGTTTGCTTCTTTGTCTTACCTTCAGCTATCTTTTCATCAAACTTTCTTTCCATCTTACCGACTATCTTATTAGCAGACTTAGTGCTGCCTTCCTTAGCCATTACTTTTGTAACCTTGTTTGACAAAGCCCTTGCTGCTATAACAGGAGCAGTTGCTATCGCTCTAGTAGCACGAACAGGTGCGCCAAATAAGGGGCCAGCGAGTGTACCAAACAGAGTAGACTTACCAACTGAGCCTAAGTCTTTTTCTTTTTCCATAGCAAGCTGGGCTGACAGCTCCATCTGTCCAGTAATGAAACCACCTATTCCCATCATTGCAGGTAGAGATTTACCTATGGGAGCTAACAGTGTAGGCGTTGCTCCTTCAGCAAGTAAATCCCCAACCATCATTAAGGTCGCGTCTTCACCACCAGCAGCTTCTTGAAGTGCAACAACTTCAGCTTTAGCTTCTCTCATTGTGGCTTCTCTACGAGCGTTCATCATCAACATACGATTGTCAAAATCAGCAGCCATAAACTCATCGCCATAGTACTCTTCCGCAGATACTAATCGACCACCTTTAGATATAGCTTCTGATGCACTATCTGTACGAGTACCCTCATCATCTACCCAACTACCTGTAGGGCTGACAGCCTCCAACATGCTAGACCAGCGTTGGAAATCAGCAGTTCCTAAGTCAAATCCTAAGCCTATCTCATCCTTTCTTTTTAGCTGACCTGTAGTTCCATCAGGTAAAGTAGCTTCTCTAACTTCTGGATCAGGTCCATAGCCTAAGTAATTAGTTAAAGCTACACCAAAACCACCACCGCCCATAGGGGTAACGGAAACAGGTGCTTCTGATTCTGAGTACTCAACAACTTCATTAGTTTTAAAAGGGTTAAAGTCTACAGGTGTTACTTTAACAGCAGCGCCAGTGTCCTTAAAAGGGTTAAAGTCTACAGGAGTAAGTTTAGCCATTGTTCCTAATCCTCTTCTACTTGTGAGTAGCTTCCGTCTGCATTTGTAATATAATAATTACCATCGTTACCTAGTTGTGCATTTGGGTATTCGTTTAAAATAGACTGAGGTATTTTAGCAGTAGGAGGTGCGTTAGCCACAGCTTCTGATGTATCCTCAGGGTTTAGTCCTGTACCTTCAGGAGTTGGGTTGTATACAGTATTTGTGCCGTAGACAATTCCGTCTACCTCAGTTACATTCTTTAAAAATATTTCTTTAACTGCTAGTTGTCTAGCTTGATACTCGTCTGTGCCTGCCTTAGTAAGCTCTTTAGTTCGTTGAGCTACCATGTTTATAAGTTCTGTTTTCTTGAACTGTTCTAAGTTCGTCCAAGCATTGTTATTAGATCCACCCTCTTCCAATACAGCAATTTCAAGAGCAGCCTGTGCATCAGTAAGGTCTTGTTTAGCAGTCTCAATTCCTTTATTGTCTTCAGTTTTGCTAGCGTCCGCAGGTAAGGGTAAATAAGTAACACCACCCTCTCCATCATTTGCTTGATACAGCATAGCAGCAGGGTTAGTTCCTACGTCTACCATACCACCCCAAACTGTAGTGCCGTTTTCTAAAGTATACTGTGATTGTGCCTGTACGTTTATTTCAGAAGACTCTGCTTTCCTATGAACATCAGCTACAATCTTAAAAGCCGCAGCAGACATGCCACCAAAATGTCCAGCCCTCACCTTACTAAAGAAAGGAGTGTCTTTTAATCCAAATGCTGACACTATAGCTACCTGTTGATTAATAGAGGTTTCTTTTTTACCAGCATCAGTAACCTGCTGATTCTTCTCTGCGGCTTCTGCTCTTCTTCTCTCACCATCTGTAGTAAGAACAAGCTGCTGCCCTTGTGCTAGTGTCATCTCTCCTTCCATTAAAGCCTTGGCTTGCTCTGGCATCCCTCTTTCAACTAATCTATCCGCTGTACCTTCGGTAGCTTTAGCTAGTTTAGCAGCATCTGCTGCACCCTTAGCAATGCGAGCTGCACCAGCATAGTCTCCTTTAGCCATTAGAATCTTAGCTATCTTGTCTGCATCTTTAACAGGATCAAGACTACCTAAAGCTACTTTTAGTTGCTCTTGGTTTGTTTGTTGACCTGTTATTCCACGGATACCACCCTGCATCATACGAGAAGCATTAGCGCCTAAGGCCAACTGCTGCTGCTGCATGTTCATCCGTGGATCAATACCTTGAGGAGATATACCTGTTAACATACCTGCTAAATCTTGTGCCATTATTAACCACCTCCAGACATTAAATCATTAAAAGCATCTAACTTGCTTTTGCTACTCTCTGATTGTTGAGAATTCCCTTGATCAAGGATATACTGAGCAACAGCGTTATCAGAAGAGTTGCCTAAAGGACTGCCTAAAGGATTGTCTTCACCACCAAAGTATTTTTTAACTGCGTCAATGCCTTGAGTTAGCAACCCACCCTCATTTTGGAACTCACCACCGGACAGTGCCATTAGTGCTTGTTCCATAGCTGTTGGTTGATTACCAAACATACTACCCATCATGCCCTGTAGCTGCTGCTGTTGTAACAAGTTAGCCATGTTACCGCCTTGCATATAAGACTCAAGACCACGACCACCCATCTGTGATTGTAACTCAGCACCTGCCAACTGACCACGTTGTGCCATCTGTCCACCTGCCTGACCTAACTGAGCCAGTGCCAAAGCTTGCTGTTGAGGCATATAGCCAGCATCTAACATGCCAGTACCCATACCTAAGCGACCCCGCTGTAGAGCCTGTTGTGCTGCTGCTGCACCTTGGTCTGCACCCTGCAAAGCCATAAGGTTCTGCAAGTACTGCTGTTCAAACCCTTGTCCAGTCTGCGCCCCTTGCATACCAACGCCTGCTAGTGTAGCACCACGGCCTATACCTGCTGTCTCTAGGTCTGAACCCATGCCTGCTAGGTTCTGTGTCATACCTGTCAACGTCTGTGCGCGTTGTAGCCCCTGTGCTTGCTCCTGCATACCCATCTGACGAGCTTGTAGAGATGCTGAGTTCTGAGCTTCGGCCTGTGCCTTAGCCATAGCTAGTTGCTCTGGTGTACCGCCATAGGCTCCTGTTGAAACACCTAATCGTCCTTGTGCTAATAGTTTTTCTTCCAGCTCCATAGCGTTACGTTGTTCTTCAGGACGCTGTGTTGCTCTAATAGAAGAGTAAATGTCATTCTGTGCTTGCTCAGGGGAAGTCAGTAGCCCTTGACCTGCTTGTGATGCAAGGTTGCCATACTGTGTGCGTAGGTTTTGTAAGTCTTGAGGCTGACCAGCAGCTCCAAACTGTCCCATTGCACCGCCTAGTCCTGCCTGTGTAATGCCTTCCATACCTGTAGGCTGGCCTTGCTGACTTAACTGTTGACCAAACATACCACCCATAGCACCACGTTGAGCTGCAATAGAAGGATCAATAGAGTTGACATTACCAAACTGCTGCTGTGCGCCAGACATCAACTGGTTCTGCATACGTTGTTGTTGTTGGTTAAGCCCTATGTTAGTACCACCTGAGGCATCTGTCTGTATATTGGCTAGGTTGGACGTTACACCATAAGGTTTAAACTGAGCAGCGTCAGAGCCTCGTTGACCCATCTGTTCAGCCATGTCTAAACCAGCAACACCTGTCTGATAAGCACCCTCTATGCCCTTCTGTCCTGCGTAGTAACCACCTGCGGCCTGTAAAGCACCACCTAAGTTACCACTCAACAAGCCACCTATGGCAGCACTACCGTAAGCGCCAGCACCATTGTTGCCTGAAGCATACGGGTTGTTACCTGCGGTGATTGGGCCTTGATTCTGATTGCCATATCCTCTATCGTTGACTATAGGAGGGCCATAGCTAACTGCTTGCTGTGGGGCAAAAGGAAACTGGGAAGTCCTAGTAGGGCCAACAGTTCCTCTGCCTGTCATGCCTGTGCCACCTGTGTCAGTCTGCGCTGCGCCACCTGTGCCAAACATATCGTTCAACATACCTTCCATATAGTCAGCCTGCGAAAACCCACCTTCTGGTGGTCTTAGCTCTGCCATCCCACCCTGAGGTAAAAACCCAGCGCCCTGCCCACCTTGTTGCATACGCGGCTGCATCATGCTTAATCGTCCACCGTATTGTAGGTCTCTATTTATAGGACTAGCCATCAGTAAGCTCCTCCGGTTATAATTCCAGCCGTGAGTGTACCCGACACAGTAACTGCGGCTGCGGTGACAGTTCCTGTAAATGTTGGCCCAGCAGTATTAGATTTACTGTTAACAGCAACAGCAATATTATTATACTCTGCATCAATCTCTGTACCTCGTACAATCTTATTGGCATTGCCAGTAGCAAGTGCATCTTTAGCTGCAAAATTAGTAGTCTTTGTGTAATTAGACATTTAGATAAGTCTCCCCATTAAGGCATGTATGTCAATTTTTTGAATAGATAAAGGTACGGCATCAATCTGTGCTTCAATGCCAATAGTAACGACTGAACCACTACCCCCTGTGTTAACAGAAGGTGTGTTAATTAAAGCATCAACACCACCGGAGTATTCTCCTATTGCATACTCTGCAACACCGTATTCAGCAATAGTGCTTGCCGAAGAGAAAGTAAAGACTTGCTTATTATAGGCGCTGGTGTAATCATAACCCCAGTTAAGAGTAATGTCCGTACCATGCGCCCCCACAATAGTCAAGTTAAATTTCTTTAGGAACTTTAGGTTTGACCCATTACCGAAATCAGTAGGATTGCTGAAGTAACGTAACTGATACGTAGCTGCACCATCTAAATAACCTGAGTACTTAACAATACCTGTAGATTTACCTAAGTATATTGTACCGTCCTCTAGATTACCGAAGGATATAGGGTCTATCTCTGACCATGTGGTTACTCTGTGCGCTCCTGATTGATCTAGAGGGCCACGCATATCAAAGCAATACACCTCGTTACTTGTTGGCAATGAAAGAAGGTAGAAGGCTTCCCCTGCGCTGTACAGTGACTTAATAGGTAACACCTGTTGTGCTACTTCAGCCATTAGATCGTTACGTACATTCTTGCTAATGTCCCGCATAGGTAGAGACTTTTCTTGTATCACTCTACCAAAGCTACGAAGACCGGAGTCTGACAAAAACAAAAGATCAGTACCTGTAAGCTGAACAGAGTCTCTAGCAATACAACCTACACCATCAACAGTATCTGCAAGAACCATATTTGCTGGGCTAGAAGCTCCAGAATAAACAATAATAGAATGCTTACCAAAGATAACTAAGAAGTCATTGTGTGCCGCTAGTGCCACAACCTCGTCATAACCAGAAGGCCATACTAATGTTAAGTCAATGTTTCCTGATTCGGAACCATGCCAATCGTTAGGGTCTAAGATAGCAGACCAATAAATTGTATGAGCATTCCCTGTCACATCTACTGTCCATGCACGACCAAAGGCTCCTAAGACTTCATTGCCAAAAGGTGCGTTGTTGCCACTGTCAACTAATTTTGTTAATGTAGTGCTACCACCTGAAGACCTTAGCGGATGATGTCCTTTCTGAAAGAACAAAACACTGTTGTTAAAAGATATAATCTTCCAGTTGTTAGCAGTAATAGAATAACCAGCAGGCAAAGTCACTACAACCAACGTGCTTGTTCCTGTAAATATCTTGTTGTTGCCTGTGGAAAACACTGTCTTAGTGCCAGTCCTAGCTGTAAACTCAAAGATAGTTTCTATGCCACGGCTACTACCTAACACAGCAGAGCCGTTAGTTGTGACTGCGCTATAGCCCTTACGTGCGCCTATACGTCCTAGCTTATCAATGACACAGTTATCAGCAACAGCAGCAAAGGAAGGGTCTACACTAATAGGTGAATCCTGTGTATTAAGCCCAGCAAAGCCGGGACTTGCTATGGTAATGTTCTGTAGTTGTTGAGCCATTATGAGTACCAGATAGTTTCTTCAGGATGTAATGCAGCATCCATTGCTATTGCGTCTGCTAATGAATCATCAGCTAATGCGAATAACTCCGCTGCGCTAGTACCGCCAGTCTCTCCTCTCTCTCGTGCTGCTAAAGCTGTAGCCTGTCGAACAACAGGGTTAAAGGGTACGTTCAGTACGTCAGTATCTGCTGTGAACTCTGAGGTACGCAACACAAGGTTAAAACGTAATGTATATGCTTTGTCTGGTATAGGATACAAGTCAACACTATTGATACCGTTGATACTATAGAACTGTGTGGTTCCTTTAGGTACGCTTGTGAAGTCTAGGAATGCGTTGTCAAACCAACGAGATGTCTTGTACTGTAGGAAAGAGTTTAAGCTATCATTGGTAGCGTCTAGCATTTTAATGGTGTTGTCAGCACCTGTAAGTACGTAGTTAAAAACATTAGCTTGTGTATCTACTGTGAGTGTAGTGCGTAGCCCTGTCCAATCCCAAGCAGTCTCTACTGATAGTTTAGCGTCATTGACATACTCACCTATCAGCTTAGAATACGAGTTTTCATTAACAGTAGCTACTTCATCCTCACGAAGTCTAACTAATACTTTGTTTACTAGCTGTAAGTAAGTCATTATATAACCTTATTGTTTAACTAAATTGAGATGTAAAGGGTGACGTAAGTAAATCTTCAAGAGATACTTGATTAGGTGACAGAATGTCCTCAAACTCTCCAAGACCTATTTCACCCTTAAATCTAAATAGTTCATTATTAAATATTTTATCTGTTGTTCTTGAGCCTGAGGGCATAGACATATTAAAGCCACCACCACCAGCAAGTAATCCACCTATCTCAGGTAAGTTTATCTCAGGTAAGTCTATCTTAGGTAGGTCATCAACCCAGTTGTCTAAAGGATTAACCGCTGCTCTAAATGCATCTTCAACAGGCTTTAAATTAATATCGTCAACCCAGTTGTCTAAAGGATTAACAGCGCCTCTAACTCCTGTGTCTACAGCGGAGAGTAATTTCCCTGTGGGTCTTGTAACGGCATCATCAAAGCCACTACCAACTGTCCTGAGAGTATCTTCAATACCTTTTAAATCAGTATCTTTTACTTTCTCCCATGTGTTATCATCTATAAGACTACCTACTGCTCTTGTGCCGTCTTCAATCTTACTACCTGCCCAACGAACAGCGTCCTCTAGTTTACCAAAGTCAACACCAAAGTCTGGGAACTTACCATCAAAGTCAGGTAATGAATAGTTGCCTAACGTACCGCCTTCTTTAATGTATTCAACAAAGCCACTCTTTAAAGCGTCTTTAGCTGAACCACCCTGTGCTACTTTTGAAATAGCTTTGTTAAGTCCAGCAGTGAAGTCATCTACTTGTATGCCCTTGCTTTGAAGGAAGGCATTATCTACACCTACCTTACCCAACGCACCTGCTGTAAGTTGTGGGCCGTAATAACCAACAAGCGCACCACCTATGTCTCCTGAAGCGCCAGATGCTGCTGCGTTCATCAAGCCCATTGTTTGTCCGTAGGTCAGACCACCTACTCCTTTACCTACAAGAGCCGCTGTCTCCGCTGCTTTACCTGCGTTTATAGCGTCACCAAAAGCAGAGCCACTGGTCATAGCAGCACTTCTAGCGGTCTCTCCTGCTGTCTTAGCTGCTGCTGCACCTTGTGGTGGCTTGAGCATACCTGTAACTTTAAGTCCATCTACACCAGCCATTAATAAATCTGTAGCTGTAACCTTTTGACCTGTCGCTACTTTAAGAGCCGTAAGTGCTGCTGTGGCTCCGGGAATAAAGGAAGCACCCATAGAAATATAAGGGTTTGTAGCCAGATCTTCAAAGCTAGATAGTTCTTCTACCCACACGGTAGAATAAGAACCTACAGGGCCAGAGGCTTCATAGCGGCCACCATTTTTGTGGTCATCTCCAGCAATCTGTGCAACAGACGATTGACTACCTGTGTTTAAGAATAACTTAGTACCGTCTTCTGCTTCTTGGTAAGGAGGTATTTCATTCTTATTAACGTAATCAACAACATTGGTATCTACTTCTTTATTGTAGTAGTCTTTTAGCTGACTAGTGGGGTTCCGTTGTAGTTTGTTTATGTCTCTATTTTTAACATTACTAAAGTCACCAGACTCTCTAGCCATGTCGGATAACGCACGACTTTGACCTTCTTGTTGGTTACGGAAATTACCCAGATTACCAAAGGCTTCTTGTGTGCTGCCTAGCTTTGACGCTCCTATAAGAGAAGGAGCAGCAGGACGAGACAAAGCAGGAGCTGCCTGTGCTATGGGTTCAGGAGCAAAAGCATCTTCTGTGTCAAAAGGACTAGCGAAAGCATCAACCATAATTATTTCTCTCTTTGAACACCCTTAGTTTTTTCTACGGTACGCATAGCGCCTAGACCTAGCATACCCATGAGAACAGTTGTAAGCAGTGAGCTGTCAACAGGAGGTACAGTAAACCAGATGCCTAAGATAGGGGATAGGATTGTAGAGTAGACTAGAGCAAAGCAACATGACCAACCGACTGCTGGTCTCCAGCCTGCTACAAATAGATTCTTGTGTGCCGCCTCTACCTTATTGACTTCCAACTGGCCCTTGGATAACTCTAAGGCATGACGCTCTGCCATAGTACTAATTTCGTGTGCTAAAGCATTCTTAGTATCTTTATCTTCAATAAATTTATCTAATAAAGAAGTTACTGGACTAATTAAACTATTTAAAATACTCATATATTATACACTATTTTTAGTTGAATGTCAAGGTTTATTAAACAATTTCTTAACAGTGTCAGTTTCCCATATACGGATACCTAGCCACACTATAGTAAATATAGAGGCCGTAGGCGGAAGCCAAGCTGCTAAAGCAAGAACACCTGTAGAGGCAGCAGCTAAGTCAATAACATCCTTACCTGTGTCAAGCATAGTTAAGCCCTGCTGTGATTGCAGCGTTAAGAGGTGTCATGTCCTCTGTAGTCCAGAAGTCTTTGGCTATCATAATCTGTAGATGTTGTACGTTACGGTCTACAGTAGCAGCAGGCTCGTAGTGACTAGAGTCATCAGCAACAATAGCATTGATAAGGTCTACACTGGATAAGCACCAGAGATACTGCTGTGCTGGGGTTGCGTCTTGATGGCTCATTAGTTATTCTCCAGTTCTGTTACACGCGCTGAAAGCTCTTGTATGGCCTTCACAAGGATAGGGATAAGATTACCTGCCGTAGCCTCTAGCTTCTCAGGGTTAGACTCATAGACTAAGTTAAGCTTGTTCTTGTCTGCTCCAGCAGCCTCTAGCAACTCTTGTGCAATAAAGCCCTGCTCTACCTTACCGTCCTTAGAACTACCATCACGAGTAGCCCATGTAAACTGACGTGGCTGTAGCGTGTTAAGGAAGTCTACACCGTAAGATGTGTCAACAATGTTAGTCTTGTCTCTAGCGTCTGACAACGAAGAGATACTCTGTACATTACAACGTAAAGCAGAACTATTGGCATTACCTAATGTAATTTCGTTACTGACTGTAGCAGCAGAAGCCAAGGAGTTTTGACCTACATTAACATTGCCTTGTCCTGTAGTGACGTTAGCACCTGCTGAGTCACCTAGAAAAGTATTACTAAAGGCCGTTGTTGCAGCGTTGCCAGCAATAAAACCAATAGCAGTGTTGAAGTTACCAAGACATTTATTAAGCGCATTCTTACCTATTGCTGTGTTACCTGCTCCTGATACATCATCTCTAAGAGCCTCGTTCCCTAACGCTGTATTGCTAACGCCTGTAGTAACAGTCTTACCAGCTTGTGAACCAATAAAAGTATTAGAAACGCCAGTCGTTATAGCTACACCAGCATTAGCACCTAGTGTTACATTATTAGTAGCTTTAGGGCTGTTTGCTGTCAGGTCTGCACCTAGCGATACAACAGCATTACTAGCATTTTTAGTGTACAGCTTCCTGTCTGTGACGTTGACAGCCAGCTCACCTTGAGTTAAAGCTCCAGCAGAAGGTACAGCATTTGCAGTGCTTGAGTTCTTTGTAATAATTGTAGTCATTTTACTGACCTCCAGTAATTAAGATATATAGTCCAATTCCTACAATGATTAGTAAGACTGTCCCTAAGATTGTTTTGACTGCTTCTGTTGCTTTAGTCTGCTTGCGTAACTTAGCTAGACGTTGCTTCTCTAGCTTATGCTTGTGTTCCATTAGAGACTTGTGTTGTATGTGTAACATGTCACGCCACACTTCTCTAGGGGTTATCTTCTTGAGTTCCTTCTCACGCTCTCTAATGGCGTTCTTAGCCCATGCAAGCTCTAAGGCTTCCTCCTGTGTCAGTACATGATCACCCTGCTTAGAAGCCTCCTCAATCGTTTCTACGGCTACCTTGCTTTCCGTAAGACTTGTAAAAATACCAGCAAGGTCTGACAAGTTTGACCCAGACTCTTTCACAGTCTTTATTCCTGCGTTCAGAGTCTTGAGTACACCAACTACTGCTGAGATTTCTACAATCATATTAGCTTCCTAGTTCGGGAGGTGTGTCAGGGAATGCTGAAGTGGACGGCCATGTTCTTAGATCAACACGGTACGTTAAAAGATCCGCACGCTGTGGATGATCAGGTATTGCAACCAATATGTCAGTGCGCGTTAATTCTGAATTACGCCACGCATATGCAGATAGCTCAGGACATACATAAGGCTCGTATTTAAAAGTACTCATTATAAAATCCTCACATAGCGAGTGCCGTTTAGAAGCGTGCCGTCTTTGGTGGGCATACCTACAGAATTTACTTTATTATACTCAAAGACTTTGTTGTCACGACCGTTCGTGGAGTACAGTTTTGTCCCTTTGAACGCTACCCCTCCATAATCAATGCTGGCGCTTGACAAAGCATTTACATTAAATGTAACACCCGTGTATGTTCCTGAAGTTGTGTACTGAAACACTACTCCAGTTCGTGTGGTTGCGTACAAGTGTGTGCCGTCAGTCGTTAAATCTTGTATTTGTCCACCCGTATTAGAGTGCGTGCTGAAAGGTGTACCTGCGGTTCCTCCGCTGGAAGTAAGCGTAAACGGTACAACATTATCTGAATTAGCGTTAGAACCTCCACCGTTGTAGGACTGAACATACACATACACAATTGTGCCTATGACAGCCACACCAGTACAGCCGCCAACTGATCCAATTGACCAGCCACTGTCTATAGCTCCTGATGCGTTATACCGTTTAATAGTACCAGCATTTGACCCCGCGATATAAAAATGCGAGCCGTTCCAAAAAATCCCATTGTTTTCAGAATCCCCAGAAGTTGTGAAGCTGACACTTTGATACGCTCCACTAGCGTTGTATTTAAAGACGCTGCCATTAGTGTTTCGGTCGCACAGCCAGAAGAAAGTACCATCAAAAGTTATTCCTGACGATATAGTTATTTGCGAAGCCACAGACCAATTGGTACTGGTGTAAGCTGCGCCTGTAAGCTTGGCTGTTGCGTTAGGATAAGCTGATGTATTTGTGTCAAGAACTCCAGACTTTAGCCACTTCTCGCCTGACTCTGTAGTAATCAGGTTAACATCTGAGTATACGGCTTTCTGATCATTTATTTCTGAGCCACCACCACTACTTATAAAATCTGTAAAGTTACTCATGCCATTACCCATCCGCGTGTAGCGTCTGCAAATATAAATTGAATTGAAAGATACTCTTTGTCCAGTGTCATATCAGTGCCGCTAGACATAATGTTACTGCCGTTGCGACCTACAATTGTGTTGACAAAGTTACCTACGGTTATCAGCACTCGCTGACCAGCCGAAGGTGAAGCAGGTAGCGTTATGGTCTTTCCTGCTGCACTCACGTAGACATGAGTATTCACTGTGGCTGTCAATGATGAGGCTGTAGCTACTGTAGTAATACCTACAGCTATGGGGTCAGAAGAAATGACACCAGCCTTTACTTTTGTTAATGCCATTAGCCCACCTCTGGTCTTGTATCTGGGAAGGAATCCGTAGACGGCCATTCACGCAATGCTGCACGATAAGTAATAATAGCGGCTGCATTCGGATAGTCAGATACTGTAGCGGCTATGTCTGTCCGAGCGAGTTCATCATTGCGCCAGAAGATTGCTGCTGAAGTTGGCGATATATGGTCTGCTTGTATAACTAAAGACATCATTTAATCCTCGTGTAGTTGTTTTTGCCTTGAGCCATATGATCTGTATTCGTTATATTAGCCACGCCAATTTGTTTTTGGTATTTGTATACCTTTTGAGTAGAGTTACCTGCAACATAAAAAGCAGGGCTAACCCACACAATTCCTTCTGGATTTGCGTCTTGAGAAGCTACAGAAAAACTCTCATTCTGATACACGCCAGAAGTATTATATTTATGAGCTTTATCAGAATTAATCCCGATCACCCAAAGATACGTCCCGTCAAAGGTAATCCCTTTTGGATCAGTTTCTTGAGCAGCAACAGAAAAACTTACATTCTGATAAACGCCAGAAGCGTTATATTTGTAAACCTTGTCAGTCGCTCTTCCTACAACCCAGAAGTACGTACCATCCCACGTAATTCCTTCAGGAGTATTGTCTTGAGAAGCAACACTAAAAGCTACGTTTTGATATACGCCTGAAGCGTTATATTTACCCACATCTCTGCCAGCTTGGCCTACTATCCAGAAGAATGTGCCGTCCCACGTTATGCCTGTGGGAGTGATATCTTGATTTCCCACGACAAAAGATACATTCTGATAAACGCCTGACGCATTATATTTGAATACTGAATTCGTAGTACCTCTATCGACCACCCATAAAAAGCTACCATCCCAAGTAATATCAGCAGGCTGATTTACCTGCGCCGAAGCATCAAACGATGTGCCAGTGTACGCCATTAAGGCTGTGGCATCTGGGTAAGTAGATAGGTCTGTGGATGTAACACCGCCCTTCAAGTACACACGGCCATCAGCCAAAGTGATTAGGTTTTCATATGAGTGTATATCTATTGTCTCATTTACTTGTGAGGCACTGCCGCCCCCGCCTAGTGTAATAGCCATTTATAGCTCCTTCCAGCCAATCGTTGCGTCAACAAATACCAAGGTCGCACCAGCGTCTGCCGCCAAGGTTCCGTCTTGTGTTTGCGAATTAATCTTTGAGCCATTGCGACCCACGGTTACTGTGCCTGTGCCAGCGTTCTTGATGAACACCACGTTGCCTGCTGCTGGGCTTGCAGGCAGGGTAATTGTCACTGTGCTGCTTGAGTTGACTATTAGCTGATCGCGAGTAACTGCGGTGTACGCAGATGTCTTGATAGCAAAGTCATTGAATGCTCCACCAACGCCTGCGCCTAGCTTGGCAGACGTGATTGCTCCGTCAGCTATCTTTGCTGTTGTGACAGCGTTGTTAACGATCTTAGCCGTTGACACTGTGTTGTCGCTGGGTGTGCCTACGTTAGTGACTGCAATTGCAGCGACCATAATCTCAATAGCTGATCCGTTTGCAGGGGCTTCTGAGAAAGTAACTACTGCGGGTGTTGCATTGGATACAGCATAAGTGGACTTGTTCTGGTACACACCATCTACATAAACTAGCGTGTTGTTTTCAATAGCCGCCCCTGATAGCGAAAAGGTTACGTCACTGCCGTCACCAGTGAAGCTGTTGAGCAGAAGGTCAGCAGCACCACCACCTATCTCACCCCATGCTGTAGAGTATCCTTCAAACTTCCCAAGCGTAGAGTTGTACCTGAACTGACCAGCTACGCCTGATGGACGTTGAGCTGTAGTACCTGCTGACATCTTGACAGCGGTAGTTCCTGTAACTGTAACTGAGGTAAAGCTAGGGTTAGCACCTATAGACGCTGCACTGTTAGCAGCAGCAGTAGCTGAATTAGCAGAGGCCGTAGCAGAGTTAGCGCCAGCAGTAGCTGAGTTAGCGGAAGCAGTCGCAGAATTGGATGCATTAGTAGCACTTGTGGCTACAGCAGATACAGAATTAGCAGCACTTGTTGCTGAATTACCAGCATTATTTGCTTGTGTTGTAGCTAGTGCTACCTGAGCAGTGGCGAGTACTACTTTACTAGCAGCAGTAGTGGCGCTGGTAGATGCGTTAGACGCGCTTGTAGAGGCGTTTGAGGCTTTAGTAGTAGCTGTGCTTGCGCTTGCAGCAGAAGCAGTAGCGGAGTTACCTGAGTTGGTAGCTGAAGTAGATGCCCCACTAGCTGAGTTACCAGAAGCAGTAGCGGAATTAGATGCGGTTGTTGCGGATGTAGATGCGCCTGACGCACTAGTAGCTGCGGCATTCGCGGATGCTTGGGCTGCTGAAGCATACCCTGCAACACCTGTTGCACTAGTGGCTGCATTATTAGCACTTGATAATGCACTGGTTGCGCTAGTTGCTGCGTTACTTGCACTTGTTGCTGCTTGACTTGCTTTGTCCGTTGCTATTACAGCTTGTGCGGTTACTGCGGTTAACGTGGCATCTGTGTTGGAATCACCAGCACCACCGTCCCCTCTAAAAATTGCCATGAATAGCTCCTAAGAAAACAAGAAATAAGAAAGGAGGGTTCCGTTAAGAACCCCCCAGTTACTACAGTTTACTTAACAGCTAGGTTAAAGCCAGCTTCAGGACGCATAACCTGACAACCGTACAGAGTATCAGCAGTATACAGAGTGCCTAAGAACTCCTGCTTGTACTGAGTCTGTGAACGTACAGCTTGCTGCTCTGCAAGAACACTGGTGTCCTTGTGGATTAGCTGGGCAGCACGTACCTTAATAGCGTCAGTTGGGTCCATGATGGGGCAGTTAGTAGATACAAATACATCTACACCATACAAGTTACCAATCTTACCTGTTTCAACAGACTTGCCGTTAACAAAGTCAGTAGAGGTATAACGATCAATGCCCATGATCTGATTACGCAGAGTAGGTGGTACAATGAAGCTACGACCGTCCATAGGTACGTCTGCATCGTCCATCTTCTGAATCAAGTCACGGAATACCCTGTCAGAGAAAGCACCAATGTCAGCCTGACCGTCAATGTCAAAAGCTTCCAAAGCACCAGAAGTAGTGTTGATCTGGAAAGAGCCAGTGTTGACCCAGCTAGAACCGTTACCGTTACCGAACTTCTTACCTAGTAAAAACAGATCGTCATCTACCTGCTTTGCCAAGCCGTAGCCTGCATCACCAGTGTAGAACTGACGTAGTGAGGACAATGCCTGCACTTCAGTAATGTCTTCAATCAAACGTGAGAATTCAAAGTGCTTGTCAATGTTAATCAAGACTTCAGATTCTACGTTGTTTTGAATAGTTACAGCAGTGTTAGCTGCCTTAGCTGTAGCTGAACCACGGATAGGCTTAGGGACGTGAATAACATCGCCCTTCTTGCCTGTCATGCTCATCTTCTTTACTAGGTTAGCAAGAACCAAGTTAGTCTGGTAAGCAGCGATTACCTCGTCACTCCAGATTTCTGGGATAAATTTAGCGGCTGAAGTATTGTCTACTGCTCCGCCCATGTTGGGATATACTGATGTAGTCATAACAAATTTCCTTTAAGAGAATAGTTTAACGGACTCTCCCTGTAGCATACGCTTGAGTAATCTCGTCACTCAAGGACAAATACCTTTCAGGATCATCCTTCATAAGTTTAATAATGTCTGATCGTCTATAGACTTTACGTGAGCTGGCTTCACCGCTGCCAGTAGCTCCTCCAGTGGAGGCATTCTTAACAGCTTTCTTACGCTCCGTTTTCTCTGTTGCTACCGTTTGACTGATAGCGCCCTGTCGTTCCTTCCAGTTGGTAAACAGTTCATCTGCTGCCTCATGGTCGTAACCTTGATCCGCTTGAACAAATAGCTGTGTCCGAATCTTTGAACCTTTAATCCATTCTGCAAACTTAGGGTCTGTAACTATATCCTGCATATCAGGATGTCTAGTAGCTAACTGACTCAAAGCTGTAGTTTGTTTGTACTGCTGAGTTTGTGCTTCAGCGGCTTTGATTGAAGGGTGATTCTTAATAGCCTTTGCTACTGCTTTATCTGGGTCAGAGAAAAAGTCTATTTCTTCTTCAGGTTCTTGTGTTGGGGTGTCGAGTTGTGTCTGTATGTAGCTATCAACTACTGAACGAAGTTCTCCAACTTCACTGCTCTGACGACCCAATAGCTTCTCAGCTTCTTGGTGCATCCTTACTATATCAGCAGTGGACTTTCCTTTGTATTTGTCAGGGATGTCATCTTCAGGGCTTGTCTGTTCTACAACAGGTTCCTCTGTTATTAGACCTACTTCTTCATGTTCGTTAATTTCTTCTTCTTTAAGACGCTCGTCATGTAGTGTTGCCATTATATAAACTCCGTGAGTATTCTCATTGTGGAGATGTGTTATGTAAGGATTCGGTTAGGAGTTAGCCTTACGCTCTAGTGCTAACTTCTGCGCTCTGTTCTTCTCCCACTTACGGGTGGCTGCTGGTGAGTCACCGTAGATAGGACACAACTTGATGCGCGGAGGTGTTAGTACTTTCTTAGACAGTTTACCACATACTGAACATGGTATGTCTAATGTGTCGGTAGATACGAAGCGTTCAGTCATATGATCGTCTTCGCACTTAAAATCAAACAGTAAAGCCACTAGTCGTCACTCTCTAGCTGCTGCTTCTCAGCGTTGTCTATTTGATTCTCTAGGTTCAGGATGTTAGACATGACAAGCAGTTGACCCTTGCGGGTGTACAAGTCCTCTATATCCTTACTAAATTCTATAGAGTTTACCAATTCAGCGTTAGCTTTAACGTCTTCAATAAAGGTTTTCCAACCTTCAGTTCTAAACATCTGACGCAGATTACGGTAATACAACTCTAGTTCTGGTTCAATCATACTGTTTCTCCCTAAGGACAGCGGTTAGTAAGTAATGTACCTACCTATTATAACATATTAGCATAAGAAAGTCAAGTGTTATTTCTTATTTTTACTTAGCCTTTAGCGACCACCACCGCCTTTCTTTACCTTAGGTGCTGCTCTTTTCTTCTTAGCTGTAGCAGCCTTTAAGTAACCAGCAGGGCTAATGCTTGTGCTTCCTACATTTCGCTGAAGTGCCATTTTTTTCTTAGCTGGTCTGCCTACTTTAGTACCGTATGTTCCTTTACCTTGTGGCATGTTTACTTCCTCTTAGTTGTTTTAGATGCTTGTTTAAATGCCTTTGCTGTAGGCGCTCCTTTACTTCCTGCTTTTCTCATTTTTTCTTTTGATCCAGATGCAATACGTTTTCGTTTAGCGTGGATGTTGTCATAAAGACCAGCCATCTTATTACCTCTTTGACTTAGCGCCTGAGCATTTCCATCTCTTGCGTGATAGGTTGTTAGGTGTGTTCGGATCGTTTTGCTTTTTCTTAGATAAGCCTTTCTTAATACCTAGGCTTCTGGCACAGTAGCTGTCACCTTTAGAAGTCCCCGCTCTTACACGAGGGCCTCCGTCTTTAGCTTTACCTGCTTGTCCGAAGCTTACCTTCTTGCCACTAGAGGTTACTTTGACTTTGGCTTTACCTTGCCTTGGCTTTGGCATTTTAGCTCCTCCTCTAGTTTAGTTATCTTATTTCTAAGATCATCAAACTGTGTGTTAATCTGTGATACTACGTTTTCTAAGTCTCGTGTGCTTATCATTATTGTGTTGGCCTTTCTGGTTTATTGGCGTTACCCTCAATGACTGCAATATTGCGTTCTTTGAGGAGCTGATCAGAAATCTTCAAACGTCTTTCAAACTCTTTATCGTCTGCTGTTCCTACTGCTAGGTTAGTGGTCGCTGCTTTCATGCGATCAATCTCTAACTCTTGTGGTATGGCCTGTGTTTCCGCTGCCATCTTGCCTGCTCTAGCCGCAGACTCTTCTGCCTGTCCATTGAGTGCAGCAGTCTGTGACGCTTGGAATGCCATCTGTGCTTGCTGTGCTTCCTGTGCTGCCTGCTGTGCTGCTTGCTCTTGCTCAGGGTTAGGCGTATTAGCTTGCTCAAGTGTAGCAATAAGCTCTTCACGGTTAGACAAGTTCATGTTATCAATGATGGACATAACCAGCTTAGGATACATAGGCGTGTCTGGAGACATGGTTTGTAGCAACTGTACAAGCTGTGTAACCTCATACTCACGGGCAATGATACCCAAGGAACTAGAAGTATGGAACTTGTAATCACCTACAGGATACATCTCAGGCTGAAACTGCATATACCTATATGCTGCTTTCTCTACAAAAGGAATCAGGAAAGCCTCTTGGAAGTTAATAAGCGTACGTTTATGACGCTTTATAACAGCACCTAAGCTCATAGAAATACCAGCAGCAGTAGACTCACCGTTGACTGACCCAGCAATACCAGCACTGTCAATAGCGCCTGTAGCTGTCTGTACCATTGTCTGCAAAGCTTGTGCTTGTGAAAAGGTAATCTGATTAACCTGACCAAAGTTAAATGGCTGTAGGATTTCAGCAGGGTTACCGTTAGTAAGAATAACTTTTCCTGGCCTAATCTCTGGTTTAGCGCCACGAGGCATACGACTAGCGTCCATTGCCATCATAGGGTGTATAGTAAGAGCAAGGGCATCAATACGTGCGCGTAGTTCTGTGTCAAGGGCTTTCTGTGAGTTATAACCTTTCTCACATACACCACGACCCCAGAAGCGGCTAGGGACTACATCCCATGGGAATGCCACGATAGGACGGTCTTGCATCATATAGGGGTTTTCTGTAGCCTTAAGTAACGTACCACCGTTAGCAATAACTACTACAGCTTCAACGTAGTAAGAATCGTCATCTTCATCATCTGTTAAGGTGACTTCTTCTTCGTCATCTGTTTCTTCCTGTGCGTCAACTAACAAGTGACGAGGAACAAGACCGTAGTACTTAGTAAGACGTACCTTATCGTCAGAGTATGCATCTAAGTCTTGATCAGGTTCAAGCTCAAAGTCACTAGATGATGTATGGATAGGCTCATCACGGTAGACACCGCTCTCTTGTAGCTGCTCAACTTTATGCTCAGATACAAATTCATCTACAGCACAACCTAAAGCTTCCTCAATGGATGTAGCTACCGGATCAATAAGGAAATTCTGAGGCATGACAGGACGTAGCTTAACGCAAGTACGGTCTCTAGTTGTGACACCCACGGCTTGTAGCTCACCACCCATGACAGGTTCAGTAGCGGGGGCCATCTCTTTTTCTTCTTCCAGTACTACTTCAGCAATACCTGTACCAAAGACAGCAGCGTTAATCAAGCACTCTGCTACAGCTTTACGTACTTTGTTCTTCTTAAAGTCTTGCTCAAGATGCTTACGTAGCATAGCAATGTCTGCGCTGTCTTGGTCATGGATGTCATCTTTAATGTCAAACCATATACCACGGCCAAAGGTAGCTTCCTCTAGCTCCGCTACTGATGACTCTACTGCCTGCTGGAGTGCAGGAGAAATAATCTTAGAACGCTCAGTTGTCCGTACTTGGTCTTCTGCCGCCCATTGCCCACGCCAAAGTCTATAGTACTCCTCAAATCTATCAGAGTAATTAGCTTCATAATGATCTCTCCAGCTACTGCACTTGGTCATTACCCAGCCTTCAAGAGTCTCGCTTATCAGATCATCTGTCTTGTCTTCATACATAATTAGTACCCTGCGTATTTATCTAAGAATTCGTAGTCTTCTTCTTCATAGTCTATAGAGTACGCAACCTTAGCTAACTGGTCTATGTACGCTAATGCGTCTACCAAGTCATCGTGGACTAGTACGTTAGGGAACTGAAACAGCTCATCTAAGAACTTACTGTTCCACTCACCCTTGTTAAGCGTTATGTTACCGTGTTCAAAGCGCCCTTGCAACGCCCAAACAACTCTATCAATCTTTCTCTTGTTGCCGTGTGTAAGCTCTTCCACTCTAAAGAAGCGTTGATTCTTCTTCATAATGTCATTGAGGTAAGGATGAACAGCGTTCTTTAACGCTCCTTTTTCAATGCCAACTGCGATTGGCTTATAGTCTCTAACTGCTTCAAAGATTCTTCGTGCGGTCTCTTCAACGCCCCAACGGCCATGTATGATATTAGCAACCCACCAGCCCTCAGTGTTCGCTTTAACAACCGCAATAGCTGTCGCGTCAAGTCTGCTAGTCTTGGTGGTATTTTTACCCGCCTCAGAAAAGCCTGCCAAGTCAACAGCAATGTAATACTCACCATCAGTAGGCTCCTCTTCGCTAAACTTAATGTACTCTTCTTTGAATAACTCACCGCCCATTGCCTCAAACGATGCCATGAACTCCTGACGGAAACTAAAGGCTGACATTGATTTCTCAGCGGCCTTGATCTCATCAGCGTCCAACAGCGGGTTGTCGTAGCTCGTGTAGTGGAAACCAGAAAAGGTATCGTCATCACCGACACAAGCATATGTATATAACTCATAGAAGTGGTTACGACCCATTGGCGTACCAATGAACATTGCTCCACCCTTCTGATCCGCAAGGGCTGGTCTCAGGATTTGCTCCCAGACCTCCGGCTTCATGTCAGCGTACTCATCCATAACCAAGTACTTAAGACTGACACCACGCATGGTTTCTGGTCTGTCTGCACCCTTGAGGGCTAAGATAGCACCGTTAATAAACTTTATTTGTAGGTTATTGATATGACTAGAGGCTATGACACTATGCCCTATCTCTAAGAGCATCTGCCACATAATGTCCCTAGCCTGACCCTGAGTAGGGGCAACATAGAACACCTGACCTTTAGTGGAGCTTAATGCCTCTACAATGAGCTTGTAAGCAGCAACACGGGACTTGCCTGTACGTCTACCAGCAGCAATGACTTTAAACCGTGAAGGGCTATCCCACACTTCCTGCTGCCAAGGCAACAAGGATATGTTTAAATCAGTCAACTAGTAGCACCACATTACAGGAGACTCATTACCGTCAAGATCGCGGATGTCAACATGCACAAAGCTACCAGCAATTCCAATTCCCGTAAAGCCCATCTTAATGGCCTCTTCAATAATCTTATAACGCTGTGTACCATTGGTGACTTTAATATCTGCGGCAATACCTTGGGCATGAGTTCCTGCTTTCTCCTTCTCTCTTTCAATTGGGTGGTCTACTGATCTATAACCACTCGTGATAACGAAGGGAAACTCACACCTTGTTCGTAACAAATCTAACTTTAATAGTAGTCTATCACTGATGTTGTTCTCACCTGTGTACTGACAGGCAAACTCTTCTCTAGTGAAGTAATCTAAATCATTGTTAATGTTATACATCAGTGTAGTCCCCTTCAATGGGTTCTTTATTACCAGAGATCACAGTGGTTTCCCCACCTACCCCAGTAATGGATATATTAATAGCGTTACTACCACCGTTTAGCTTGTCCTTCTCAAAGTAGCTGACGGGTAGTAGTCTATCCATGCACAGCTTCCATGCCGCTGCTTGATTCTTATGGTCATCGTCCAAGGCAGCGTTAAGAATACTGTCCAACACCTTCCTACTCTTAGGGGATGCCAACATTCTAGCTTTGTATTCGTTAATGGTCGCTGCATCACCCTTGGGTCTGCCTACGGCCTGACGCTTACCTACGGTTTTTGACACAACATCTGCTTTCTTTGGTCTACCAACACGCTTTGCTGACTGACCACTCTTTGATTCTTTATTACTCATTGTATTTCCCTTAGCCCTTAAGGATACTTAAGTACACTTTAATTGATTTCTTTAATTATTAATAAAAGATCAAGCCTAACGATGCTTAAGGCTACTTAAGGTCGAGAAGTAGTCTTTATCTTCTTTACTATACAGTAGATTATACCATATTTACAACCAAAAGTCAAGTCTTTTCTGCTCTTATGTCAACATATTTATACATAAGGGCCGTCCCTTTAATAGCTAAAGGCTATACTCGTGTGTGTCAAGCTTTATTTAAGGAAAACAAGGGCTTAGTATACACATGGATTACCGGATTATACACACATTAATTACCCTTTATCCTAAATTGCTACTTTTTTGTATCTAAGGGGGAACTACAGATAAACATAAGCTACACCGGGGGGGCCGGGGGGTCGTGTGG
>Ga0208814_1000407_pt1 | contig 28073 bp, 48 predicted proteins | sample MalvirAntarct_55_FD_184253 | JGI IMG/M metagenome (GOLD analysis project Ga0208814, IMG submission 184253) | Marine viral communities from the Global Malaspina Expedition - Malaspina viral metaG Antarct_55 (SPAdes) (version 2) | ecosystem: Environmental > Aquatic > Marine > Oceanic | place...
TATACAATTTATCAAGGTCGCTCAGCAAATAGACATACAAAACCTTTTAGGAACGGAGCTATATAAAAAAATCGGTGCAGATATTACTTCTGGTGCTGGTGGAGGTGCTGGTTTATCTGGTAATTATCTAACTTTAGTTAATGATTATGTACAACCAACTTTAATATGGTTTGCTCAAATGAATTATATACCATTTGCAGCATATCAAATAAAAAACGGAGGTGTATTTAAACACAGTAGTGAAACAGCCCAAAACGTTGACAAAAACGAAGTAGATTATTTAGTCTCTAAAGCTAGAGAGTATGCAAATTACTATTCTACTAGAATGGTAGACTATTTGTCTTTTAATGATAATCTTTTTCCAGAGTATAATCAAAATAATAACGAGGATATTAGCCCAGATACAGACACAACTTTTAACGGATGGGTTTTATGAAGTATAAGGTAAAAGAGACTAACCTTACTAAGCTTAAAAAGTATATAGACGAGTCTTTAAAAAAAGAAACACTTGTAAAAGCTAAAGATGATAAATAATGTAATAAACGCTAAAAGCAGACAGTACACAGAGAGCGGTCTTACTGGCGAAAAAATGTCTGTAACTTGGAGGCATTATATTAGTGGGGTTAATACATATACGCTATATGACACTGGAGCGACTACAACGTTCCCTTTTGCTTATGGCGGTATACCAGTGCCACACGATGCTTATTTTACGTCTTTAAGTTTAGCGAGTATGCCTTATTCTAGTAGACAATTTCCTAATGGAAGTAGTGCAACTCTTAGCGTCTATGCTGATAATGTTTTATTAGGCTCACAAACTCAAGCTTATGAAAACAATGTAAGAGAATATGTAAAATTTGACTTTGGGCGTAAATTATTAATAAACGCAAATCAAGTAATTACATTGAGATTACAAGTGAACGGTCAATGGTGGTATAGTACTACGACTTCAATAATAACACAAAGATAATGGAAAATCCAATACTAGCATTAATACCAAGCGGCTATAGAGCACAAAAAGTTTACTCTGTTTTACCTAGTGATGGTAGTGGGGACTTTGCTTTTGATAGAAATGGTAAGGGTACAAGGGTTAACAAGGCTGGTCTTATAGAAACTATAGGGGCTTCTGTTGACGATTTAGCTCGTTTAGATTGGTTTAATAGTAATTGCCCTAACTTACTTATAGAGCCTTTAAGAACAAATAGGCAAGTAAGGTCAGAGGAGCTAGACAATGCTTCTTGGAGTAAGGTAAATACAACAGTATTAGCTAATCAAACAACAGCACCAACTGGAGAGTTAACAGCCGATAAGTTATCAAGAACTTCTACAGCTGCTAATTATGTGGCTGGCATCTCAAGTAAATCTGCCTCAAGTCAATTAGATGTAGTTTCTTCTGTTTTTGTAAAACAAGGACAAGGAGACTTTATAGCGTTTAGAGCTCAAGGACAATACCCTAATAGAGTAGATGCAATATTTCAATTTAGCACTAAAACACTAACGACAAGTTTAGGGGGTAGTAATTTTAGCGTTACAAGTTCACAAGTTCAAGACTATTCTAATGGCTGGTATAGGCTTTCTATTGTTTATAATACTGACACAAGAGCAACCTTAACGACACTATTAAGCCCAAGAGCTACAAGCGGTCAAATAGATGCTACAGACACTTCTACAACAGCTTTCGCTTATGTTTGGGGGGTACAGTTTGAAGAAGGTAGCACACTATCAAGTTATATCGAAACAGTTTCAGCAGCAACTACAAGACTTTCAGATGTTTGCAGCGTAACCACACCTACTGGAGTAACTACGATTACAGAAACTTTCGCAGATAATACGACTAACGTAATTACTACTATACCAACTACGTACACAGTAAGTAATGGATTGATTAAAAAAATAATAATGAACTAATGAAGATAGGAAAATACGAGTATAAAGACCAAAAAACTGCTGAAGCTAAAATAAAGGGTTTAGGCGTAGCAAAAGATAAAGAAGGTAACGAATATCCAACGCATAAGCATAGTATCGTTAAACTAGGTAATATCGTTTTGAAGAGTGCAGAATACGACAAAGAAGGCAACGAAACTAAAGCACCAGTACTAAGTAGTAAGTATCACTTAGATGTAGCGTTTCAATTAGAAGACACTTATAGCAAAGACGGAAAACTAATCAAAGCAGACCACCCTTATGGTTGGAAGTCGGCTAATGTAGATTTGAATAGTAATGGAGTGCACGAATTTTATGGAGTTGACTATTTAACACATAAATTCTAATGGTTAGAGGATTAAGATATTTAGCTGATAAAATAGAAGCGTTTCATTTTTTATGTATAGTTAAATGGAATAAGTTTTTAGAGAGTATTAAATTATGAACATACAAGATTTGAAAATAGGCATATTAAACGCTGTTACTTTAGGGGTCAGCTTTACGCACATAGAAAACAGCTTAAAGGTTATACTGTTGGTTTTATCTATAGGATATACAGCACAAAAGATATACGAAACACATAAAAAAAAGAATGACTAAGAACTTTAGTATAGGTGAATTTAATTGTAAATGCGGCTGTGAAATGCCTAATGATGTTTTAGTTAATATTACTAAACTAGCTAATCAATTACAGTTTGTTAGGGATAACTTAGCCAGACCTATAACTATAAACAGTGCTTATCGTTGTGTAAAACATAATAAGTCAATAGGGGGGTCTAAAAACTCTCAGCACATACTAGGCAAAGCAGCTGATATTGTAATAAGTGGGCTAGACCCTATTTTAGAAACATACGATTATTTAGATGACCTTATGCGTACTGGTGAAATATTACAAGGAGGGCTTGGGATGTATAAAACATTTACCCATATAGACATAAGAAAAACTAAGGCACGTTGGTAATGAAAAAGATACTTGACTTTTTAGGTGGGAATGTAATAAAAGAAATAGGAGGTATAATAGACAACCTATTTACTACTGACGAAGAACGCTTAGAAGCTAAAAATAAGATATTTAAAGTAATACAAGAGAAAGAGCTTGAGCTGCAAAAAATGCAAACAGATATAATTATTGCTGAAGCAAAAGGAAACTGGTTACAAAGAAGCTGGAGACCTATTCTAATGCTTTCTTTTGGGTTTATAGTTATTTATGTTAAGTTCTTAGGTCCTTTGTTTGGGTTCACTATTCCACCTTTAGAAAATGAGTTCTGGAATTTACTACAGTTAGGTATAGGCGGTTACGTTGTAGGGCGTTCTGCTGAAAAGATAGCTAAAAGTGTTACAATTAATAAAAACTAACTTTTTTCTTTTTAATTCCAAATAAAAGATATAACTTTGAATTTTTTGTTAAGCTAATTAATTGGCTAAACGTTTTTATTGCCCTTAAAGGCATAAAAAAACTAGTATCTAAATAAATAGATAAGATATCTGAGAACTATTCAAAATGGCTAAGAAAAAAACCTTAAAGTATTGGAAGACTAAAATTGATAAAGTATTTCACGAATATATAAGGCGTAGAGATGCTGATAATAATACTGGCTTTTGTAATTGCATAAGCTGTAGTAAGCTCATACACTACACAGAAAGCGATGCGGGCCACTTTATATCACGTGGCAAATTATCTACTCGCTATGACGCTAGAAACGTTTATGCTCAGTGTAGAAAATGCAATAGGTTTGAGTATGGTCGTCAATATGAATATTCTTTAGCTTTAGGTGAACAACTATCAGAAGAACTACTTATTAAGTCAAGAGAAATATATAAGCTTTCTGACTGTGAATGGTTAGAAATATTTAATGACTATAATAAAAAACTTCAAGAACTAAAAAATACACAAAACTTTTAATTGTTAATAACTATCAAACACTATATAACACTATAACTATAAATAGGCTGTATATTTGCTAAAGAATTATCTTTGTTTTTTGTTTTGAGCTACTAACTAGCTTGATTAAACCCTTCTTAATTGAGGGGTTTTTTTGTTTATAATGTGTTTATATTTTTTTTATTAGATATTTTTATTTACATTTGTATTATTATTAAACAAAACAAAAACAATGTATTTAACAGAAAGATTAAAACCAGAACACAAAGCAAAGCTTGAAAATCAAAACTTTCATTTTCCTTTAGTAGTGGAAGAAGTATGGCACGAATTAGAAACAAAAACTAAAGTAAGTGAATTAACTTATGGAGTTGTAATGAGTTTACACACTTTGCTAAGCAATTATAGCAGCCCTTACGAACTATTTAACGAGCTATAAGATGACTTATTCAGAAGACGTAAACAGAGCAGCCTCAACCGATACAATAGACTTTTTAAACGCTAGAATTAAAGCACTAGAAAAAAGAGTAGAATATTTAGAAGCACAAAACGAAATTAATAACTTAAATAAATAAAAATGAACAAAGACAAATTATTAGAAATGTATAATACTTACGAACTAAGTAAAGAAGATTTCTTTAAACACCAACACTACACAATTATAACACGTCAAGGAATTGACAAGATACAAGCTAAGGCAAAAATTCAAATCAATTATGAAGTAATAAGGTGCGAACCAAACTATGCAGTATTTAAAGCTATTGCAAGTAAAGGAGCAGCTAACATAGAAACGTTTGGGAGTGCCTTAAAAGGCGATACTTATAAAGACTCAACTACTAACTCTTTTTACATTGCAGAGATGGCGGAGAAACGAGCTATGAGCAGGGCGGTTTTAAAGCTTACAGGCTTTTACGAGCTTGGGGTTTTTGGAGAAGACGAATCAGAATCATTTAAAAGAAAATAGATGTACGAAGAATCGGAGTGCTGCGGTGCAGATAGATGGTATTACACAGACCTTTGTAGTGAGTGTAAAGAAAATACAGAATTTAGAGAAGTAGAATAATAACAACAATTAAAAACAATTAAATTATGAGTGCATTAATCAATTTTAGTATCAATGTGGCAAAACTGCCAAAAGAAAAATTTATCGCTGGGAAAGACGGTGCGGTTTACGTTAATCTTACAATGTCAGTAAATGACGATACAAGATACGGTAATAATACAGGCGTGTTTGTTAGCCAAACACAAGAAGAACGCGAGGCTAAGAAACAAAAGTCTTACTTAGGGAATGGTAAAGTAGTTTGGAACAACGGAACTATCGTAAACGCTGAGAAAGAAGAACAAGTTGAAGCTGTTACACAAGAAGCTGAGGTAAGCGATTTACCTTTCTAAATTAAAGGGGGCTTAATTGCCCCTTTTTTATTACCTTTAAACAAAACAAAACAAATGACAGAAGACAAGACAACAGAAAATATGTTAATGGAACTCATAGCTGAAGAGTGTACTATTGACACTTCTGAAATTATGGATTATCCACCGACAGCTTTAAGCTTAGGAGAAAGCACAATACAGTCTAAAGGAGGGGAGATTAAGTTCCCTATACCGATTGGTACTTATGGTAATTTTTCTTTTATACAAGCCCCACCTAAAAGCAAGAAGACTTTTTTTGTAAGTCTATTAGCTTCAGTGTATTTAAGTGGTGGTAATAACTTTGGAGGTAGGATTAAAGGACATAGGGAAGGTAGGTGTTTAATGCACTTTGATACAGAGCAAGGTCATTGGCACGCTCAGAGAGTGTTTAAGAGGGTGCAGGATATGAGTATCACAAAAGATGTAGGGTGCTATAAAACATTCGCTTTAAGAACTGTAGGGTATAAAGAAAGATTAAAATTTATAGAGTACTGTTTAGAACAAAACAAAGGAAAGAATGGTTTAGTTGTGATTGATGGTGTAGCAGACCTTGTAAGCGATGTAAATAATTTAGAAGAAAGTAACCTATGCGTACAAAAGATAATGCAATTAAGTGCCAAATACGACTGCCATATTATTACAGTTATACATTCTAACTTTGGAAGCGACAAGCCTACAGGACACTTAGGAAGCTTCTTAGAGAAAAAAACAGAAACACAAATACAATTAGAATTAAATACAACCAATAAAGAATGGGTAACAGTAAGCTGTAAGAGAAGTAGGGGTTATTCATTTGAAACGTTTAGCTTTAGTATAAATGAGTTTGGATTACCTTTTGTAATTACCGATTATGTATTTGACCCTTTAAAGCATTATGTACCCAGAACACTAACTAAAACAACTTTATGAAAACCCTAGTAGAACTTGCATACGATAAAAAACAAACCTTTATTAATATTGTAAAAAGCTTTGGTTGTAATTCAAGTTATGCAGAAGACATAGTGCAAGAGTTGTTTATACAAATTCATTTAGATGTAAAGAAAGGTTTAGACCTTTGGTATAATGATGATATAAACACCTACTATTGTTATAAGGTTCTTAGGGGAATTTATTTAAACACTCATAAAAAACAAGCTAGATTTTTAAAAACATATATAGAGGATATGGGTGAAATAAAACAAGCTGAAGATTTAGGTATAGACGAAGTAGAATATGCTAAACAAAAAGACAGTATAGATGATATATTAAAAGAGATGTATTGGTACGATTCTAAGGTCTTTAGTTTAGTAGCTTCTGGTAAAAGTGTAGCATCACTAAGCAGAGACACTAAGATAAGTTATTACAGCTTATACAATACTTATAGAACAGCATTAAAAAATATAAAAGAGCAAATATGAGATTAGGAGATTTAGTATATTACATTACTTACTACACTGGTATAAGGTGGCTTTGGAAAAAGATTAACCCAAACTGTGAGTGTGACAAAAGACGTGAAGAATGGAACGATATAGACTTAGACTTATGGAAATAGAACACAGAGAAAAATGGAAGCGGTTTAAAGCTGACGTAAAAGGAAAGTTATCAAAAGAACAATATAAGCTCTTATGCCACCTGCATTCAGTCTACTATAAGCACAAGTATCACGAGCCCTGTAGTTGCAACCCTAAACGCTTAATACAATGGATTAACGAAATAGATAAAATATATGCCAAAAATTAAAGACATACATAAGTTTGAACAGTCAGTAGTAACGCTATTGAATTTAGATGGCTGGACGTTAAACCATACTGGAGAAGGTAGTGAAAGCTGGGACGCTGAGGGTAAAACACCCAAAGACCAAGACTGTATTATAGAAATGAAATTTAGGAATAAATACTATGAGACTAAGATAATAGAAAAGGATAAGTTTGATAGATTAATAAACACTGGTAAGGTTGCTTTGTATTTTGTTAATGACCCCAAAGGAAATTATATGTTTTGGCTCAATAAGCTTAAAGACCTAGAAATTAAAAAAATGTATTGCCCAAGCACAACCCTTTGGAATAGCCGCAAGGTATCTAAGTCTTGTTATTTACTTAAAGAAAGCGATGCAGCTATAATAAACATTAATGAAGAAGACACTGAGCTAGGTATCTGGGGTAGCTATTTTAAGGTAAAAGAATAAAATACTTTGTTTATAATTTGTTTATAAGTATAATTTGTATTATGTTTGTAAAATGAAAACACAACTAGACGATTTAAACCAAGAGTTAAAAGACATTGATAGGACGCTAAAAAAAGATGTGCCTTACGAGCTTAGGCTTAAGTTACTTAAAAGACAAGAAATAGTAAGAAGTATAATAATTAATATCCAATAAAATGAAAAAGACAAAAACAGGATTACACATTGACGTAAAAGGTAAACGTATTGAAGTCTATACTCAGAAGGAGTTAGAGAAGTTAGAAGCAGAAGCTAATGAAAGATTAGATTTTCTTGTAGTACTTGCTTTGGCTGGGTGCTTAATTACTGTTGGATTTATAATAGGCCTTACAGTATGACATTACTTCAAAGACAGTCTTACGTTCTTTGGTTTAATTTTATATCCGATAGGGTTTTAAAGTGGTCTAATGCAAAGCCAAAAAACAAAGACCTTAAGCACTTTATACAAGGAGTTAGCGAGATAGGTCAGTATGTTAACCAGCTTAACATAGAGAATAAGGTTTTAACTCAAAGAGTTAGTGCTGTAAGAGATAGCAAGAACCAAACTATCTTAGAGCTTAATAAACAAATAGAAGATTTACAAAACAAATTAAAACAATACGATATATGAATGAATGGGACGAATACATAGATTCACCAGATGCAGAAACAGAATGCCGAACTTGTGGCATAGAAACTAACGGAGATACTTATTGTTCAAGGTCTTGTTATAACTACGATACAGAATGATACTATTAGTAGATGCAGACAGTTTAATATTTGCAGCTTGTTATAAGAAACGAGAACACAAAGATGGTGAGAGGTTTTATACAGACATAGAAGACGCTAAGTCTAAGTTTGATGAGCAGTTTATGAGCATTGTAAACAAGCTAGAAGATATGTACCCAGTTGAAAGGGTTATAACTTTCAGCGGTTCAAAGGGAAACTTTAGAAAGCTAATAACTCCAGTATATAAAGCAAATAGAAAGAACGCAGATTTACCACCATTACTAAATGAAATGCACCAATTTGTAAAAGAAGAGTACGATAGTGTTTGGGGTTATGGTATAGAAACAGATGATATTGTTGCTAGGTATTGGTATGAACTTTCAAACGAAGTAGGTAGGGACAATGTTATGATAGTCAGTATTGATAAAGACTACAAACAATTTCCAGCCCTTATATACAATTACCATTATAAGCATAAAGTCATACTAGATATATCAGAAGAGGAAGCTATATATAATTTCTACGAGCAAATGATTATTGGGGATGGAGCTGATAATGTTCAATACTTTAAAGGTAAAGGGAAAGTCTTTGCTGGTAAATGGTTTAAGGGTTGTGAAACTAAGTACCAATATACTAGAAGAATGTACGAATTATTTAAACAAGAATATAAAGGTAAAGCACGACAGAATTATGTTGAATGTTACCATTTATTGAAACTAAGAACAGAATGATTAGATTTGTTTACGACCTAGACATAGTCTTAGAAGCAATAGAAAACCAAGACTACGATGACGCAGTTAAAATGATTAAAGATATAAAGGAAGATTTAAGAATTATAGCATTATTATAAAAAAAAGTGTTTATAATTTGTTTATAACTATAAAAGGTTTTATATTGCAGTATCTTAAAAAACAAAACAATGAAATACAAAGCAAATTTAAAAGTGACAGGAAACAAAGTGTTTAGTTATAACACACACGTTGCAACCATTGAAGGCAATGACTTAATACAATTAGGTTATTGGAGCCAAACCACTCAGAAGCATATTAACCACGTAGCTGAAGAACTTGACTTAATATTAATAAATTAGATATGAAACTATTTGAAGACGAATGGGGCATTGATGAATCACCAATAGAAGACGTAGAAATTACAACTACATTATTATACTTTAGTAAGTCAGAGTTAAAAGAATTTAAAGCATTATGTAAAAAAGGTATAAAGATAGAGTTCCAAGAAGACTACCAGCAAAAGGGAAACCTAAGTGATTTACTTTTAAAGGTACTAAAACAAAGATATGAAAATAGATAAAATAATAGTTAAAAGGGTTTTAGATAACGATAAAGCTGCAAAGCTAAAAACTAAGTTCCTTAATACAAGCCACTACAATACATTAATCACAAAGGATTGCGATGCCTTTGACAACTGTGGAAACCTATTGTTTAGGTTCAGGAAAAATGCAATACCAATAGACGTGCTCAAAAATGGCGTTGATGCCTTTAGGGGTTCTATAGAAGTGACTGAGGGTCGTGGCTCTGCAAGTGGGAGCAGCCATAAACGAATCAGGAAAGATGGTAGTGTAAGCAATATAACAGTAGGGAATAAAGTAGAGTCTGGGAATGTGGGTTTTATGGATAGCGGTGCTATGGTTAAATATTGCAGAACGACAGCATTTGCAAAGAACCACTTTGATAAGTTTAAACAAGGTATTCCGTTCGTTGAGTTTATTGATAAAAAATATGCTGAGTTATGCCCAGTTCATTACGCCAAACAAAAAGCGATTGCAGATGGTACGAACAGGAACTATGTTATAGGGGATACTAGCTTTACAACGGTAACTGTTAATAAAAACTTCCGTACGGCTTGCCACCAAGATGCTGGCGACTTCCGAGAGGGGTTTGGAAACCTTATTGTGTATCGTGAAGGTAATTATGATGGAGGATACTTTGTGATGCCAGAGTTTGGGGTTGCTATTGATTTAGAAAATACTGACTTATTATTTGCAGACGTACACAAGTGGCACGCAAATACAGAGTTTACTAATTGCAGCGATGATTGGTTACGCATAAGTTTCGTTATGTACTATCGTGAAAATATGATTAAATGCAGTAGCCCAAGCGGTGAACTGCAAAAAGCTAAAATGGATAAAACTGGTTACTTAACATTATAAAACAAAAACAATGGAAACAACTACAAAACAAAGCAAAGGATTGAAGTTTGAATCATTCATTATGGATTGGTTCGCAGAAAACCACAAGATTAACCTAAGCCATTATACAACTTATGATGAGCAAATACACAAAGGGGAAAACAGGCAGGGAATAGAAATAAAGAACGACCAGATGTTTAAAAAAACTGGAAACCTATTTATAAGCGTAGAGCGTGACTATGGTTACAAGAAGCACCCAAGCGGGATATACAAAGACCAGAGCTGGCTTTATGTTATAGGTGATGTAGATTGCTTTTATATTTTTGCTGTAAAGCATTTAAAACAAGTTTACGAAGTTAATGATTTACCTTTGTTTAGCGGTTTTAAAACACCAAAGGGTGGTACAGAAAAAGGTTACTTATTAAGTAGGAAAAATGCTGATAAGTTTTGTATTCAAAAAGTAACAAGTCAAACAAAATTATTCTAATGGATTATATAATAACTTGCATAAGCCATAATCGGCACGAAAACGTAAAAGACTTTTTTGAAAAAGCTGGAACGGAAGAAGTTGTTTTTTTTGTTAAAGACCAAACAGACATTGACAATTATAGATTGAATGGTGCTAAGGAAGTAATTGCTTCAGGGGGATTAATGGATAGCAGGAATGCAGCTCTAGATTATTGTTTTAATAATGGTAAAATATGCGTAGAGTTAAGTGATGACCTTGAATCAATAATGGTTAATGACTTTACTGGTAAAAGAACAAAGAAATATTGCACTGTAATTGAATCATTAAGTAATATAATGCCTAAATTTATTGAGTCAGATTATTACCTAGCTGGGTTCCCGCCTACTAATAACCCATTCTTTGCCCTTAATAAATACGACTTGAATAAATTTATTGTTGGCGACTTCTTGATTATAAAGCCTACAAGTATAAGGTTTGACAATAATTTAAAGCTAAAGGAAGATTATGATTTTTGTTTAAGTTTTATGAAATTAAAGGGTGGGTGCATACGTTATGCAGATTATTTAATGTCATTTAAACACTACTCTAATAAAGGTGGGGCGGTTGATTATAGGACAGCAGAACTAGAGCAAAAGACCATAAAATACCTTACTCAGAAATGGGGTGATTGCATAAAGTTAAACACTAAACGGGAAAACGAAATACTATTAAATAAAAACAGTTATAAAATTTTAAATTCTAAACAAATAAATTTATTTTAATGAGATCAACCTATTTACATTACGAGAACGGTAAAGGCTATGACGTTATAGACTTTATAAAAGATTATGAGCTAAACTTTAACAGAGGTAATATTATTAAGTATATTTGCAGGAGTGGTAAAAAAGATGATGAGCTTAAAGACTTAGAAAAAGCAGCCGACTACTTAAGGCGAGAGATAGAATACTTAAGAGATCAGAAAGAACAATGGATAGAAAAAAATAAATAATATGAATAAAAAGAAACACACCCAAATTCAAAGAATACTAAGACTTGAAAATATAGTAACACAGCTATACGTAAAAGTAGAAGCTTTAAAAACTATAATAGATAAAGAACAAATAGATGACGAACAAATAGAATTAGAACACCAAGAAAAAGTAAGGGGAGTACAAAACTAAAATAAAAACTTATGTATATAAATATAGAACTAAAACCAACAGAAAAAAAAGACTACTATAAATTCGTTATCAATGGGCTTAAGCTAGGAGAATGGGAACGAAGCGAACTAAGACACTTAATAGAAGTAATAGACAACAAAATATAATGAAGTTAGAAACAATAAAACAAGCGGTAAATAATAAATTCAATTTAGACATTACCTTAGACACAAGACAAAGAAACTACACATACGCTAAGAAAGTATTTTGTAAACTTGCTTATGAATCTGGCAGCACCTTTAGGGAAGTAGGGGAAACAATTAAAAAAAGTCATTGCAATATACTACACCACGTTAATAGCGTAAACGTAATAAGCATAGAGGATAAAAAGAAACACGACGAAATTATAAAAGAGTTAGACTTAACCTTCTCAAGCCCCTTCTTTAATTTAGAACAAGCCAAAATAAAAAAAGAAATAAAGAAAAAAGAAACAAAAAAAACTATAAAAGAAATACAAGACGTTATAGACGTTTTAAGTGGCTGGGATATAGAAACAGTAGCAGAGTTTAAACAAACACGCTTAGACCCCTTTAACGCATCATTAAAGCATAGGATAAAGCCTAAGACAATAAAAGAAGTAAAAGGAGCTATTCTAAACAAGAGATTAAATAACCCATTACTAAGCTATAGCTAAAATAAATACAAAACGTTTATATATTAGTAAGTTCAGTTAACTAATTAAATACTGATTATGGATAAGAGGGTAAACAATAAAGGTACAAAAGGAAACAAAGGTGGTAGACCACCAAAGGCAGACGAGATAAAACTAATTGAAAGATTAGACGCTATAATAGACAAAGATGAAGCACTAAGTAAACTAGGGGAGTTAGTAGCTAAAGCTGATATAAGAGCCTTACAGCTGTATTTAAGCTATCGTTATGGCAAACCAAAGGAAAGTATAGACCTTAACTCATCGGAGGGCTTAAACATTAACTTTAGAGATTTAATTAAATTTGTAGATTAACCATTGATTGAAGTAAAGAAAAAATACCTCCCTATTGTAAAAGAAGACAGTAGGTACTATATTGTAAGTGGTGGGCGTGGTTCTGGAAAGTCTTTTTCAGTAAACGCCCTTTTAGTAATGCTAACCTATGAAGCTGGGCATACAATACTATTTACACGTTATACGCTAACCTCAGCTTATATATCTATCATTCCAGAGTTTATAGACAAGCTCGAACAGTTTGGCTCTATACACGATTTTCACATAACCAAAGATGAGATACTAAATAAGAAGACTGGTAGTAAGATAATCTTTAGAGGGATAAAAACCTCAAGTGGAGACCAAACAGCTAACCTGAAATCTTTACAAGGGATTACAACGTGGGTAGTTGATGAAGCTGAAGAACTAACAGACGAGAACAAGTTTGACACTATAGACTTATCAGTAAGGCAGCAAGGCAACCAAAACAGAGTTATACTAATATTAAACCCTACAACCAAAGAACACTTTATATATACTAGATTCTTTGAAGACAGAGGTGTTCAAGAGGGGAGCAATATAACCAAAGACAACACTACTTACATTCACACTACTTATATGGATAACATAGAGAACTTATCCAAAAGCTATATAGAGCAGATAGCACAAATGCGAGAGCGTAGACCAGAGAAGTATAAGCAACAGATGTTAGGGTCTTGGCTAAACAAAGCAGAAGGGGTTATATTTGATAACTGGACTATAGGAGAATTTAAAAGAAGTAGTGTAAGTGTATGGGGTCAAGATTACGGATTCGCTGCTGATCCTTCTACATTGGTTGAGTGTAACATAGACACAAGCTCTAAAACAATATACTTAAAAGAATGTTTCTATTTACAAAGATTAACCACATCGCAAATAGCAGAGCTTAATTTAAAGCATTCTAAGGGGGGTTTAATAATAGGGGATAGTGCAGAGCCAAGACTACTAAGCGAGATAAAAGCAAAGGGATGTAACGTCAAACCAAGCATAAAAGGTCAAGGAAGTGTAACATACGGGATAAGCTTACTACAAGACTATGACTTGGTAGTAACTCCAGATTCTACTAACTTAATTAAAGAGCTTAACAACTATTGCTGGTTAGAGAAAAAGTCAAACACACCAGTAGATAAATGGAATCATATAATAGACGCTATTCGATACGCTGTAGGTTATCAATTACAAAACCCAAACAGAGGGAAGTATATTGTATCATAGCTACTAAAATAAATTAAAAAAGTTTATATATTAATAAGTAAAAGATTATGAAAGTAAATTTAAGAATCCCTACAAGCCTAAACGAAATAACTCTAGGACAGTATCAAGAGTTTGTTAAGTTAGAGCAAAAGCTAAAAGATAGTACAGAAGTTTCAATACAATTAAAGATGATTGAGATATTTTGTAGTGTTCCAGAGGTTGTAGTAAGAAATATGAAAGCGACAGACATAGCAGAGGTATGCGATATTATCAATACTATGTTTGACACAGACCACCCACACTTAAGTAAGTTTACTTTAAAGGGTGTAGACTATGGCTTTATTCCAGAGTTAGATAATATGAGCTTCGGGGAGTACATCGACCTAGACACTTTTATAGGAGATAATGATAATTTACACAGAGCTTTAAATGTATTGTATAGACCTATAAAGCTTAACAAAGGAAGTCGGTATATTATAGAAGACTATGAGCCTAACATAAGCGATGATGCTAAAGACTTTCCATTAGATGCTGTGCTTGGTGCTATTGTTTTTTTTTACACTTTAGGGAAGGACTTATCTATAGTTATGATGAACTCTTTGGACAAGAAGAACGAGAAGGATTTAGCACAGTATCTAATTTCACAACCAAATACGGATGGTTCAATTCACTCTATGCAGTCGCTAACGGAGATATTACAAAGTTTGAATATATCACTAAATTAAATGTACACGAGTGTTTAACGTTCTTAGAATACACAAAAGAAAAAAACCAAATAGAAGCATCGCAGATAAAAAATAAATTTAAATAAAATGAGTAATACAGGCATAAGGGGATTCTACCAACTAACAGAAACTATTAAGACTCAGTTATTAGCAGACGTAAACGTAAACACTGTTACTACTGGGGATATATTCGACATAGACCTTTCTAAGCAAAGCATATTCCCTTTAAGTCATATTATAATAAACTCTATTACAACTCAAGAGCAAGTTTTAGTATTTAACATTACTGTTATGGCTATGGATATTGTAGACGAGAGCAAAGAAAAAACAGAGGATATATTCAGAGGTAACAATAATGAGCAAGATGTATTAAACACTCAGTTAGCAGTATTAAATAAGTTAGTAATGATATTGCGTAAAGGAGATTTATATAGTGATAAGTTCCAGCTTCAAGGAGATGCTTCCTTGGAACCTTTCTATGAGCGGTTTGATAATCGCCTAGCTGGGTTTGCTGCTACTATGAATGTTTTAATTCACAACGATATAAGCATATGTTAGCAGACAAATTCTTAAGAGATGAATTAAACAAGTTCGCTAAGTATGTTATACAGCAAAGTAGAAGCAACTTAACTAAGGGTAAAAAGAACTCTTCTAAGGAGCTTTATAATTCTTTAGGTTATGACATAAGCGAAGCTTCTGGTAAGACTTCCTTAGGGTTTGATATGGCAGATTATGGTAAGTTTCAAGACAGAGGGGTAAAAGGTACGGATTCAAATTATATAGAGAATAAAAACACTCCTTATTCTTATACGACTAAAATGCCACCAACTAAGGCTTTTGATAAATGGATAATTAGAAAGGGAATTGCACCAAGACAAGGCGGTAAGTTTACTTCAAGAGAAGGAATTAAGTTTGCTATAGCTCGGTCTATTTACAAGAAAGGAATTAAAGCGAGTATGTTTTTTACAAAGCCATTTGAAGCAGCCTTTAAAAGATTACCAGACGAACTAGTAGAGGCTTATTCAATAGGGTTAGAGAAACAAATACAAGTAAACATAAACAAGAAATGAGCAAAATAAACACAAGAAGTCCTTTTTACATAACAGTAGGAGCTTCTCCGGCAGTTACAAACTTAACTCAAGTAGATTTTGTAGTTAGAGTTTATACTGGAACTAAAACAACAGACCGAGATACTGGAGCAAAATTTACTTTATCATCTCAAGCTATAGCTAACGTGGTAACTATAGAAATTGGGGAGCTTGTAAGTGATTATATTTTAAGTACGTTTAATGGTGCTTATGAATGTACTAACGTTTGGGTTGACATAGACAGCCAGAATTATCTACTAGGAGTTGCTCAAGGGTCCACTTCATTGACTCCTAAGTCTGGTTTTAATGGGTACGGATTCTTTGAAGATGGAGCTAACCCTCAGAGCCTACAGAGTTTATTACAGTCAAACACAACTATATTAAAGTTAGATGATGCTCCAGTGAATTTAGCTGTAGACACTAGCATAACCACAAGCGTTGCGTTCTATGCTAATAACGAGCAAATTTATATTAAGACCATTGCAAGCTCTAACGAAAGTGATAATCAAATAGAATACGTTACAAACACAACAAACGGAGCTGATGATTTTGAGCAGAGGGTATTACTAGATGGAGGTACTTTTGAAGATAGTATCTGCTTACAAGAATTTGCTGATGACTTTACAATATTCCCAGTTGATACAATTTACATAGATGGAACAAATGGCGTTGACGTAGTTAAAGTAGATAACATACAAGAGTGTAAATACGAGCCTTATAAATTAACCTTTATTAATAAGTTTGGTGCACTGCAAGACATCTGGTTTTTTAAACGAACTAACGAAACTCTTACAACTAAGACAGAAGACTTTAAAAGAAACATTGTAGTAAATGGCTCTTACGATACAAGCAGACACCAACAGAAAGTATTAACTAAAAACGGAAACGAAAAGCTCACATTAAATACTGGTTATTATCCAGAAAGCTACAATGATGTTTTTAAAGAGATGCAATTAAGTGAAGACTGTTGGATAGAAATAAACAACCAAACTTTACCAATTACTGTAAGTGGTTCAAGTCTTAAGTACAAAACACAATTAAACGATAAGATAATAAATTACACAATAGACATAGAGTTTGCTTACGACACTATAAACAACATACGCTAGATGCAAATATTAGAGCTTTACATAAAAGGATATAACAGACTGAACGGAACAGCTTCAACTTTAGCAACTAACAAGCTAATAGATACAGGTTCGGCTTTTTTAACGTCTGTAAGTGTAGGGGATATAGTAACAAACCTAAGAACTTCAGCGGTTGCAACTATTGTTAGTGTTGATAATAACACGACATTAACTTTAAGCGGTACAATCTTCACGCAAATAGGCGAAGAGTATAGGATTGAAAGCGAATACCTAAGGGCTGATTTGTTTAAAGACGAGAGCATAACAGTAACCGATAGCTTACTAAACATTAAAGACCTTAATAAAATATTTATACCATTTAGTCAACAGTTTACGCTACCAGCTTCAAAGCAAAATAACAAACTTTTTAGGCATTACGAAAATACAGACGTACAAAATAGTTTTGATGCTCGTTACAGACACGATGCAATTATAAAGCTAAACGGTATTGATTACAAAAAAGGTAAAATACAATTCAAAAGCGTTGAGTTAAAAGATAATAAGGCATATTCATTTAAGGTTGTTTTCTTTGGAGATACTGTAGAACTTAAAGAAGTTTTAAATGAAGATATGTTAAGCTCTTTACAAGGACTTGAAGAACTTGATTTTGAATACACTTATAACAATGTAAAAAATAAGTTTATAAATAATACTGGCGACATTAGCTTTCCTTTAATAACTCACTCAAAAAATATGCGTTTCACTAATAGCGGATATAGAGATAATATAACAGACACTGAACTTTCATTTACTGATATTAAACCAGCTATAAGAGTTCAAAGAGTGATACAAGCTATTAACGACACCTACCCTCAGATTAATATAACTGGCTCACTTTTAAGTAACCCAAGATATTCAAACTTACACTTGTGGCTTCATAAAGAAGAGGGTTATATGAGTAACGCTATAGAGGGTGGTTCTCTTTTTATATTAAGCAACAGATTTAGAGGTCAGCAAACTGTTTTTTTTACAGCTCCAGACTGGACTTACAATGCTGGTTTAAGCCCTGACCCAGATTTAAGGGTTGCTTATTTTATTCCTGATGCGGATGGTACTGAAGCAGTCTCTATAACTAGAAGTTTTAGGGTTACGCTAGAAGTTACATCTGGTACAGCTGTAAGTTATTCTATTATATTTAAAAGGTCTTCAGATAACGCTATTCTGGAATCTTTTGAAAACTTAACAGGTAACCAAACAAAACAAACACGTTTTAGAAGTAGTCAGTTTGGTGGGGTAGGCTCTGAACTAGATTTTAAGGTAGAAATACAAGCAGAAAGCACTTTAGCAATAACTCAAAAACTAACTGTTGAAGAGGGCTTCTATTTCTTAGACTTTCAAGATAACGGTGCTAAATGTGTTTACAATGCAGCGTCAACTAGTGTAACAAACACTATAAACGTGGCTGAGCATATGCCTAAAATGAAGGTTATTGACTTTTTAAGCAATCTTTTTAAGATGTTCAATTTTGTAGTTTACAAAGAAGGCAATAATATGGTAGTCGATGACGCTTTGTATTTTGAGCAAACTGGTCTTAACTATGATATTACAAAGTATGTTGATATGGCTAAGTCTACAATGGAGCGATTATTTCAATATAAAAGTATGCTTTTTAAATTCAAAAGTAAAAAAAGCTTTTTAGTTCAATACTCTGATGAATTACAAAACAATTCTTTTAGCGAAGAAATGTATGGCAATGATGAGTGGGACGGTGGTATATATAAAATAGAGGTTAACTTTGAGAAAATGATGTACGAACGCTTAAGTAATGAAGACAGCGACGCATTAACTACAATCGGTCAAGGTGCTATGTTAGATAGAAAGTTCCAGCCAACAATAGGACAGCCTTTACTTTTATATATAGAACAAACTAACGCTTCTGGTACTTTTAATTTACTCAACGAAAGCGGAACACCGACAGCGATAAATAACTACAACAGACCTAGTAATTTAGGCGGTGATGTATATATACCTGAAAATTTAATTTCTTTAAACTTTGGGATTGAAAACGATGAGTTTTTACAGACTGTAGGGGGAGATGGAAGGAATTTATTTAATGAGGGTTATTTAGATTACGTTGATACTGTTTTTAATCCACAATCAAGACTTTTAAAAGTTAGTGCTTATTTGCCTTTAAGCTTAATTACTAAATATAAAATGAATGACACTTTTGTAATAAACAATAAACCTTATAGAATTAACTCTATTAAGACGAACCTATTAACTAATAAAACAAACTTAGAGCTTTACAATAAAGAACAATTTGTTAGTCAAATAGATAACGGACAAGTTGCATATCTTGGAAGGTTAGCGGCTGTTAATGTAGTAGCAAAGGGAACTACTTTTGTAACCTTAGGATGGGTTCCTTTATCAGAATCAACAGTAACTGGCTATAGTATATATGTAAACAGAGGGTTTAAGCAGACTGTAGATGATGATATTTCAGGGCTTACACTTACTGGTTTAACTTCAAATACTAACTATCAAATAGGGGTTAGAGTTCAATACACAACTACAGATGGAATATATTATTCAAATGATACATTATTAAGCGTAAAAACAGACTAATGATAAAATTAATACTAGAGAGTTTAAAATACGCTAACGGAGAGACTGAGTCTATAAGAATAGCACAAGGTAAATATAAACTACCTACAACTTTAAAAGAGGGATACAAAGCACTTAAACAAGAAATAAAATGGCAATAGAGAAAACAATTAATATTGATGTAAATTCTAAGAAAGCTACTAAAGATGTAGAGAGTCTAGAGAAAAGTGTTGAGGGTTTAAACTCTGCTTTAGATGAGACTAAGAAGTCTGAGGGTAATATTGAAGGAGTTGGAGAAGGTGCAAAGAAATCATCTAAAGGGGTTAAGTTCCTAAGCAAAGGGTTTAAAGGATTAGGGGTTGCTATTAAAGCAGCTGGTATTGGTTTAATTATATCCGCTCTTTATGGTTTAAAAGAAATATTTAGTCAAAACCAAAAGGTTGTAGATGTATTCTCAACAGCATTTGAAACGTTTTCTATTGTAGCTAATCAAGTAGTAACGGCGGTTATTAATGTTTATGAGGCTATTGCTAAAAGCTCTGAAAACTTTAACGGTCTAGGCGAGGTTTTAGGGAGTATTATTAAAATAGGTATAACTCCATTAAAGCTAGGTTTTTTTGCTATTAAATTAGCTTTACAAACAGCTCAATTAGCTTGGGAGAATTCATTCTTTGGAGATAAAGATCCAGAAACAATAAAGCGATTAAATGCAGAAATAAAAGAAACTTCTGTAAATATTGCAGAGGTTGCTAATGACGCTTTAGATGCTGGAAAAGATATAGCTGCAAATATAGGAGATGCTATTGGAGAGGTTGCTAATATTGGTAAAATAGCTGGGGAAGAACTTGGGAAGGTAAGTGTAAAAGCCGCTTTAGAAACAGCTAAAACAAACGTCCAATTAAAAAATAGTGCTGAAATTGCAGCCGCTCAACAATCAAGGCTAGTTGAACAATATGACAGGCAAGCTGAACAACTTAGACAAATTAGAGATGAAGAACGTAATACAGTAGCTGAACGTAAAGAAGCTAACGATAAGCTTTTAGAGGTTCTAGCAGAGCAAGAAACAGCAATGTTAAAACAAGCTGATTTACAAGTAGCTGCAGCACAAAACGAAGTAAATAAAAACAATACTATAGAAGCTCAAGTTGCTTTAATAGATGCCTTAGCAAACAAAGAAGGGGTTTTAGCTCAAGTTGAAGGGTTAAGGTCTGAACAACTATCAAACGACTTAGCACTTGAGAGAGAACAAATAGAGCTGACTAATTCTAAGTTAGAAAGTGAAAGCACATTATCAATAGAGCGTAAAAGATTTAACGCTGAACAGATAGAAGATGAACTAGCAAGGCTAGAAGCATTAAAAGAAATTGATTTACTAGAAGCTGAACAAGAAACTATTAGACTTCAAGCTATTGTAGATAATGCAAATGCAGAAACACAAGCTAAGATAGATGCTCAGATAGCTTTAGATGAGTTTTTAGAACAGTCTAGGCAAACTGGAATAACAAGAGAAACAGAAATCACAGATGTTAAAGACAAAATTGCTGCCGAAAATTCAAAAAATGAAGTAAAATGGGCTGAATTAACACAAGAAGAAAAATTAAAAATAATTAGTAAAGGCTTTAGCGATTTGGCTTCAATTTTAGGGGAAGAAAGTGCTGCCGGTAAAGCGGCTGCGATAGCTGGCGCAACAATAGACACCTTTGCGAGTGCTACATCTTCTTATAATTCTTTATCTGGTATTCCTGTAATAGGACCAGTTTTAGGGGCAGCTGCAGCTGGAGCTGCGATAGCTTCTGGGTTAGCGACAGTCAAAAAAATAGCTTCTACTAAAGTTCCCGGCGGTGGCGGTGGCGGTGGCGGTTCAGTACCATCAGCACCTTCAACACCTACAGCGCCATCATTACCCCCTAGCTTTAACATAGTTGGTGCTAGTGATACAAACCAACTAGCAGACGCAATCGGAGGTCAGTCTCAACAGCCAGTACAAGCTTTCGTTGTAGCTAATGATGTAACCACAGCACAAAGCTTACAGAACAATATTGTTGAAGGTGCTACAATAGAATAAAATACAAAATAAATTAAAAACATTTATATAATAATATGCGGATAGTAGAACTAATTTTAGACGAAGACCAAGAAATAGGAATCGAAGCTATTAGCGTAGTGGAGAATCCAGCAATAGAAGAAGACTTTATAGCTCTCAAATCTCAAGAGTTTAAACTTGCAGAAGTAGACAAAGAGCGTAGAATACTAATGGGTGCTTTATTAATACCTAACAAGCCTATTTATAGACGTAACGGAGAAGATGAGTATTATATATACTTCTCAAAAGATACTGTCTTAAAAGCGTCTCAAATGTACTTAACACAAGGGAAGCAAAATAACTCTACATTAGAACACCAATACGCAATCGAAGGATTAAGCTTAGTTGAGTCTTGGCTAGTAGAAGATAAAGTACACGACAAGTCTGTAAAATACGGAATGGACTTACCTTTAGGTACTTGGGTCGGAAGCGTTAAAGTAAACAACGATAAAATCTGGAACGAGTTTGTAAAGACTGGTAAAGTAAAGGGGTTCAGTATAGAAGGTATGTTCATTGACCGAATGGAACGCCCTAAAGAAGAGATTAAAGACGAACTAGCTAAGATAGAAGAAGCAGAAGCAGATTATTTATTAAGCCAAATAACAGCTATCATTAAAAACGATAAGCGAGTAAAGGGTGGTAAAAAAACAGTTTTAGAAAGCTACTCAGACTATCCTAGTGGTGTTAAGAATAACGCTAAAAGAGGTTTAAAACTTAACGACAAAGTAGATAATAAATGTGCTACTCAAGTTGGTAAAGTAAGAGCACAGCAATTAGCACAGGGAAAACCAATAAGCAAAGAAACTATAAAAAGAATGTTTAGCTATTTGTCAAGAGCTAAAGAGTATTATGACGAAGGAGATTCTAAGGCTTGTGGTACTATCTCTTATTTGCTATGGGGTGGTAAAGCTGGGTTAAGATGGGCTGGTAGTAAACTAAAAGAGTTAGAAAACTTAAGCCTTGCTTCTATGACAATAAACGAAGATTTTGCTATTATAGATGATAGACTTGCATACTCAACAGAAGAAAAAGCTAAAGAGATGGCTTCTAACATAGGGTGCGAAGAAACACATACACACGATTACGAGGGTAAGACTTGGTATATGCCTTGTGAAAAGCACAGTGTAGAGATGTACGATAAGTGTCCAGAGGGTTACAAGAAGAAAGATGGTAAATGTATCAAAAACTAATAAATGATTAAAGACAAATCTAAAGAATTTATAACACCAAGTAAGACAAGCCCTAAGGGCGGCAGTAGAGGTGGTTGTTTATGTAAAGACAATACATATAAGACTAAATGCTGCGATGGAAGCTTAAGAGCTCAAGGAATTGGTAATACTTGAAAATGCAAAATAAATTAAACTAAATTATATATAAGTATGAAGTCAAACAATGTGATTGAAAAAATCAAAGACGTTCTTAACCTTAACGAAGATGTTAAGCTAGAACAACAAGCTTTAGAAAATGGAACTGTATTAGAAGCAGATTCATTTGAAGCAGATAACGAAGTATTTATCGTTACTGAAGACGAGCGTGTAGCTGTACCTGTTGGAGAGTATCAACTTGAAGACGGAAGAATCTTAGTAGTAGCTGAAGATGGGATTATCTCAGAGGTTAAAGAAGCTGGGGAAGAAGAAGAAGTAGTAGAAGAAGTAGAAGCCGAAGAAGAAAAAGAAGAAATGGCTTATGCAACTAAAGAAGAACTTGCTGAGGTTAAAGAAATGATTGAAGAAATCAAAGCAATGTTAGAGCCTAAAGAAGACTTAAGCTCTGAAGATTTAGGTAACCTTATTACTGAAGAACTTTCTAAGCACGAACTAAGCGAAGTACCACAAGAGGTACAAGAAGAATTAAACCAACCAGCGGCTGAGCCTATTATGGCTAACCCAGAAGCTGATACAACAAACAAAACAAGTTTTAAGTTTGCACAAAACCGCAAATCTTCAACTTTAGACAGAGTATTAAATAAAATCATTAACAACTAAAATTAAATAAAATGCCAAATCCAACTATTACTGGTTCTTCATATGCTGGAGAATTTGCTGGGAAGTACTTAGGTGCTGCCCTATTATCCGCTTCAACATTAGACGCTGGAGCAATTACAATACTGCCTAACATCAAGTACAAGGCGGCTATGAAAGTAGGAACTTTTTCTAACTTAGTACGTTCTGCAGACTGTGACTTTGATGCAGCAACTTCTGGGCTTACTTTAACTGAAAAAGTATTAACACCTTCTGAATTACAAGTAAACTTACAAATCTGTAAGAAAGAGCTCCACGCTGACTGGGAAGCTGCTCAAATGGGCTTTAGTGCTTTTGACGAATTGCCTCCTTTATTTTCTGACTATGTTATTTCAAGAGTAGCTGCTGAGGTTGCTAACGCTACTGAAGCATCTATCTGGAGCGGTGCTGCTGGAGAAGGTTCTTTTGATGGATTCTTACAAGTGGCTTTAGCTGATGGTGATGTAAACGACATTACAGCCGAAACTATTACGTCTGCAAATGTTATCGCTCAAATGGGTGCTGTTGTAGATAGTGCTGTCGCTAACGCACCAGCTATCTTAGGAAAAGAAGATTTAACTCTTTATGTTTCTACAAATGTCGCACAAGCTTATATTAGAGCTTTAGGCGGATTTGCGGCAACTATTGGTGGAGCTGGTACAGACAACAAAGGGACACAATGGTATAACGGTGGAGTTTTATCCTTTGAAGGTATTAACATATTTGTAGCAAAAGGATTCGGAAGCAACAAAATGCTTTTATCTCCTAAGTCAAATTTATTCTTTGGGACTGGTCTCTTAGATGACAGAAACGAAGTAAGAGTAATTGATATGTCAGAAACTGATGGTTCTCAAAATGTACGCGTTGTGATGCGTTACACAGCTGGAGTTCAAATCGGAATTGGAAACGATATCGTTCTTTATTCTTAATTACTAATTAACTGATATTAAAGGGTGGGCTAATCTGCCTACCCTTTTTTATTTAAAATCAAAAAAATATGGCTTGTGCAATAACAAAAGGTAGAGGGGTCGGATGTAAGACCGCCTTTGCTGGAATTAAAAATATTTACATCTTAGACTTTGCTGCAGAGGTGGCAAATGCTACACCTTCAGCTGGAACTGTTGACTTAGCAGCTCTTTCTAGTTCTGACTTTTTTAAGTTTGAAGTTAAAGGAGGACAAACATCACTTGAAACTACTGTGGTTTCGAGTAGAGAAAACGGGACGACATACTATGAAAGTACATTAAACGTTACTTTTCAAGTGTTAGACGTAGCAACTCAAGAAGAAATTAAACTTCTAAATAGAGGGCGTGCTCACTATGTAGCTGAACTATATCCTAATGGTGCTGGAGTAACTAAGTTCCTGCTAATAGGTAAAGCTAACGGAGCAGAAATCACTGGGGGTACTATAGTATCTGGTGCTGCTGCTGGGGATTTACAAGGATTTACACTAACTGCTGTTGCGACTGAGGTAGACCCTCCGTTTTTTGCAACTGCTCCAGATGTAGCTTCAACAACTCCAATAGACCCAACTTAATATATTATTTATATTTAAAATTAGCCTTTCCTTTTGGGGGGGCTTTTTTTTTATACAAAATAATTTAGTTTTGTTTATATATTAGTATGAAGTTAATAGCAACAAACGGAGATAAAACTTTTAAGGTAATACCTAGACAGTTTATTAATGGAGCGATTACTGTAATCCTTACAAGTGAAAGCACTGGAACGGTTATAACTAAAACACCTACAGCTTCACTAGATGTAAATTATATGTCTTTTACTGTGGCTTTTGGCACTTTAACTGAAGCAGACTTTTACACGCTTGAAATTAAAAACGGAACTGTTATAATATACAAGGATAGAGTGTTTTGTACTGACCAAACAGTAAACCAAGTAAACAACGATTACTACTCTGTAAACGATGGAGTTTATAATACAGAGGATAGTTTTGATAACGATTATATTATTATATGAATGATTTACGAATAGTTAACTTAAGTAGTTACACAAGCCCAGAGATTATTGAGAAGTCCAACAAGCAATGGGTAGCTTATGGTAGTGATAATAATTTCTTTGCACACCTAATTTCTAATTATGAGAATAGTCCAACAAACAACGCTATTATAAACGCTATTAGCCAACAAATATACGGACTTGGCTTAGATGCTTCAAATTCAAGTAGAAGACCAGAACAATACGCTAAAATGATTACAATGTTTCACAAAGACTGTGTGCAAAAACTTTGTTTTGATTTAAAGCTTATGGGACAATGTGCTATGCAAGTAATTTACTCTAAGGACAGAAAGACTATTGCTAAAGTAGCTCATATTCCAGTAGAAAACTTAAGAGCTGAGAAGTGTAATGAAAAGGGAGAAATAGAGGGATATTTTTATTCAGATGATTGGTCTAATGTAAAACCAAGAACAGAACTAAAGAGAATACCAGCTTATGGTAGTAGTAAAGAAAACATAGAGATTATATATGTTAAGCCTTACAGAGCTGGATATAAGTATTACTCAAGTCCAGACTACACAGGGTGTTTACAATGGTGCGAAATAGAATCAGAGGTGTCAAACTTTCACTTAAATAACGTTCAAGGTAGTTTTAGTCCTAATACTCTTATCCAATTTAACAACGGAACACCAAACGCTGAAGAAAGACAAAACTTAGAAAACAGAATAGCTCAGAAATTCACAGGGACTGGAGGAAATAAGTTTATACTTGCGTTTAATGATAACCAAGACGCTGCAGCTACTGTTGAAACTTTACCTATTAGTGATGCTCATAATACTTACGAGTATGTAAGCTCACAAGCTACAGAAAAAATAATGGTAGGTCATAGAGTGGTATCTCCAATGCTTTACGGAATTAAGGACAGCACAGGGTTAGGAAACAACGCTGACGAGCTTAAAACAGCTTCTATATTAATGCAGAACTTAGTTATAGCACCATTTCAACACCTTTTAATTGATGCTTTTGATTCTATACTAGCTTATAATCAAATAAGCCTTAAGTTATACTTTAAAACCCTACAGCCTTTACAATTTATAGACCTTAAAAACGTAGAAGACGAGGAAACAAAAGAAGAAGAAACGGGGGTTAAGTTATCAAAAGAATTACCAGACGAAATAGGAAGCGATATTGCTGACGCTTTAATAGACTTAGGGCAAGACGAATCAGAGCTTTTAAGCGACTTTGAAGTAATAGATGAGCGAGAAGTAGACTATGAAGAAGAAGTAGGCTTAGATAGCGTTATATCAGACCTTAACAAACCTAAAGAAAAAAGCACTCTTTCTAAAATATGGAATTTTGTAAGTACTGGAGTAGCAAAAAAAACAAAATCAAGTGAACAAGACGGTACAAGTAAACAAACAAAAGAAGAGGGTAAAGAGTTTTTAGTAAGATATGTTTATAATCCTGCAAGAACTAAATCCACTTCAAGACAGTTTTGTTCTAAAATGGTAAGTGCTAAAAAGGTTTATAGAAAAGAGGATATATTAGCAATGACTAAAAAAGCTGTAAATCCAGACTTTACTAAGAGTGGGGATAAATCTGGCAAATATTCCATCTGGCTATATAAAGGCGGTGCTCGCTGCTCCCATAGATGGTTTCGCAAGACTTATGTAAGAAAAATAGGTGGCAAAAGAATGGGCACAGAAATAAGCACTACAGAGGCAAGGTCAAGGGGTTTTAGACCTAAAGGAAGACCAAACGCTCAGAAAGTACCTGTAGCACCTAAAGATATGAAGTATAAAGGTTATACTGCTGAATATTGGAACAAAATAGGATTTAAGAATTAATATGGCAACAGCATTATTTATAAGTAGAACAGACTTAGTTAAAAACTCTATTATTGATGGGAATGTAGATACGGATAAGTTTATACAATTTATCAAGGTCGCTCAGCAAATAGACATACAAAACCTTTTAGGAACGGAGCTATATAAAAAAATCGGTGCAGATATTACTTCTGGTGCTGGTGGTGGTGCTGGTTTATCTGGTAATTATCTAACTTTAGTTAATGATTATGTGCAACCCACATTAATATGGTTTGCTCAAATGAATTACATACCATTTGCAGCATATCAAATAAAAAACGGAGGAGTATTTAAACACAGTAGTGAAACAGCCCAAAACGTTGACAAAAACGAAGTAGATTATTTAGTAAGTAAAGCTAGAGAGTATGCAAATTATTACTCAACTAGAATGGTAGACTATTTGTCTTTTAATGATAATCTTTTTCCAGAGTATAATCAAAATAATAACGAAGATATTAGCCCAGATACGGACACAACTTTTAACGGATGGGTTTTATGAAGTATAAGGTAAAAGAGACTAACCTTACTAAGCTTAAAAAGTATATAGACGAGTCTTTAAAAAAAGAAACACTTGTAAAAGCTAAAGATGATAAATA
>Ga0208814_1000408_pt1 | contig 28051 bp, 25 predicted proteins | sample MalvirAntarct_55_FD_184253 | JGI IMG/M metagenome (GOLD analysis project Ga0208814, IMG submission 184253) | Marine viral communities from the Global Malaspina Expedition - Malaspina viral metaG Antarct_55 (SPAdes) (version 2) | ecosystem: Environmental > Aquatic > Marine > Oceanic | place...
AAGGCGCGGATCAGCGTGTCGCGAGTGGACATGAAGACCTTGGACTCACCGGCGTCGACCATTTTGGTGACGAATTCCGAAGGGACGATGTAGGACATTTTTCAATTCTCTGGTTGTGTTGGCAAAGCAGGTGATCCTGCTGTTGGCGTATCGCTACTCGTTGTGCCGGGCCGCGGTCAGACCGCGGCAATCTCCACTGCATCGCCGTTGAGGCGCGCTGGCCATACTTGCAATTGCTGTTCCGGGTACTCCAGGCAGCTGCCATCGGCCAGGCGGAAGTGCTGCTTGTACAGGGGCGAAGCAATCACCAGGTCGCCTTTCAGCTGCCCCAGAATGCCGCGACCGATGACATTGGCGCCCGATTTCGGGTCCTTGTTCGAGATGGCGAAGACCTGTTCGCCGGTCTCGGTATCGGGCAGGTGGAACAGCGCCACCTGTGCACCCTCGAGCCAGGCGACCACGCCTGAATTGGCCACCAGATCGCGGCGGCTGCACAGGGCTCGCCAACTGGCGGATTGAACGGAATCAATACGTACGGCGTTGGGCTGGCTCATCAGAGCACCTCCTCGGTGACGGGAATCAGGTGAAGTTCGTGTGCATGTACCGGACGGCGCTGGCCGCGTTCCCTGACGAAGTGGACGTCGGGGTCGCCGCGCCTGTCGTTGATAAAGGTGCGGAAGCGCTTGAGCTTTTCCGGGTCCTTGATGGCGTTGGCCCATTCGCATTCGTAGCGGTCGACCACCAGCTGCATCTGCGCTTCCAGCTCGGCGGCGAGGTTCAGGCTGTCGTCGATGACCACCTCCTTGAGGTAGTCCAGGCCGCCTTCCAGCGATTCGCGCCACACCGAGGTGCGCTGCAGCTTGTCCGCGGTACGGATGTAGAACATCAGGAAGCGGTCGATGTAGCGGATCAGGGTTTCGTCATCGAGATCGGTGGCGAACAGCTCGGCGTGGCGCGGACGCATGCCGCCGTTTCCGGCGACGTACAGGTTCCAGCCGTTCTCGGTAGCGATCACGCCGATGTCCTTGCTTTGCGCCTCGGCGCATTCGCGGGTGCAACCGGAGACGCCAAATTTGATCTTGTGCGGCGAGCGCAGGCCCTTGTAACGATCCTCCAGACGCAGTGCCATGCCGACACTGTCCTGCACGCCGTAGCGGCACCAGGTGCTGCCGACGCACGACTTCACCGTGCGCAGCGACTTGCCGTAGGCGTGACCGGTCTCGAAGCCTGCTTCGATCAGCTCGCCCCAGATGTCCGGCAGTTCGTGCAACTGGGCGCCAAACAGGTCGATGCGCTGGCCGCCGGTGATCTTGGTATAGAGATCGTATTTCTTGGCCACCGCACCGAGCGCGATCAGCTTGTCCGGGGTGATTTCACCGCCGGCAATGCGCGGCACCACCGAGTAAGTGCCGTTCTTTTGCATGTTCGCCATGAAGGTGTCGTTGGTGTCCTGCAGTGGAATCAGCCCCGGATCGGTGATCGGCTGGTTCCAGCAGGACGCGAGAATCGAACCCACGGCCGGTTTGCAGATGTCGCAGCCGGTGTGGCCGCGGCCGTGTTTGGCGAGCAGTTCATCGAAGCTGATGATCCCTTCGACGCGAACGATCCCGTACAGCTCCTGGCGGGTGTGGGCGAAGTGCTCGCACAGGCTCTTGTCGACTTCGACGCCGCGTGCGGTCAGCTCATGTTCGAAGACCTGCTTGAGCAGGGCACTGCAACCGCCGCAGCCGGTACCGGCCTTGGTTGCGGCCTTCAGTTCGCCGAGGTCGGTGATGCCGGCATCGACCTGACAGCACACTGCGCCCTTGGTGACGTTATGGCAGGAGCAGAGTGTGGCGGTTTCGGGGAGGGCGTCCGCGCCGAGCGTCGGTGCACCGTCGGACAGCGGCAGAATCAGCGCCGACGGATCGGCCGGCAGCTTGATGCCGTTCTGCGCGTATTGCAGCAAGGTGTCGTAGTAGCTGTTGTCACCGATTAGCACGGCGCCGATGACGCGTTTGCCGTCCTCCGACAGCACCAGACGCCGGTAACTGGCATTGGCCTCATCGATAAAACGGTAGCTCTTGGCGCCAGGCGTGGCGGCATGGGCGTCGCCAATGGAACCGACATCGACGCCGAGCAGCTTGAGCTTGGTCGACATGTCAGCGCCGCTGAACGGGTGGTGCGGTTCGCCGCAGAGCAGGGCAGCCAGGTTACGTGCCATGGTGTAGCCGGGCGCGACCAGGCCGAAAACCATGCCGTTCCAGGACGCGCATTCGCCGATTGCAAAAATCGAGGGATCGCTGGTGCGGTAATCGGTGTCGATCACAACACCGCCGCGCGGCGCGATTTCCAGCTCGGCGCTGCGGCCCAGGGCATCCTGCGGGCGGATACCGGCAGAGAAAACGATCAGGTCGGTTTCCAGATACTCACTTCTACCATCAGCACCGTCCTGGAAGTTCATCCGGTAGGCGTATTCCTCGCCGATGACGATTTCCTGCGTGGCGCGTGACAGATGCACGCCAACGCCCAGCGCCTCGATGCGAGCTTTGAGTGCGGCGCCGCCTTCTTCATCCAGCTGAACGGGCATCAGGCGCGGCGCGAACTCGACCACATGGGCTTCGAGGCCGAGCGACTTAAGTGCGTTGGCGGCTTCCAGGCCGAGCAGCCCACCACCGACTACGACGCCGCGCTTGGCATTGCTGGCCGCCGCACGGATGGCATCGAGGTCATCCAGGGTGCGGTAGACCAGGCGTGAGTTGCCTTCGGCACCGGGTATCGGCGGCACGAACGGGTAGGAGCCGGTGGCCAGAATCAGCTTGTCGTAAGCCTGGCGGCCTTCGGCGGTGACCACTTCCTTGCGCTCGCGGTCGATCTCCAGCACTTGCACGCCGAGATGGATGTGCACGCCGTGAGTGGCGTAGTAGTCGGCTTCGCACATGGCCAGGGAGTCGGCATCACGCCCCCCGAAGTAGTCGGACAGATGCACCCGGTCATAAGCGCGCTGGCGCTCTTCGCCATACACATGGATCTGGTACTGGCCCAGCGCGCCGCGCTCGACCAGCTGCTCCACGCAGTGGTGACCCACCATCCCGTTGCCGATGACGACCAGCGTTTCACTTTTGAGCGGGGTGACGATTGCGTTCATGACCGGTTCCTCCGTCGACACCGCGTGCGGTGTCGTCGTACAAAAACAAAAAAGGCGCCTGGAGCTGTCGAGCAGCTCCAGGCGCCTTTGCCTGGAATTTGAGTGTTGTGGGGGTGATGTTCGAGCGACGTTGCCCGCTGCACCCGTCCCGTGCCGTTTACGGCTGAGGGTCTACGGTGACCCCGGGATGCACTGCCGAATCAATCGGCAGGCGTTGCATAGGCCATAGCAGGTTGCGTGCCATTGCAGCCCGATCACCGTTGGGTGGGGCAGAGCCCTTGAGTGGGTGGGGCGTTGAGACGTGTGATTAGCGTCGCTGTCACAGGACCATAGAGCCAAATGGGGCGTCTGCATGAGCTGCAATGGTGCAGCAACGCCTGAGGGTTCCCATTTGAGGGCATTATCAAACCGGTGGTGGACCTTTGGTCCAGGTTAGGCGCCGTTGATGCCTCAGTTCATCAGCGCTCGGCTCCAGACGCCGGCGACGACGATCACAGTTGCACTGTGGGCTTTGCATTGCTGACGCCTCGCGCTTTAAGCGCGAGCGCGGCTTTAGTAGCACACCCATGTCACTGCGTAGTGCGCAGCACCGACAGGACGGGCTGAGCGGATGTTGAGTGGCTGATGATCCGTGTTTTTTTGGGTGCCGCCGACCGTTTGGCTATTTTTCAGCTATAGCCATGTTCCTGACACAGTGACTTTTTAAGGTGATTCTCCGGTGCCAGAATGCCGCGCATATCGCACGGCGCCGGCTCCGACCGGATGGAGACACTGCCCCATGCGAATCCCGAAGCTGCTGGTCGTTGCGCTTGTCGCTGCGATTTCCGCCCCCGCCATGGCCGCCAGCAATACCTTGGTGGGTTGGGCCATGATGCCTGCCGATACCTTCTCCGATGGCCCGACGTCGGGTCAGATGGCTAGCGCCAATCCCTACGGGACCTTCGCGCCGCCGTATGCAGACCGCCAGCCGGTCCAGGGTTTTTCCGCCGTGCTGCCGGGAGCAGAAGAAAACAGCTTCATCTTCATGACCGACAACGGCTTCGGTGGGCAAACGAACTCTGCCGACACCTTGCTGCGCCTGTATAGCGTGCGGCCTGATTTCCGCACGGCCAGCGGCGGCAGCGGCAAGGTCAGCGCAAGCGACTACCTGAGTGGTGCGCCACTGGCGCGTTTCTCTCATCCGTCCCGCCTGACGCTCAACGATGTCAACCAGAAGCTCGAGCTGCCGATTCAGGCCGACTATCGCTTCTATTACAACGACGGCTCCAAGCCACGCGTAGACAGTGCAATCGACTTCGGTCGCCTGCTGACGGGCGCGGACCTGGACGTCGAGTCAGTGCGCCGCGACAAGCATTGCGCCATGTGGTTTGGCGATGAGTTCGGCCCCTATCTGATCAAGACCGATGCGTCCGGTACCGTCATGCGCAGCGCCATTTCATTGCCCGGCGTTTACGCACCGCAGCACAAGGACGTCGTGGCGGGGCGTGCGGCTGCCAACCTGGCCGGGTCGGGCGGTTTCGAAGGCATGGCAATCAACCCGCGCGGTGACCGTTTGTACGCGTTGCTGGAGAAGACCGTTGACGGCGATCCTACCGGAACACTGCGTATCAATGAGTTCGATATCGACCAGGAGCGTTACACCGGCAACCGGTTCTTCTATCACATGCAAGCGCCCGAACACGCCATCGGCGACATGACGGCCATCGACGAGACGCGCTTTTTGGTCATCGAGCGCAACGGCGCGACGGCCACCGGCGGCACGCCGTTCAAGAAGATCTACCTGATCGATACGCGCGGCGTCGCCAGTGGCGGGGCAGTGCACAAAACCGAGCTGGTCGATCTGATGCAGCTGGCTGACCCTGACGACCTGAACGGCGATGGCCAACGCTCGTTCAGCTTTCCCTACGTGACCATTGAAAGCGTGTTGCCGCTGGATGCACGCACCTTGCTGGTGACCAATGACAACAACTTCCCGTACGGAGGCGGGCGTGGGTTGAATGCGGATGTCACCGAATTCCTGAAGATTCGCCTGGCCAACCCGATTCCCGGCGTCCGTCCGCCCCATGTGCAGCAGGCCAGAGACGCGCGGCGCTGTGAAATGTCGGCCGGGCTGGGGCAGGGCTGAGCCTCGCTTGTGAGCGAAGTGGCGGACACCAAGTGCGGGGCGCTACAGCTTACATATCAAGCATCAAAAGCTTCGCGAGCAAGCTCGCTCATACAGCAGGTACCCGCGAGCAAGTATTCCGGGTAGCAGCGAGCGTGCTCGAAAACGAGGCGGTGCATACGCCAGGCAAGCGCCTGGCGTATGCATTTCTGCCGTTGGGTGAGCAAGGCGACGCGTCCCTTCAGCCTACGGGGCAACGTGCTGTCGTAATGCCGAACGAGATCACGCCTCGCCGACCTGCACCACCAGCTTTCCGAAATTCTTGCCTTCGAGGAGACCGATAAATGCCTCGGGCGCATTTTCCAACCCCTGGACAATCTGCTCGCGGTATTTGATCTTGCCTTCCGCATACCAGGCGCCCATTTCACGGGCGAACTCGTCGTAGCGGTGGCCGTAGTCGTTGAAGATGATGAAGCCCTGCATGCGCATGCGCTTCTTCAGAAGGGTGTCGAGCAGCAATGGCAAGCGATCCGGCCCATCCGGCAGATCGGTGCTGTTGTACTGCGCGACCACTCCGCACACCGGCACCCGTGCGCTGGTGTTGAGCAGCGGCAGCACGGCATCGAATACCTTGCCGCCGACGTTCTCGAAATAGACGTCGATACCGTCCAGGCAGTGTTGGGCCAGTTGTTGTGGGAAGTCGCTGGCCCGGTGATCGATACAGGCATCGAAGCCAAGCGTTTCGACCGCATGCCGGCATTTTTCAGCGCCGCCAGCGATACCGACCACGCGGCAGCCTTTCAGCTTGCCGATCTGCCCGACCGTTGCCCCAACGGGCCCGGTGGCTGCTGCGACCACCAGGGTTTCCCCAGCCTTGGGCTGGCCGATATCGAGCAGGCCCATGTAAGCGGTGAAGCCCGGCATGCCCAGTACACCATGGGCGTGAGAAGGATGCGCCATATCAGGGGCGAGCTTGATCAGCCCTTGTCCATCGGACAACGCATAGTCCTGCCAGCCATTGCCACTGAGTACCCAGTCACCTTCCTGGTAGTCGGGATGAAGTGACTCGGCGACCCGGCAAACCGTGCCGCCAACCATCACATCGCCTACTTCCATAGGGGGCGCATAGGAAGGCCCGGCACTCATGCGGCCGCGCATATAGGGGTCGAGCGAGAGATAGACCGTACGCAGCAACAGCTGCCCGTTGTCAGGGCTCGGTACCGTGCCGGTTTCCATACGGAAATTGTCGGACGTTGGCGCACCGTGCGGGCGCGAAGCGAGGCGAATGCTGCGGTTGTGTTGCGATTGTTGAGTCATCGAGGTTCTCCCTTGAGTCGATCAGCAGATCAACGTGGGAGCCTGTTGCGCGCTGGACGTTCAATCGTCAGCCGAGTCGCCCGCTCTCTCGCGAGAGGTGGGATGGAGGTTTGGTGCAGCCGCCCCGAGAGAGAGCGGCTACACCACGATGGAGGCTCGAACAACGATGTCAGAGGTCGAGCCAGCCTTCGTTGTCAGAATCATCGCGGAACCGGTTGTACTCGTCTTCGTTCCAGTCGCCGCTCTTGTCGCGGTCGTAGGTGTTGTAGACGCCTTGACCGTACTCGTCATTGGTCAGGACTCCATCTCTGTCCGAGTCCCAGCGTGAAAACATGCCATCGTTATCGAAGCGGGAGCCCCATTCGTTGTAGTCCACAGAGCCTGATTTGTCGGCATCCCAGGTGTTGTAGTCCATCTCCGCGGCGTAGGTCATGGCCGAGCCGCCTGCAAGGGCCGCCGCTACAACGAGACCGCCGATCGCTTTCTGCCATTTGGTGTTCATGCTGCTTCTCCTCTGCAAATTTCTGGGTAGTCATCACCAGAGGATGGCGCTGACATTAATTTCGTAACCAGTGAGCAGACAGAGTTCTGGAAAAGCGCCGGTTACCGACACACGGCTGTGCCGGGGTGAGGGGGAGCGTCCAGCGCTGTCGCTGCACGCCGCGCCAGAAAGAGAAGGGGTGGTAATGCCAGGACGCTCAGCGGACAACTAGCCAAACGATCATGTGATTGCAGCACGGGACGCTTTTCGGGTTGGGCCGGGTGGTTGGACCACCCGGCGTGATGCCGCGGTATTGGCGAGATCGGTAGGCCGCAACGAACAGCGTGTCCAGACCTAGGACGCTATTCGATTTCTCCCGGTGTGGCGGAGTAATGCGCCGGGTCCTCTGTCACGGTTTCCTGCTCGGTGCGATGCATGTTGCGGTTAGGCACGCTGTCATTCTCCGGCAGACCCTTAACGACACGGCCATCCTCGGTCACGATCTGTCCCTGCTCATTGCGGTGAGTTTCGAGCTTCTCCATCGGCGCGGGCGTGCCCATTGGGCTCGGACGTGAACCGGTATCGTCCTTCGGCGTGCCGGCTGGCCACTGCGCCAGGGCCGGTTGGGCGGCGCTTGCCAGTAATGCGGTCAACGCCAGTGACATCAAATGGGATCTGTTCATAGCGGTCTCCTGATCTGCATCTTCGGAAGGTTGGCGGTTGTAGCGCCCGTTCCGGCAGGTGGTCTGTGCTGGTGCGCGCTCAACGCACCTAGGCGCCCTCGGGCTGGCACACCAGCAACGCGATGGGGCCACCACTGGAATATTTGCCGGGCACCCTCGCCACGGCCTGTTCGTTTGGGCTGATCGACATCGCCGGCGACGCCGTCATCACGGTTTCTTCGGGCAGAGCGTGGAACTGGCACGATGCGACTTCCCGACTGTGGTTGGTCACCTTGATCGCTGGAACACCCCGCAAATCAACGTCATCCGAGGATGCCTGCGGCACTCCAAGCTCCTCGACTTCGAGGTTCATGCCGTTCAAACGGGTAACAACTAGAGGCTCCTGAGCGAGCGCAGGCAGAGCAAACGCCAAGCTGATCAGCGCTGATAGAGGTCTCATCATTCTGCTTCTCCGTTTTAGTGACTTATTCATCTGAACCGGGTAGGCGCGGCGAGTTCGGGCCGTCAATCGACCTGTCGGACAGATCGTCAAATCAGCCCGTCACGGGCCGCTTCGATTGACCCGCCGATGATCTGGCTGAGCAACCGCGCGCCGTGCCGAGCGCCAGCAATGCCGGTACATAAGCGCGTCTTCCACAGCCTTCAACGTGCGCCGTATGGGTTGTCGTACAGCTGGCCATATCTTGTTGCAATTCACTGAACCCCGTTCGTCTTCCTGGGTCAGAGCTGAGCGTCGTGGCTCAAGGCTGCTACGCACCGCAGCTCACCCCTGCCAGGTTGTTACCCCCTACTCAAGTTGCTGAGCGCACCAATGGATAAGATTTACGCTGTCGTACTGTCTTATAAACGCAAGGATTTGCTTAAGCGTTGTCTGGATGGGATCGGTGCCCAAAGCCGCCCCTGCGACGCGATCATCGTGGTCGACAATGCCAGCAACGATGGGACCGAGGAGATGTTGCTCGAGTCAGACATCGCCAATCTCAAGGTCTATGTACTGTCCCGGAACACCGGTGCATCAGGTGGTTTCAGTGCCGGATTTCGCATCGCGTATCAGCAGGGAGCTGACTTCGTCTGGATGATGGACGATGACGTGATTCCAGAGCCGGATGCGTTGGAACAATTGCTCGAGGCTGATCAGCGACTCGCCGAGCAGAAACAGCCACGCTCCTTCTTGCTGTCGAGGGCGTTTACCGAGTCGGGTTTGCTCACCAACGTGCCGCGAATCGATGAGCGTACCAACGCCATTGATTACGAAAACTGGCCCGCGTTGCTGCACCTCGGTGTAGTGCCAGTGCGACCAGCCACCTACGTATCGATCCTGGTACCGCGAGAAACACTGGCTCAGCATGGGGTGCCTTTGGCCCCCATGTTCATGTGGGGGGACGACACCGAGTTTACTCTGCGTATCAGCCAGAACACGCCGGGTTACCTTGTGGTCGCCAGCAAGGTACTGCACCTGCGACGCGTCAGTGGCGCGATCGACATCCTGCGCGAGCCTGACCCGAGCCGGATTGCGCTGCACCGGCACCTGGTTCGAAACGAGATCTTTGTCGCACGCCAATATTTCCGCAAACGACGCGTTTTGGGTCTGCTCTCCTCGCGGCTGAGCCTGGTTGCGGCAATGCTGCTGCGAGGACAGTTCGCCAAGGCACGCATCATTCTTTCCGGGCTGGTGGAAAGTGTCAGCTTCTCGCCTTCCCCTGAATCGGCCGATGCGCCGGTTGAGGCGCTGGGGGTGACCGTGCGTGAGCTGCTCCCAAAGCGGACAGACGTGCCAACTGAGGCAACTGAGCTAGCTGAGCAACGGCCGCCGGATGCCGCTGCCGCTCCCTGCACCGATAAGCCCGCTCATGACAGGCAGTCCAATCTGCGGATTCTGGTCTGCGGCGCAGAAGGGCAGGTGGGTTACTGCCTCATCAATCAGGCTGCCAGCTTTGGGTTGGAAGCCATCGGCTTGTCTCGCCAAGCGTTGGACATTACCAACGCGGAGCAGGTGCGTGAGGCCATTGAGCGCCATGAGCCGGCGTTGATCATCAATGTCGCTGCATACACCAACCTGGACCACGCCGAGGCAGAAGTGGCGCAGGCGCAAGCAGTCAATCGCGACGGTGTAGCTAACCTGGCCGCTGCCGCCCGGCAGTTCAATATTCCCTTGTTCCACCTGTCGAGCGAATACGTCTTCTCCGGCGAAGCTGACAAACCCTACCGTGAAACCGACCAGCCGACACCCAACAGCGTCTACGGCTCCACGCGTCGTGCGGGCGAGATGGCGATCAGTCAGACGTTGGACCGCTTCCTCATTCTGCGAACCAGCTGGATTTATGGGGAGCGCGGAAACAATTTCGTGAAGACGATGCTCAACCTGAGCAACAAGACCGAGGAAGTGTCGGTCGTCAGTGATCAGGTCGGTTGCCCGACCCGTGCCCGTAGCGTTGCACGCGTCCTGATTGAATTGGCGCTGCGTTATTGCCGCGACGGTGATCTGGAATGGGGGCTGTATCACTACAGCGGCGCTTCACCGTGCAGTTGGGCCGAATTCGCCACTCAGATCTTCAAGGAAGCGGAATCGGCCGGGTTGATCGACACCGCGCCGCGTGTGCTGCCGGTACCTAGCTCGAGCCTCCCACGCGCAGCGATGCGACCTGCATGGTCGGTGCTCGACTGTGCGCTCATCGAGGAGACCTTCGGCATTCGACCCAAGCACTGGCGAGAGGAATTGCGGCATGTGATTCGTCGAATCAGCGATATGCCGGTCGTGCCGTTCGGGCCTTCGCCAAGCCGGGTTCCGTACAAAGCTTATCCGTTCTGCATCAAGGAACGACCTGCACAGCTGTCCTCGTCCAGACGCTCGGCCACCGGCGACTAGACTCGCATCACAAAAGAAAACTTTTTCTAAATATTACGGTCCGAGGGGCAGGACTTTTTCGAAGGGATGTCGCCATGACAGACGCAGCGATTAAAAGAGTAGGTGTTTCGGGTACAGGGATGATCTCGCACTGTTTCGTTCGTCTGATCATGCAGCACTACAGCGATCTGCGAATAAGCCGGGTTTTGACCCGCAGAAACGTCGGAACATTGAGCAGCTTCCCGTTGGCCGAGGTGCTGACGAACTCCATTGACGATCTGATTGCGAACTCGGATGTGATCGTTGAGTGTACGGGCGATGTGTTTTTCGGTACCGAAGTGATCGAGCGTGCCTTCGAGGCCGGGGTACCAGTCGTCACTATCAATGCCGAGCTTCAGGTCACCACTGGGTCCTACCTCTCGGGCAAGGGGTTCCTGACCGAAGCCGAAGGGGATCAGCCAGGCTCGCTCGCCGCACTGCGCGAAGAGGCCCTGCAGATGGGCTTTCTGCCGCTCGTGTACGGCAACATGAAAGGTTACCTGAACCACAATCCCAGCCCTGAGGACATGGCTTACTGGTCCAAGCGGCAGGGCATCAGCATTGAGCAGACCACGTCCTTCACCGACGGCACCAAGGTGCAGATCGAGCAGGTCGTGGTCGGCAACGGGTTTGGCGCGACCATCACCCGACGCGGCCTGGAAGGGCTCGCATCCACCGATCTCAATGTCAGTGGCAACGTACTTGGCCTGATTGCCGAGGGCGTCGGCCAGCCGATCGTCGATTATGTTCTGCCCAACGGTTACTCGGCCGGCGGCGTGTTCCTGGTATGCAGACACGATGAGATGCAGGCGCCAGCAATCGAATACTTCAAGCTGGGTCCCGGTCCTTACTACGTGCTGACACGACCGTTCCACCTGTGCTCGCTGGAAGTTGGCAAAACCGTTCGCCGGGTATTGGCTGGCGGCGGCGTGCTGCTGAACAATTCTGTCTCGCCCACCCTGGGTGTTGCGGCCATAGCCAAACGTCCAATGAAGCCGGGAGAGATGATCGTCCGAGGCATCGGCGGATTCGACGTTCGCGGCGAAGCGGTGAAGCTTGCCGACGAGCTAGACCACGTACCTATCGGTCTGTTGCGCAATACGGTTCTCAAACGACCGGTTGAGCCGGGGCAGTTGATCACCTTCGACGACATCGAGGTTCAGCCGAGTCGAGTGCTGGATATCATTTTCCAGCAGCAGCAGAAAATGTTGCAGCAGGTTCAAACAAAGGCTGAGCCAGCGATGTTGTGTCAGGGCCTGCCGTGAGAGCCCGGGACGAGGCAGAGGTGTGGGCTGACGGGTACGGCTTCATGGAGTTTCAGCGGACCGGGACCGGCCTCGTCCCCTATCACCACGAATCTCGCCCTACAAATCTGCATTTGCCAACCGCAGCGTCTGCGCCGTTGGCCGACGATAAGTCGGCCGGCGACGAAGATGGTTTCACCCTGCTGGCTTGATCGGCTGGCTTACACGGCTGAGTCTGGGCCCGGGCTGACCTCAGCGGTCGTATTGAGGGTGTTCCAAAGGTTGCACGCCAAGCGCACCACGGCACCCCCAAAGCCGATGGCCTCTGTTCGAGCATCCTGCTCGTTGTCGAATACCGTCAGCACGCTGCCATAGGAGTAAACAACTCCCCAGTGATTCATGCTTTCGTTATCTGCCTTGATGCAATCCATGGACGTCTCCTTATGTCACGGGGCGTGACAAAAATACGTCGCATAGATAGCACGGCGTCATAACGCCGACAATTGCCATTCGGCGGAGGTGCAATTAACCGCCAGACGGCAGATTGGTACTGATTGTTTAACCAGTCACGAACTCAATGCCGATATGCGCTCGCGCCGGACTGCCGCAGCGAAAAGCGCTCAATGGCTGCATCGTGTGGCAGTTCGGTAATCGCACTCTTCACGAAGTGCCACGGCGTTCGCCCGGATGCGTTTCGTGGCCCATCGGCGTGGTGTCTGGAAGGGTCACGCCTGGCTCGGCGAAATCGGGGCTGTGCACTTCCGAGTCCAATGGCATGTGACTGTAGCGCTGCTTGTCAGGAGAGACCTGATGTGGCGGCTGCTCGGTTGCGGTGAGAATACGTTTTGCCTCGCAGCGGCCGCTGATACCGCGAGCCAGAGCCATGCCGCCCATTGCGAGCTGCAGCAGGCCGGTTAAACCGCCGCGCCGCAAACCTCGGCCCAGCATCACCAGGCCGCCTGCCACCGAGGCACTGCGTTCCCAGCCATGCACGTTTTGCGGGGCGTTCTTGTCGAATAGATTCATAGTCATTCCTTTAATAGTGATCAGCCGTTGAGCGTGGTGCCCGTCGAGGGCGGAAACGGGTCCAGTGGCGGCAACGCTGCCCAAAAGGGGCTGCTCCAGCCTGACTAGCCTGTGTGATGCCGCTATGGCTCGTTTCGTTGGTCTTAGGTTCGGCAGCAACATAGGGGAAATCGTTCGGGACGGGAGATGAGTGGCGCGACACAAGGCTTGACAGTTGGGCATGGGTCCCGCAGATTTCGCTAAACGTAATCGAATTACGCAAAAAAATAATAGAGCGCTGCGCAGATGCGGCGCACCTTGTATGCAGCCATGGCAACGAATATGGATTCATCAGTTTTCTTCCGCTTCATCGAGTCCGCTCGTCCCCACACCGCTCAGGCGACCACCCGCTCGGTGAGCTTGATCGCTTCGGTTGGCCGATTGGCGGCTGGCGATACGCGTCGGCCAACCCAGCCAAAGCGAAGCGCGCAGAGCTGGGTGGCAATCAGGCTTGACGCCTGGATGAGTCGTTGAAATGAAGATCTTGGGTTTTCGATTGACGCTGGGCGACCATCTGGGTCGCAGTGTCCGTGGGATTTCCTGTGCGCCACCGGGTTGACCTCCAAATGACGTCAACCACCAAACGTACCGTTATTCCAAGGAGCCAATCATGGCCGACCTGTTTGAAAACCCAATGGGCCTCATGGGCTTCGAGTTCATCGAATTTGCCTCGCCCACCCCGAACGTCATCGAGCCCGTGTTGGAAAGCATGGGCTTTACCCATGTCGCCAATCATCGTTCGAAGGATGTGGCGTTGTACCGTCAGGGCGAAATCAACGCCATCGTCAATCGCGAGGCAACGGGGCTTCCGGCGTATTTTGCGGCTGAGCACGGACCGTCCGTGTGCGGCATGGCATTCCGCGTAAATGACGCACAGAAGGCCTATTCACGTGCCCTCGAACTGGGTGCGCAGGCCATCGAGCTGCCGACTGGCCCGATGGAACTGCGTCTGCCGGCGATCAAGGGCATCGGCGGCGCGCCGCTGTATCTGATCGACCGCTTCGGTGAGGGCAGCTCGATTTACGACATCGATTTCGTGTTCCTCGAAGGTGTCGAGCGTCATCCAGTCGGAGCGGGCCTGAAGCTCATCGATCACCTGACCCACAACGTGTACCGCGGGCGCATGGCCTATTGGGCGGACTTCTACGAGAAGCTGTTCAACTTCCGTGAGATTCGGTACTTCGACATCAAGGGTGAGTACACCGGCCTGACGTCGAAGGCCATGACTGCGCCGGACGGCATGATCCGCATCCCGCTCAACGAAGAGTCGTCGAAGGGCGCCGGGCAGATCGAGGAATTCCTCATGCAATTCAACGGCGAGGGCATTCAGCACGTCGCCTTCCTGACCGACAACCTGATCGAGACCTGGGACAAGCTGAAGGCCGGCGGCACAGTCTTCATGACGGCACCGCCGGAAACCTATTACCAGATGCTTGAAGAGCGGCTGCCCAACCACGGTGAGCCCGTGGAAGAGCTCAAGTCACGGGGCATCCTGCTCGATGGCGCAGAGGAGAACGGCGAGCAGCGTCTGCTGCTGCAGATCTTCTCAGGCACGGTGCTGGGCCCGGTATTCTTCGAGTTCATCCAGCGCAAGGGTGACAGTGGCTTCGGCGAAGGCAACTTCAAGGCGCTGTTCGAATCCATCGAGCGTGACCAGATCCAACGCGGAGTGCTGAGCACCACCGAGTAACTGCCGAAACGGCAACCGGCTCCGGTTGCCGAACCGATCAATCGGTTTGCTTGACGGCCGTTCGAGAGCACCCTAAGGGCACCAGCTGATGTTGGTGCCGCTTTGGTCGAGTTGACTGCCACATCATCCGCACGCTCTATCCGGGCAAGCCCTCAGGTCGTCAAAATCGAGTCAGGCGACGGTTATGTCGGGTCGGCAGCTGGAGCGGTGCCGTGGTCGTCAGCGTTAGTGTCACGATCCCTTTCGTAGCGTTGGGTGTGCGGGAACAGCGGCAACCAGTCCTCGCGACGAACCGTCCAGCACTCGTAGATGGGCGCCAGTTGGTTGGGGGTATCAAGAGAGCCCAGATGCACTTCGATTTCGTTCGCAGTGCGCGCGAAAACGGACGAGCCGCAGCGGGGGCAGAAGAATCGACCGGCATAGCTTTGCGCTTCGCCACTGATCCTCACCGAATGCTGCGGAAACACTGCGGCGGCATAGAAGAGGGCGCCGTGATGCTTGCGACAGTCGAGACAATGACACAGGCCAACCCGGCTCGGGAGACCCGTCGCCACGAGGCGCAGGTTGCCGCAAAGGCAACCACCAGTGAATCGCTCCATGCTGTGCTACCTCTGGCAGGCGGGCAAATTGGGACTGTATGAACAGTCATAGCCGAAATGTCGAGAAGCGTCCGAGCGGCCGATCAATTGTCGACCGCGACTGCGCATCAGTTCCTCTGCGACGCCCGCAGGCAACCGAACACTGAAAGTCGCACTAGATCGTTCACGACAAACGTCAGCCGCTTGTTAACGCTTCACGGCCGAGTGCTCGCCGTAACGGTCATCCGACCGAGGTGCGGAGAAACTGGGCGATTGCCTCGATCACCGTTTCAGGTTGCTCACGATGGGGAACGTGCTGACACCCGTCGAGCGGTAGCTTCTGAACGCTGCCGCTTCCCAGCGCGGCGACACGATGAAGATGGTCCAGCGAACCGTATTCGTCTTCCCGGCCATGAATCGCCAGCAGTGGGCAGGCGAAGCAGGGAGCGCTTTCTTCTATCGTCCAGGTGGCGTAGCTTTTTGACAGCCAGGTGTTGATCCAGGCCCACAGAATCCATTCAGCCTTATCCCCGTGGTATTTGCGTAGCCGTTCCAGCTGGCCGGGTTCGGCGAATGCTGCCTGGGTGTCACGAATGCCCTGCAGGGTTCGGTCTTCGACGAACGCGAGGGCGGCGATGGTGATCAGCGCACGACAGTTGTTAGGGTGATGGGCGGCAAGGCTGGCGGCCATGATGCCGCCAACGCTGTGGCCGAGTGCAATGAAGTGCTCGATGTCCAGGGCGTGCCGCACCGGCGGGAAGAATTGCTCAGCTTCGTCACGTATGAAGCTGTTGGACCAGTCACCCGGATGCGCTGCGGAGCGACCGTAGCCAAGCCGGTCATAGGCAATGACGTCGTGACCGGTAGCCTCAGCCAGGCGCTCGGGAAGGTCGCGCCACAGTTCTACGCAACCAATGGAATCGTGCATCAAGACGATGGGCGATTTGCGTGAATCACGGACGCGCCAGCGACGGGTGAACACGTCGCCGCGTGCCGTGGATAGGACGCGGTCTTCCGTCGAAACGATCATGAGAATCCTTGTGCCGCCGGTTCTGGTTGGCATCGATCTGCGCCGGGCGTCAGCGTTATGCATGGCGGCCTCAGGCAGGCCGCCTCGTCGCTGAGTAAACCGCGTGCCGTTGCGAGCTTTAAGGCCCAGGCGGCGCCGGAAGTAGTGATCAGCGGCCGCCTGTCGCGGCCATGCTCTGACGTGTGCGTCGGCGCTGGCTTCAGTTCGCCGCGGTCGCTGCCGCTGGCTGCTGTGCCGCCACTTCTCGGTCGCGCAGCAGGAACCGCTGGATTTTCCCGCTCGGGGTTTTCGGCAGTTCGCTGACGAACTCGATTTCGCGCGGGTAGGCATGGGCGGACAGACGCTGACGCACGTGCTGCTGCAACTCATCGGCCAGCGCATCGCCGGCCTGATGGCTTGCATGCAGCACGACAAAGGCTTTCACCAGTTCGGTTCGCTCCGGATCGGGCTTGCCGATTACCGCCGCTTCGATAACTGCAGGGTGTTCCACCAGGGCGCTCTCCACGTCAAAGGGGCCGACTCGGTAGCCCGACGTGGTGATGACGTCATCGGCGCGGCCGACGAAACTGATGCTGCCGTCGGCGTTGAGTTCGACGGTGTCGCCGCTCAGGTAGTAGTGCCCAACGAAGGCCTTGGTTCGGCCGCCCGCATAACCGTTGAACCAGAGCAACGGTGACTGATTGCGGTCCAGTGCGAGCATGCCGGGTTTGCCAGGCTCCAGCTCGCGTTGTTGATCGTCGATGACCACGACGCGGTGCCCGGGCATCGCATAGCCCGCCGTGCCGATGCGCACGGTATGGCTCAGCGCATGGTGGTTGCACAGAACCATACCCAGTTCGGTCTGCCCGTAATGATCATGAATCGTGCAGCCAAGGCCGCTGCTGAACCAGCGGATGACCTCGGGAGTGAGTGGTTCGCCCGCGCTGCTCACGGCGCGCAGCTGCCCCTTGATCTTGCCTTCGACCTCATGCCGCGCGGCCAGCAGCAGGCGGAACGCGGTAGGTGAGCCGGCCATGTTGGTGATCTTGTATTCATTGACAATGCGACAGGTGCTGTCGACAGTAAATCCGCCCTCATAAAACAACGTCGAATGGCCCATCGCGAGCGGTCCGGTAACGGCGTAGTACAGACCGTACGCCCAGCCCGGATCGGCAATGTTCCAGAAATTGTCTTCGGGCCGGAGATCGACCGCATCACGCATATAGGTGACGAACGCCACGATGGCCTTGAGCGGTACATGCAGCTGTTTTGCTGGCCCGGTAGTACCAGAGGTGAACATGGCGAGAAAGGGCGCCTCGCCGTCCAGCAGCACCGGCTCGAATTCGCTCGGTTGTAGATTGACCTGTGACCAGAAGTCGCCAGCTTCGTCGCCGACCACCAGACGACGCGGCGCGGCTTCGATGGCGTCCAGCTTCTCGCTGTTGGCAGCATCGGTGACGACCATCTTCGCGCCGGATTCCTTGATCCGATGCTCCACCGCTTTGGGGCCGAAGGCGGTGAACAATGGCTGATAGATGGCTCCCGCGCGCCAGGTGCCGAGGATGGTGATCAATAACTCGGGCGTGCGCGGCAGCAGACCGGCAACAGTATCGCCCGGCTTGATGCCATAACTGTCCAGCAGGTTGGCGAAGCGCGCCGAGGCTTCCTTGAGCTGGGCGAAGGTCCATGTAGCGCGTTGACCCTCGCGACCTTCCCAGATGAGGGCGACCTTGTCTGAATCGGCGTGGCGGTCACAGCACTCGACACAGGCATTCATCGAGGTGAGATCGCCGCTAAGAATGGCCGAGACCGTTTGCTCGTAGTCGAATTCACTGGCCGCAGTGGCATGGTCGCGCATGGCTGGCTCCTGGATCTTGTTGTTATTGGGTTGTCCGGATATTGGCGCTGCAAGGAGCCCGCAACAATGGCAAAAGCCACCAAGCTGGCTGAGCGGTTTGGACAAATGCCAAGAGCCAGTAGGGGCGCTGTTAGGCGCCACCCGCCCGTCGACAGCAATGCAGACACCATCAGCCGTAGCATGGGCGGCAACACTGATGCCGCTGCCACCGCGCTGGCGTTTCATGCCTGGCGCAGAAAATGACCGGCGACGGCTGGGCTGATTGTTCTTGGGAAGCTGTTACATGCCCAGCCAAGTATTGCAGAGCCAACGACCTTGTCGGGATGTAGCTGGTCTCGGTCAGGAAAATCGATAAAAGGCATCTGTCATGGCTGCGCAGCACGAACCTCCGGTGGAGTATTGCCGCCCCAATGGGCGGTCTGCATGCCGCTTCTTGCTCTTTCCACGCGAGCGATATGCAGATCGCTAGGGCGCGGTCCATGCAGGTCGAGCGCTTTTGCGAATGACTTGATACAAATCAGACCAGCCGTGGTGGTTATTGCGGCGATCGATGTGGATATGATCTGCCGCCCGTTTTGAGCTTCACGGGTCCTGACTGCCAACAACCTGAGATACCTGATGGAATCCCTCATCCAGCTGTTTTCCGAACCCACCACATGGGTGGCCGTGGCCACGCTGATCACCATGGAAGTGGTACTCGGCATCGATAATCTGATCTTCATATCGATCTTGACGAACAAGCTCCCAGAGCATCAGCGCGAACGAGCGAGGCGGATCGGGATTGGTCTCGCACTGATCATGCGTTTGGGTCTGCTGGGAACCGTGGCCTGGATCGTCCAACTCACCGAGCCCGTGATCGAATTGTTCGGCAATGCGTTCTCCTGGAAGGACATGATCCTGATTGCCGGTGGTCTGTTTCTGTTGTGGAAGGCAACGAAGGAGATTCACCACAGCATGGACCCAACGCCCGGAGGGGACATATTCGAGGGCAAGCCGCTCGGAAACGCGGTTGCGATGGGCTTCGGTACTGCGATTGCGCAGATCCTGCTGCTGGATCTGGTGTTCTCGATCGACAGCATCATCACCGCCGTGGGGATGACGGAGCATGTCTCGATCATGGTTATTGCCGTGGTCGTCGCAGTGACCGTAATGCTCGTGGCAGCCAACCCGCTAGCCAAGTTCATTAACGAAAACCCGACAGTGGTCATGCTGGCCCTGGGCTTTCTGTTGATGATCGGCATGACGCTGATCGCGGAAGGTTTCGGCGCTCATGTGCCCAAGGGCTACGTCTACGCAGCCATGGCATTCTCGGCGGGGATCGAGATGCTGAACATGCTTTCTCGACGTGCTAAGCGAAAGCAGCTCGGCTCGACAGAGGCCCGTTAAAGCGAACGACAGCGGCCGTCTTAACGGGGGATGGCCGCTTCGCCCGATCAGAACGGAGATGCGGGGGAGGTGTCCTCATCGGGCCTGCCGCTCGGCGTGCACGATCGCAATGACTAACTCCTGAGTTTGTCTTGTTGTGATTGCGGGTAACAATGCTGATTGGCCCGTGACCATTGCCAGGCCACTCAGGGGGCAAGTGATGCAGGAATGCGTTACTTGTCGACATGCGGCCCGCACCAATCTCCGCAGCGTGCATCGAACGTTGGAACCATCGACGTTCAATGCGAGGTGCTCCATGAGTATCGATCCGCTCGACAGACCCCACGACCAGCAGCCGGTGCCAGGGCAGGACCAGAACCCCAGCCATTCGCCTGAGCCTGATTTCATTACCGACAATCCTGATGTGCAGCCTGGTTCTGACCGTGGCAACGGCAGCCAACCCTCAGGCCCGACGAAACGCCCGCCAGCTACCGACCCGAACGAGCCAGGGCTGGGCAATCCGCTGCCTTGAGTTCGTTAACCTTCATAGCGACTATACGGACGGAGCAGCTTTGCTCTTCTGAAGGGTGGCGAAGCCTCGGGGTCGGTTGCCCATAGGTTTTTCTTATCTAGGCCAACTCTTCGTCCTGGCATTGGTTGTAAACGCGGCAGGTGAAGGCGGTCCGAGGCGTTTTCGGAACGTTTGTGGCCAGTGCTCTGCTGTCAATCTAGCTTTTGGGGAAGAGTGACTCATCAGCAGCGGCTCTGAAAAGCCGGCGATGTCAGTGCGGGTTGTCCCCCGTCAAATACTTTGTAATTCATAGCCTTATGCTGGCGTCGTAGGTGGCGTCGTTGGCGCCACCGAGCGCATGTCTCAGCAATATTGGAAAAGCCGCGGCCGTCACTGGCCGCTTGGCTAGCGCTCATGCGTGCCGACTGGTCATTGTCAACGGAGCGGTAGTGTGAGCGTCCCAGTGAGTGTCTCCTACGTATTGATTGCCTATAACGAGCCCTGGCGCGCTGACGAGCTTGCCCGCCTGGTCGCAGCACTGCGTCCAGGAATCCGTACTGTTCAGGTCAATGATGGTCAGGCGGCACTCCGGGTCTGCCGCAAGCAACCGCCGAGCTTTTTGATAGCTGACGGTGAGCTGGCGCAATTGGATGCTCGAAATCTATTGCACGAGCTGCGCAATCACCAGGCGACGCGGCTGTTGCCCGCCATAGTCATCAGCGATCGGGTGGACGGTGCAAGTGTTCGTGCGGTGCGTCCGTTGTCGCCGAAGGCCTATTTGAAAAAGCCTTATAGCTTGGGCGACTTGCGGGTTCGCCTGAACTCACTCTTGCCCGGTCCCCGTACAGTTAGCACACCGGCCGCTAACGCAACCGGGACGCTAAGCGACTTTCTAGAACGGATGCGCTCAAACAACGCAGGTGCGCCAGTTATGGAGTCGGTGCAGGTTGCTGTCGCAGCCTGCGTGCAAACGGAAGACTGGGACCTTGCGGTGCTGGAATCGAAGCTATCGCCAGATCCTCAAATTACGGCTCGCCTGGTATCCATTGCCAACAGTGCTGGGCAGCACAGCGGTGCCGTGTGCAAGACGCTTGGCCAGGCTTTGCCGCGCCTAGGTGTGAAGCGAGCACTGAATCTAACCTTGCAGCTTGCGGTTCAGAATAATGCCACCTTGTCGGATCCTCGCTTGAAGCATCTGGCGTCTTCTAGCACCGATTATGCCCAGCGCGCCGCAGAGCTTGCTCACTGGCTGGCAGGCAAACTCAAGCTCGACACAGAGATCTCCTACACCGCAGGACTGCTGCATAACATCGGCGAGCTTGCTCTGCTCAGAAGTCTGCAGGAGTGGTTAGATAGCGGTGGTGAACTGACGGAGGACGAAATCCTCTGTGCCTTGCGCGAACGCTCCGCCAGCTTTGGATCAGCCCTGCGGGCGCAGTGGCGAATACCGTTGCGGTTACGCCAGCTAATCGCCGCGTTCTATTCCCTGGGCGCGGAGGTCTTCACCCGAGAAGCGCTGGTTCTCAATGTGACCGGCTCATTGCTGCGCTTACCACCGTCCAGTCCCATTGACGAGCTACTGCAAGACCGGGCGGTTCGACTGCTTCGACTTGATGAAGCGATCCTTGAGCGAGCGCCGCGTGAACGAGCCTGAACGAGAAGTCTAATCCGTCGCCTCCGTTGCTTTGGGAGTGTGCAACTCGACAAGCGTTAAATGAACCCGGAATAAGGCTGCAGTATTCCGGCCGAGCGTAGGCAGACGTAGCCTCGACGCTAGCGGCCCAGTACCGGCCTGTATTCCTTCTGCTAGCCGTGCGCCGTCACCCCTAAAATGTTTTTTGACGGTTTGACCAAGAGTGATAGCATTTTGACTCTACGGCTCTATGGTGCTGTCATTCGATAGCCCACAGGGGTTTCGCTGTCTGGATGGACGCGTACTTGCCTGACTGTATAGGCGCCGTTCTGGAGACTGAAAATTGTTGCGACATTGCTCTATCGAGGCCAAAGCCGGGCTCGTGGTTATCGTTGCGTTACTGGCAACACTGATACCCATGTGGGTCATTCTTAACGCGTGGCTCAAACATGAAAATGAGTTGGTAGAGAAAGCCGCGCGCAACGATGCGATGAACCTGGCGATAGCCTTTGAAGAGCATGTGCACAGTGTCGTCCGCTACGCCGACGCCTTGATACAGGACATGCGTGAAGAGCTGGTAGAGGACCCTGACGCGTTTCAGACGTTAGCCAAAACAAAACTTCCACGGTACGGCGCCCTGGTCGGCCAGCTCGCACTGATAGATGCAGAAGGATGGTTGGTTGGCACGTCTCTGGACTCGCTAGCCAAAAAAGTCGACCTGAGCGATCGCGAACATTTCCGCGTGCACCGAGACAATCTTGGGCAAGACCAGCTGTTTGTGAGTAAACCCATCCTCGGCCGCGTGTCGGGAATCTGGTCCATACAATTGACCAGACCGGTCATCAGGGACGGAAAGTTTACCGGTGTGCTCGTTCTTTCGATTCCGGTTGCCTTCTTCACTGATTTCTACAAACAGATCAACATCGGACAGCATGGTCTGATCGCTTTGGTCGGTCTGGACCGGGTGCCACGCGCAGCCGCCTCTTCGATTAACCTGGATGCGCGTCTGGACGGGATGGTGGTGCCTGAGGATCGCCCCTATTTCGATAGCACTAAACCTGACGAAGGCTTCTATCGGGGACCGAGCGCCATTGACCAGATTACTCGCCTGACCGCATACCGCCGTCTGGAGGATGTTGGACTGATTGTTGTCGTTCAGCTGTCACCCGCCGAATACCTGTCAGCTTCTCGTGAGCGTCGTCAGTTCCTGATTTTTTGTGCTGCTGCCATCTCGGCCTTATTACTGGCCTTTGCTTCATATCTGTACTTTGCGACACGGCGTCATCTAAAAAACACAGCGGCCCTCAAGCGAGCGCATGACTCGCTGCGGCAGATCGTTAACATTGACCTTCTGACTGGAGCACGAAGCCGGCGTGACTTTCTCGAGACCTTGGAAAACGAGCTAGGCCGTGCGTTGCGCCACAACGCGCCGCTCAGCCTGGTGCTGCTTGATATCGATTTTTTCAAACGAGTGAACGATACGTACGGGCATCCGATTGGCGACGTCGTTCTGCGAGAACTGTCGGCACGGTGTAGCGCTGTTCTGCGCGCACATGATGTGTTCGGGAGGCTTGGCGGTGAGGAGTTCGGTTTGATTCTTCCTCAGACAGACAAGGAGGGCGCGCTGCTCGTCGCAGAGAAACTGCGCCTAGCTGTTGAGAATGCGGTCATTTCAACAGAACGGGGCCCGGTGCAGATCACGATCAGCGCAGGCGTTGCGTGCGCCGAGTCGGCGGGAGAGGACTCAAGTCGTCTCGTTATCCGTGCAGACGATGCTCTCTACACCGCAAAGCAGACAGGTCGGAATCGAGTCTGTTTCGCGCCTGCTGCCGAAGGTTCTCCACCTCAACCTGAGACCGCAGGACCAGCAACAGTCTAGAGTTGCTCGGTACGCGCTTCGCTGGGCCGTTATGGTTGTACCGGTAAACGTGCCCTGACGGTGCGGTCCGGCCTAGTCGCCAACGCTTGGTGCACCCATTGGCGCGCTGATCTGGCGTGCAACCTCCCGCAGCCGCTTCGCTTTAGCCAGAAATCAAGTTTCGTTGAGTTCGTCGCGCGGCTGCGCCAGATGCGGCGTCGTCAGTTTGACCACGTCCAGTTGGCCCAAAGCGGCCAGCCCTACGAACAGCGCGGCTTAGCCCAGACCGAAGTGATACGAACCGTCCGGCTTTTAGTGTTTTCTATCACGTGGCGAGTACATCGGTGTTCGACCCTGACCGCCATGGCTACGCGTCTGCAGGGGGCGGCTCGGCAAAACAAAGAATCCCAGCGCGCCCCATCTTTTCTCTCGTTCTGCACGCGTCATATAGCCCGGCCAAGCATCTTCCCTTAGGCTATATGAGAATTATTATCTTCTGGCGATGGGTGAGCTCACCCGACAGGGAGTCGAGATGGGGGCGTATCTGGCTGAACTATTGGTCATCGAGGACGATCAGGTGCTGAGCGCGCAGTTGGGAGAGTTGCTTCGCCTGCAGGGGTACGCGGTGCGCTTGAGCCCGTTGGGCGAGAGTGGTCTGGCGATGGCACTGGCTAGCGCGCCGGACCTGGTTCTGCTGGACGTGATGCTACCGGACGTGAGCGGCTTTTCGGTATTGCGTCGCTTGCGCGAGCAGCAACAGACCCCGGTGATCATGCTGACCGCGTGTGGTGCCGAGGAGGAACGTATCCGAGGCTTGCGTCACGGCGCGGATGACTACCTTGCCAAACCCTTCAACCTGACGGAATTGCAGCTGCGCATCGATGCCATATTGCGGCGCACACGCAGCGCCGATAGCAGGGCAGTCCAGCCCCCTTCGTTGAATATCGAAACGCTGGCGTTGGACAGACACACGCTACGCGCCCGCGTCGGAGAGCAGGACCTGGCGCTGACGCCTTTGCAGTTCCGGCTGCTCTGGCAACTGATGTTGCAACGCGGCGAAGTGCTGACCAAGCCGTATTTGTACCGGGTCGTGTTCGAGCGCGAGCACAGCGGCTACGACCGCAGCCTCGATATGCACATCAGCCGCATCCGCCGCCGACTGGCCGAAGCCGGGCTGGCCGCCGATCGCCTGCAGACGCTCCACGGCCGCGGTTACAGCTTCCAATGAACCGGCGGTTGTTCTGGAAACTATGCCTTGGCGTCGCCCTTGGGAGTGTGGCGCTGTTCTGGGTCATCGCGCGTCTGAGCGGTCAGGCAGAGGAGCAGATGAGCTTCATCGATGCCGAGCACCAGCGCACTTTGCGTGAGTACGGCGCGCAGGCTGAGGCGCTGTACCGCGCCGGCGATAAAAAGGCGCTGCAGCAATGGTTGCAGCGGCTTCAGCAGCAAGAGCAAACCTGGGCGGCGATCATCGATCCCCAGTTACGCGCGCTTGCCGGAAGTGAACTGTCCGAGCGATTCATGCGGGAGTTCAGCCTTGGGAGGGATCCGTCCTGGAAGATTCATCTCTACTTTCAGGAAAACCCGATCATGGATGTGCCGTTCGCCGATGGGCAGCTGCGCTTCCTGATCCAGCTGCCGCAGCGCATGCGTCCGGGGCATTACTGGTATCCGGCTCAGCTGTTACTTGAGCTGGTGTTGCCGCTGGTGTTGTTGGTCTGCGGTTGCTTGTTGCTATATCGCCACCTGATGCAGCCGCTGAGAAGGCTGGAGCAGGCGACCCGACAGTTCAGCGAAGGGGACTATTCAGCTCGTGCGGGAGCGCTGTTGGGCTCGCGGCGCGATGAATTGGCTGGGGTGGCCGAAACCTTCGACGCCATGGCTGAACGCATCGGCGGTCTGATCATTGATCAGCGCCAGCGACTGGCTGAAATGTCCCATGAGCTTAGAACGCCGCTGGCACGCATCGAGATGGCGGCCAGCCTGGCGGAGCAGGGCGGCGACAGTGCTGCATTGCTGCCCCGCATTCGCCAGGATTGTTCGGCAATGCGTCGCTTGGTCGAGGATGCACTGACCCTCAGTTGGCTCGAGACGGAGCGGCCAATGCTGCGTGACGAAACGCTGGATCTGACGGACTTGCTGGACAGCATTCTCGACGATGCACGCTTCGAATATCCGGATCGCCAAATCGAAACGCAGCTACCCGCCGAAGCAGAGCTGGTTGGCAGCTGCCACCGCGCGCTTGGCCAAGCGGTCGAGAACATCGTGCGTAACGCACTCGATCACACCCCGCCGGGCAAAAAAGTCTGGGTTCAACTTCAGGCCGAAGCCGAAAGCTATCGGCTGGACATCATCGATCAGGGGCCGGGCGTACCACCGCCGTGGCTTGAGCGTATTTTTCAGCCGTTCGAGCGCGTCAGCGGTGATCGCCCAGGTTTTGGTCTTGGGCTGGCTTTGGCCCAACGACAGATTGGTGCGATTGGCGGGCGTCTGGCTGCGACAAACCACGAGCAAGGCGGGTTGTGCATGACGATCTGGCTGCCTCGCAGCGGGGACACAACGTAACAGTTGTAAAAGTGATACGCGCTGACGGTATTGTGGGTGAGAATCGTTAATACGAAACGTTCGCATTAATGGTCCGAGGTTCTCCATGCAACACTGTCCTATCCCGCTATCGCTTCTCGGTTCGCTGTCGTTTGCTGCGCTGATGGTCGCCATGCCCTGCCAGGCACGAGCGCAGACCAAGGAGCCGTTGGAACTGGGCGGCAGCGAGGTAACTGCACGCCACATACAAGGCGACAGCGTCGAAGCCGAACAGCTAGAGCATTATCAAGCGGCTGACCTACAGGATGTATTCGAGGCCAGCCCGGAGGTGTCTGTCGGTGGCGGCCCCGGTGTGGCTCAGAAGCTGTACCTGCGGGGTCTTGAAGATACGCTGTTGAACATCACCATCGACGGCGCCAACCAGCCGGGCCAGACCTTCCACCATACCGGTCGTATTGGAATAGAGCCGGAGCTGCTCAAGCGTGCCGAGGTCCAGCCCGGCACCGGCGACGCAACGGCAGGGCCGGGCGCGCTGGGCGGCTCGATCCGTTTCGTGACCAAGGACCCGGAAGACCTGCTGCGTGCGGGGGAGCGCGTCGGCGCGTTAGTCAAAGGGACCTACTTCAGCAATGCCGAAGGCTACAAGACCAGCACCAGCCTGTTCGGTCGGTTCAACGATGCGTGGTCTGCCATGGCGGTCGCAACCTACCAGGACCAGAACGACTATGAGGACGGCAATGGCCAGGATGTGCTTGGTACCGGAGCGCGCCAGAAGCTGGGGTTCGCCAAGCTGGTAGGGCGACTGACGGATGAGCAGACGTTGCGCCTGTCCTATGAGCAACGTACCGATGAAGGCGAACGCAGCCAGCGTCCTCAGTGGATTCCAAGCGGCTTCAATCCTTTGTTTCCGCTGGAGACGGAGCGCGAGACCCTTACGTTGAATTACGGCTGGAACCCGCAGAACAACGACCTGCTCGATGTCGAGGTAACGACCTACCATACCTCTACTGAGCTCCAGCAAGACGGCCGCTATGGGTTGTACATCGGTGACACCACCAGCGCCGGGCTGGACCTGCGCAACACCAGCGAGCTGGGCGCCCATCGGTTGACCTACGGGGTCGACTACCGAGATGACCGGACTCGGCTGGGGCCGGAGGGTGACCGAGATCTGGATGAGGAAACCGGCGATGTGCTGGGCTTCTATCTACAGGACAGCTATCAGGCTACCGAAAAGCTACTGCTCGGCATGGGCGTGCGCTACGACCGCTACCGCCTCGACGACCGCGACGGCCAGGGTTTTTCGGACGCCGGCTTCAGCCCCAACGTGAGTCTTCGTTATCAGCTGACTCCGGAACTGGCCCTGCTTGCCAGCCATGCGCAGGCGTTACGTGGGGTGCAGGTACGCGATGCGTTCAAGCTCGACGCCTCTGGCAACGATCCGGATCTGGACGCTGAAAAGGCTCGCACCAATGAGGTCGGATTCGAATATCGCCAGGGCGGGCTGGAGCTGTCCGGGCGGGTCTATGACACCCGCGTGCGTGATGCGATCTACGATCCGAGCGGCCGTCCCAACCTTTACGTCAATGGCGGGACGCTAGAGTCTCAGGGTGTGCTGCTGCAGAGCGCCTACTACTGGCAGCAGCTGAGCGTCGGGCTGAGCTACCACCACAACGATACCGAGCTGGAGGGTGAGCCGCTGAATGTCTACGAGCACAATGGACTGGGCACGACACTGGACGACACCTGGACCGGTTTCGCCGATTACCGCGCGACGGACAGGTTGAGTTTCGGCTGGCAGGGCCGCTTTGTTACCGCTGTCGATTCGTTGCGTACGGGCGTAGGCACCGTTGATAAGGCCGGTTACGGTGTGCACGATCTCTATGCTCAGTGGGCGGCGTTGAGCGACGACCGGCTCGTCTTCAACCTGACGCTAAAGAACCTGTTCGACAAACAGTACCTGGACCACGCCAGCAACGAAGACTTCGAGAATATCCCGGGTTATGAAGGTGTTCGAGGCAGTTACGAGCCAGGCCGTGAACTGCGACTGGGAGTCGCGCTGCGTATCTGAGAAGGGTTAAAACGAAGAAGGGAGAGTTGCCG
>Ga0208814_1000409_pt1 | contig 28017 bp, 40 predicted proteins | sample MalvirAntarct_55_FD_184253 | JGI IMG/M metagenome (GOLD analysis project Ga0208814, IMG submission 184253) | Marine viral communities from the Global Malaspina Expedition - Malaspina viral metaG Antarct_55 (SPAdes) (version 2) | ecosystem: Environmental > Aquatic > Marine > Oceanic | place...
ACTGTATGTATGGAGGGGATAAGTTTAACTTCGTTACGCTTGCATGGCAGAACTCTTTCGGGGCTTGGGATTATCAATCTTTTAACCTACTACACCAAAGAAGCACGGGAAGCATAGACCGCAAGACCTTTGAACAAGTGGCGGGCAATTGGGATACCGCAGACTCAGCCCAAGACTTTAACTACCGAGGTGACCAAGGGGGAACGCGGATTTCTAAATTATCGGCTAACCAAGAGATGGTTGCAAATACCGACCTATTTAACGAAGATGAAGTTGATTTATTAGAAACCCTTTACATCTCGCCCAACGTCTTTTTGATTGGGGCGTCTGGGTCTTCGATTACTCCTGTAGTAATTACAGACACCAACTTTGTAAGAAAAACAAACCTAAACGAAAGGGGGCCTTTTACTTATCAAATAAAATTCAAGTACGCAAAAGAACGCCCTACGACTAAAGGGGGTACATTTCAAGGTTATTCATGATTGAGCTTATAGCATACGCACAAAAACCACAAGTCGCAAATGACTCAGTAGGTAAGCAGTTTGTCTTAGATGTGGCAAACCCTGGTTCGATTTCTTTAACCTACCAAGTTGGAAAGGGTGACGAAGTTTTGGGGCGTTTTAGCCCTTTTACCCAGACCTTTCGATTGCCCTTTACAAATGTAAACACGCAATTCTTTGGACATTACTATGATGTTAATATAGACCCCAAAGCGGTCAACAATGCGCAAGTGCCGCAATACAGTATCCACTACAAAGCGTATTGCGAAATACGTGTAGACGGCGTTCCAATTATTCAAGGATCACTTCAATTAAAAAATATACATCTAAAGGCAGAAGAATTTGAAGTGGTGGTGTATGGCTTAGAGGCCGACCTATTCCAAGACATTAAAGACTTAAAATTAATAGACGCGTTTAAGAGTTCGGCGGGAGTGGTAGACATTAATTATGATGTACTAATGACTTCGGCTAATATAAAGTCTTCTTTTGATTTAAACAATGACGTAACCGAAGGGGCTATTGATGCAGGCGTTGTTGTGTTTCCAATTATCGACTACGGACATACAGAGCCTTACAACTTCATTTTCTATAGAAGTGACGGTACAGGATTGGGTGGGTTAGCAACCCCAAACTATCTTCAACCGTGTGAGTTAAAACCGTCCTTTAATGTCAAACACTTATTTGAAAAGATAATAAACAACGCAGGGTATTTTTTAGAGGATACACCTTTTTTAAATAGCACGGCTTTTACTAAGTTGTTTATGACGCTTGGTTCGGATAGGGCAAAAGTAGCTACAAGGGGAATACAAGGCGTACAAGCGGGGCGTACTGATAACGCGGTAATACAAACCTACACAAGTGCGGGAACGGGTGCAAATGACCCCGCATCCGTTGTGCCTTTAAATGTAGATTCTGGGCCTGGATTTGGAACACCCCCCAACCCTTCTTTACTTTACGATGAAGGTGACCACTACAACACAACCACGGCTTCTTTTATAGCCCCAAACGATGGTTTTTTTATTGGGGAAGTGTATGGCAGTTTTGACAGTAGCAATTGTATTACAGACTTCGGTGCAGAAGTTAGAGTTATCGCAAGAGGGGGAAGTATTGGGTCTAATAGTGGTGTTAGTGACGCGTCAGAATGGACTTCCTTGCCAGGCGCAAGCGGAACGGCTACGATATTAACTACAGTTTCCACTACTTGGAGTGGATTTTTAGAAGCGGGGCAAGGTGTCAGGATGTTAGTTCAGGTTAGAGTTTTTGGCAGCGGGGCTATTCTTAAGCTTATGTCTTCGGGAACTTATTTAATAGTGCAAGCGAGCCAAATGAATAACGGTTACGCAAGTATTCCGTACAATATGCCCGACATAAAACAGTCGGATTTCATCAAAGATTTAGCGGAACGATTTAACCTGTGCATCGTAAGCAATGCCGATAACCCTGCGATGCTGAGGATAGAACCTTGGCAAGATTACATTGACGATAAAGCACATAAAGACTGGACGCACAAATTAGACCTATCCCAAAGCCGCACCCTAAAAAGTACGGACACGTTAAAGAAGCAATTGATCCACTTCCACGACGCCGAAGACACCACCAACATTAACACCAAGCAACAGGAACTTCTTGGGCATACATTGGGGGAATTTAGGCAAGAGATAGCAGGGGATTTTGTCGAAGGTACTTTAGAAAATAAAGCCATCTTTGCACCTTTTAACGTCCAAAAGATTCCAAGGATTGACGGCGTAACAAGTGACGCAAGCGACTTTCTTGTGGCGCGGGAGTATTCACCAAATACCGAGGGCCCAGTATCGGACGCATCCCCAAAACTGTTTTATCATAACGGACTCAAAACTTTAGGGGCGCAAAATTCTTTCTTTATTGGTGAAACCGAATCTACATTTTACCCTTTGTGTTTACCGTTTTACAATGCGGGTAATACTATAGCAGTAGATTCCCCGATGCTTCTATGGGATTTTGCCGTACCCCCTTCTTTTTACGGTCCTGTATTTGGAACTACCCCAAGCAACCAAGGCTATTTTGCAAGATACTACCAGCAGTTCTTATTGTCTATCTATGACGATGAAGCGCGGCTTATGGAGTGTAGTATGATGCTAAACCCTACGGATATTTTTAACTTCCGTTTTAATGATGAAATACAAATAGAGAACACCGCGTTCCGTGTTCTTAAAATCTCTAACTATCAGCCTTTCGCAGATGTACCTTGTAAGGTTGAGCTGTTGAAGTTGGTAGAAAAACAACCATCTTTATACTTACCCGACGCAAACCAAGAATGTAACTTAAATGTACAAGGTCTTTCCGCTAACGGTAACGTTATATTCGTAGACCCTACAACGGGAACGACTTCTTCGGGGACAGAAATATGTTGTACCGAAAATCACTACTTTTGGAATGGTGACGATTGTCTTTGGAATACAGGCGGCGGCGGTGGGGGAGGTGGTAAGCCTACAAACAGTGACCCGAATTTAGAATGGGTACAACCTAAAAACTATCTAACGGGTTCGGGTGGTTTTAATAGTATTATGAAGTCGGGTATTGTAGATGCAAACCCCATAATAGGGGAACATTCTATACGAGGCATGAACGTAACAAGCCAAGCCCCATCTGTAAACAAAGAGTTTGTTTTCTATGCTACAACTTACGGAAGTGTTGCAAGGATAGCAACCGAAAACGGTGACGCAAGTCTAAACGGTAGCGGTAGTTTCAATCTACCCGAAGGGTTTATGGCTCGCTTTGTAGTTCGTGCGTTAACGATACAAACAGATTCGGGAACAACGAGTGGGGAATTTGGGGCGCAGTCGTTTAAGGTTTGGACTTTTATTGCCCGAAATGTAGGTGGAACAATTACAACGTCTGGAACGGAACAAACAGATTTTGCGCAAAGCAATGGCACAATAGGAACGCGAACGGTAAACGTAGCTTCTGCAAAAGGGCGTCCAGGTCAAAACACCAATAATGAAATGGGGCTTGCAATAGTGTTGACTGGAACGGCTGACACGGTTATAGCTTGGCATTTGGATTGCTCTGCCACCTTTATAGACTTATCGAGTTATGCGGCTTTCAATTCCGACTTAATCTTATTGGAAAATATGGGATACTTAGAAACCGAAAACGGGGATTTCTTACAACAAAACTAACATGATAAAATACATCGATAACGTAGGCAAAGCGATCCCAAACATTTTAAAGATGGCGCAGACTAAAGAAGTAATCCGCGATACATACGGCCTTGTTTTATATGGTTACTATGAAGACACGGGAATACGTGGGTTTTTTAAGAAAGTTAAACAAGGACTAAAGGCGCGACGCAATGGCTGATAAAATAGAAGTAGGGGTTATAATAAAGGGCGCAGACGCTGCCACTAATCAGATAAACAAAGTAGATAGCTCGACAAAGGCTTTAAGTGGCAATATTAACATGGCTACGTCTTCACTTGACAAGATGACGGGCGGGGCTATTTCCGCATTCAGAGGTATTGCAAGCGGTGTAAAGACAGGTATTGCAGGGATGAAGGGTTTTAAAATTGCGTTAGCTTCAACAGGGATAGGCTTGCTTGTTGTGGCTATGGGTTCGCTTGTGGCGTTTTTTACCAAAACCCAAAGAGGCGCAGAGATGTTAGAAATTGCAACCGCATCTTTAGGGGTAATCTTTGATAAATTAGTTGATGTTGCTTCAAGTATGGGGGAAACCTTAATGGGGGTTTTTACTAACCCGATGGAGGCCATAAAAGGAATCGGAGGTGCTATAGAAACTTTTGTTATGGATAAGGTTAGTAAGTTAATGTCTGGTCTTGGCTTATTAGGTTCTGCGTTTAAGAAACTTTTTGAAAGAGATTTTTCTGGTGCGATGGCTGATGGTGCTGCGGGGGTTTTGAAATTAAACCAGGCTTTAAACCCAATGGTAATAGTTGGGGAGTTAGTAGTGGAAACAGTAACAAATATTGCGGGAGGTGTTAAAGAAATGGTGGGCGAAATTACCGAGGCAGTAAGCGCGGTAGATTTATTGGCAAACCGTTCTATTCAGCTACGCAAAGACCAACGCGACTTGGCTTTAGGATTTGCCGAAGGACGTGCGCAGATAAAAGAGTACAACTTAATCGCAGAGGATGTCACGCAAACTTTAGAAGATAGGTTAGTAGCAGCGCAAAAGGCTATAGATATTGAAAAGACTTTGATGTCTGAACGCCAAAGGTTAGCGCAAGAAGAAGTAGATATTCAAAAAGGTAATATGGCTTTAACTGAATCGACCGAAGCCGATAAACAAAAGCTTGTAGACTTAGAAGTTGCGTTAATAAATATCCGTACCGAATCGGCAGAGATGCAAACGACTTTAGGTAACAAATTAAACATCATAAACGCCCAAGCCGCAGCAGAAAAAGCCGCAGATATGCAAGCCTTTTTAGATGACTTGGACGCACAAGGAAAAGCCGAAGAAGATGCGAAGCTAAAACGTTTAGCAGATTTAAAGATTTTAAGAGATGCGGAAAAAGCAACCGCACAAGCGGTAAGGACGGCAAGGCTTGGGATTGTTTCTGCGGGATTTGACGCCTTGAAGTCTATGGCTAAAACCGAAGAAGGACAGAAAAAATTAGCCATAGCGCAAATCTTAGTTAACCAAGGTATCGCCTTATCTAACGCTATTGCGGGAGCGCAAGCGTCAGCGTTAGGAACTGGACCAGGTGCGGTTTTTACTGCGCCAGGTTTTACGGCTTCTTTGGTCGGAATGGTTCTTAGTTCTTTTGCATCTATTAAGGGGATAATGAATCAGGCGGGCGCAGCGACGTCAGGACTTGAAACTTCGATACCAACTGGAGGCGGCGGTGGTGGCGGTGCGGGCGTACAATTAGCACTAACCCCAACACTTGAATCTTTTGGGGAAGGAACACTACAACTACCCGCCGTGCAAGCCTTTATATTACAAAACGATATTGCAGATGCAGGCGCATTACAAGCGGAACTACAGGCACAATCGTCTCTATAAATAAACAATATAACAAAGGACATTTTTAAAGATATGAGAAAGCAAGTAGAACTTTTAATAGACGAAACCGAAGAACTTACAGGAATCGAAGCGGTTAGCCTTGTGCGCTTTCCTGCCATAGAAACCGATTTCGTTTACCTATCGGCGGTAAAGGATAATAAGATGGCCTTTGCCATGGATGAAGACAAAAGGCTTTTAGTCGGCCCCGCTTTAATCCCGAATAAATTGATCCTTCGACTCGACGAAAACGACCAAGAGTACGACGTGTTCTTCTCTAAAGAAACGGTACGCCACGCGATGGAGTTATTTATGCGCGAAGCAAGAACCAACGAACACACCTTAGAACACAATAGTAAAATCGAAGGCGTGACCGTGGTTGAGTCTTGGGTAATCGAAGATTCTTCAAAAGACAAAAGTGCGCTTTATGGTTTTGACTTACCTGTTGGGAGTTGGATGCTATCCGTAAAAGTCAACAATTCCGACGTATGGGAAAAGGTAAAATCTAAAGAAGTTAGAGGCTTTTCGATTGAAGGTTTTTTCTCGGACAGAATTGTTGAAATGACCAAAGGCAAACTTTGCAAAAACTGCCCCGAAGACGAAGCAATTATTTCAGAGTTAAAATCTATCCTATTGGACGAGGTACAACCCACGGCGTTTTTAAACGGCCAACCGCTATTTAAGAAATCACAAGACGCACAACTTTGGGGTGAAATGTTTTATAACGTTACGGGGTATCGAACTTTACAACTAAACGGGCAGACGTTATTTTCAGCCAAAGAAAGTTTAGAGTCTTACCCATGGGATGAGTGTATTGCAGACCAGATAGCCGAGTACGGTTCTAAGGAAACCGCAGAAAAAATTTGTGGAATGATAAAGCGCAAATACGGTTGAAAATAAACAACCAAGAAAAACTTATATGTTTTAACGAATAATTATCTCAACATGACAACTATAGAAAAAATTCGCGAAGTTATGGGGCTACCCAAAACGAAGCTCTATGCCGAAGGTCGCTTAGACGATGGGCGTGTAATTGTAACGGAAGCCGAATCCTGGGATGTAGGTGTAGAAGTTCGTATTTTAGATGACGGCGGGAACGCGTCTGTCTTGGATGCGGGAACTTACACACTCGAAGACGGTACGGAAGTAGTCGTTAACGAAGATTCCCGACTTGCTTCTTTAGGCAATGATGAAATCGAAGTAGAAGTTGAAATGGAAGTAGAACTTGAAACGATCCCCGAAGCTGAAGAAGAAGGCTACCGCGATGGAATCGATGACGAAAAAGAAGACGTTCGCGAAGATATGGATTACGAGAAAGTTCGTAAAGCATTGAACGAAGGATTCCCCGACCTTGAAGAAAGTGTAGTAGATGCGATTGCAGAAGTAGTAGCAAGTATCTATTCGCCCGAAGTAGAGATAGAAATGGAAGCCGAAGAAACCAAAGAAGATATTTCTCAGGTTTTAGAAGAAGCCTTTGCATCTATCAGTAAAAGACTCGAAGCATTAGAAGACGCACCCGCATCAAAGGGGGTGACTCATTCACCAAATAAACTTTCTGCGCAGCACAAACAGAAAGACCTAATTAACTTAAACGGAGTAGACCGTGCGCTACACATTATACAAAATTCACAAAGATGAATAACTTATCTAAGAAGTACGACTTCGACATTCAGGTAGGAGCTAACACCTACGCGGGTGAGTTGGCCCTGCCATACGTAACCGCCGCGCTTCTTGGTGCGGAAACAATCGCAAAAGGACGATGTAGACTACTGGAAGGAATCGTTGACAAGGCGGTAATTTCTGGTCTATCTACAGGGGATACTTTACAAGCTGCTACTTGTAGCTTTGCAGGCGGCGCAAATGTTACATTAACCGAGCAAGTTCTTGACCAAACAGACTTAGCAGTAATGGAAGAAGTATGTCGTAAGACTATGTTTCCTACATGGGTTGCTGCTAACGGACGTATGCAACGCAACGGCGATTTACCTGTAGACTTTACAGACTTTCTTTTAGGGGCAGTAGCAGAAAGAACTGGTACAAGTGTAGAAAACGCAATTTGGCAGAGTTCAGGCATCTTCGGAGTAGGTTTCCTTTCTAACGATGGAACTATTGACGAAGCAGGTATCGACGCATCGGCTTGTAAAGATTTTATTGAGCATGGCACAGGCGCACCCGCTTGGACAAATGCAAATATTTTAGGTCACATGAGTGGCGTATTTGATGCGGCACAAGCAGTTCCAGGCATACTTCAAAAGCCTGGTTGTGGATTCTATCTTTCTTATGAAGCGTATGCTTTCTACTTGCAAGCTATGGCAGTACAAAACACAGGCCCAGGTTTTAACCAGTCTATGGACGGTGCGACTTACTTAGGCTACCCAGTATACGCTACTGCAGGTATTCCTAACGCGGTTGATGTGATGGTATTTACTTACCCAGACAACTTAGTTGTCGGAGTGAATAGCTACACCCCAGACATTTCTACTTCTTTAATTCCAACTTATCAATACGATGGTTCTGACAATGTTAGAATCTCTATGAGGTTTGCTATAGGAGTTCAGACAGGAGTAGCGGGGGATGGTGTTGTAGGATTCAACTTCACATAGACTGATGCCCTGCCTCATTAGTGCCGCACGGGGTATAGATTGCCGTGATGCCATAGGTGGTTTAAAGGCCATCTTCTTCTGTAGTAGTTACTCCGCCAATATCCTTGCTTCGGCAACGGTAGCGGCAACGGATTACACTATCACAGACGCTGATTTTGTCGACTGGGATATTGCAGGAACGCCAACAAATGCAAAAGTTACTGTTTACAAATACAACCTTGTGACGGATCTATCTTCTTTCAGCGTAGCCGTCGAAGCCGATAAAGCTACGGGGTCTGTAATGTGGAATCAAACTTTAGACGTTGTACTTCATAAAGTAGTAGCCGCAGATTTGTTCCAACTTGGGCTTATTAGTAAGAACCGTGCACAGATATGGGTGCAAGATTCTAACGATAACGTCTTTTTAATGGGAATTTCTGACGGGTGTTACCTTACAGGAGGCGATACTATCTCAACAGGTGCTAACCGTTCAGACATGAATGGGCTAACTCTTAACTTTACGGCCAAAGAGCAAAACCCAATCTACACAATCCCCGCTTCTGCGGGAGTTGGAACTGCGGGTTATCCATTCGACGGTTTAGACGATGAAGCAGGCCTCGAAATTATCGTAGCTGCTTAATCTTTTAAGAGAATAATACGAAACTGGGAGGGTGGCAATGCGCTATCCTCCCTTTTTTATTTAAACAAATCCCTTACCCTTATATTGTACATAGATGTTACAGATTACTTCTAACACAGGCGAAATAAATACAGGCCCCGAGCTTGTACAAAATGGGAGCTTTGACCAACTTGGAACTGACCAAGTACAAAACGGTTCTTTTGCAGAAGTTTCTTCTACGGATGTTATCACAGACGGGGGGTTTAGTGCTACGGGTACGGAACTTGTAACGAATGGAGATTTTGCAACAGATAACAATTGGAATAAAGGCACGGGTTGGAGTATTGCAAATGATAAAGCAATATGCAACGGTAACCAACCAGGCACAACAAATCTAAGTCCAACAGTTGCGCCTACAATTGTTAGTGGTAAAAGTTATTTACTATCTTTAGATGTTACTCTTTCAGCGGGTACATTGTCAGTCTTTGCATTTTCACAAAATGCATTATTATTTGATTCATCAACAGGAACAAAAACTTTAACACTTTACTTTCAAAGAGGGCTTGGAGGCAATTTGTTCATACAAGGAAACGCAGACTTTGTAGGCTCAATCGACAACGTATCAATTAAAGAACTTGGTACGGATTGGACGCAAGGGCTTGGGTGGACTATAGGGGAAAACAAAGCCAATAGCGCACAGGCTTTAGGTACTCAACTTATAACGAATGGAGATTTTAGTGCTGGTACTGAGTTAGCAATAGCCTTACCAAGTTGGACTAAATATGAAACGGGTTCTTCTTATGTTTCTTTTGTTGGAAGCACCGCCACTCTTGATACTGCTTATGCGAATGCCGATGTAGGAATTTATCAATCGGGAATTTTTGCACTTGGAAAGAGCTATAAGATTGTATTAAATATGAGTGCTTCCTCTGCGTTCAATGCTGAAGTAGTTGAAAGTTCAGGAGCATCAACGCAACAAGTTATTGGTGAAGTTTCACTTACTACTTCATTACAGAACTTTACATTTTATTATGTAGGAACGGGAACTTTTGATTTGTTTATACATAGACTTGATACAGGCGCGGGGGGTGCAGGTTCTTCTTCTATTATCAACATTCAATCTGTATCAGTTAAAGAACTTGGTACGGATTGGACTTTAGGAACTGGTTGGAGTATTGGAGAAGATAAAGCGGTATGCGATGGCTCTCAAACAGCTCAAAGCGACTTAAAACAATTAGGAATTGTACCTATAAATAAATCGTACAAAGTCGTTTTTGATATTGTGGTAGATGCTGGTAGTATGATTGTGGCGGTAGGGGGTTCTAATGCACAGCCAACAATTACATCTACCAACACATATACATATTACACTAAAGCTACTACTGGAGATTCGAATTTTTATTTTTCTGCTGGTTCTACATTTGAAGGTTCAGTAACAAACGTATCAGTCCAAGAAATATCTACTTCGTACCTTCAACAAGACGGTGTACTTGTAGCGAATAAGTCTTGGAAGTTTATTTACACAGTTTCAAACTATAGCGCAGGAACGGTAAGTGCTACCGATTTCGGGAAAGTTATAAGCGCGAATGGTCCAGTAGTTGACTTCGTAAACCTTGGGGCAACTTCCGACTTTAGTATTAAAAACATCGACGGCTATTTTGTAGGTTCTGTTACTGCGGTTTCCGCATTTCGTGTAGACCCAAACAACCGTTGGAGTGTCGGAACGGGGTGGGTTATTGGGGATGACGTTGCAATTAAAGGGGTAGGGGTAGGCACTTTATCCCAAGGTGTAAGTGCAATAGCAACTAAATTTTATCGGGTAACTTTTACCGTTGTATCTTTTACTTCCGACCCATCTGCAACAGAACTCAATATAGACTTAGGCGGCGCAGCAGCGCAGCAAGTAACTTCGACAGGTGCAAAAACTTTATACTTCCGCGCAATAAATACGGCAGATTTACGGTTTTATGGTGGTGACTTTAGGGGATCAATTACAAGCGTTGTCGTAGAGCAACTTGACCCGAATAATTACTGGGTTGTTTCAACAGGTGACGGGGCGGGTATTGAATTTAATAAAGCCGTTTTTGCATTAGCATCTATTGGGGCGAATTTTTCACAAAGTACTTTCACCATTGTTAACGGTAGGACATACCGCGCAAGCATAGCTTTATTAACTACGACAACAGGCTTTTTAGAACTGCGCACATCTAAAGCCCTTTTAATAGGTGACCAAATAAACACATCGGGGGTTAAAAGTTTTGATTTTGTCGGGGATGGTAGTACGGGCTTCAATATTAAAACGGCTTCTATAAGTGGAAATAGCCAACAATTTACAGGCGTTTCCATTAAACAATTAGGTTCATACTCTGACCAAAGTATCTACGTGACTGTTAAGGACCGTCAAACTATTGCCTCAGAACGTGTTGTTTATTTAATAGAATTGACTTCTTTAGGATCGTTGAACTCGCTTTACTTTATCCCTTCTTCGGTCGTTGCTTCAAACGGTAGATTTACGAAAATGAATTTCACGGTAGTAAGCACAGACGCAACGCCACAACCTACCCTTGGAATAATTTCTTTTTATGACAGTACTGGGGGAAGGGATACGTACCCGATGGGATTCTACACCTACAAAATATACGAACAAACAAGTTCTACCAATTTAGACCCTACCTTAGCGACTAAACAACTACAGCAGGGAATGGCATATGTACACGATTACCTTGGTAATATGAAGGAGGTAACCCCACCTTTTAACGAGTACACCCCGACACCTATACAATACATCTATCCATAATGAAGAAGGACAATTTTAGCGTAATAAATTACACCGACCAGGAAATTCCTGTTTTTTGTGAAAAGCAAGGGCAGAAGTTTGTAACCTATGGGGCAGACGATTTGTATGGGGATTACTTGCGTGACTTATTTATTACAAGCTCAACAAATGGGGCTATAATTAACGGCGTCGCAGATATGATTTACGGCGGCGGTTTAGATGCTACGGATAAAGACGATTCAGACGGTACAAGGGAACAATGGTTACGTCTTCAAGACCTTCTAAGAAAAAGCGACGAAGACCTTTTACAAAAGGTTGCCTTTGATATTAAACTTTACGGTATGACATACGTAAATGTCATTTGGAACGCGTCACGAACTCGCATTGCACAACTAAAGCACTTACCCGTTCACACGATAAGAAGCGGTATAGCGGATTCTGAGGGGGTAATAAGCGAGTTTTACTATAAATCTGATTGGAGGGATAAGAGAGAGGTGGAAAAGGCTATTAAGGCGTTCTCTAACGAAGACCGTACTACGGCTTCTACGTGTTTTCAGATTAAGAGGTACACACCTTCGTTACATTACTACGCTTTACCCGACTATGCGGGGGGAAATAACTACATCGAACTCGACCAAGAGATAAGCGAATTTCATTTACAGGGAATACGAAGGGGCTTTTTTCCAAGTATGCTTTTATCGTTTAAAAATGGTGTGCCAACGCAACAAGAGCGCAGAGTAATAGAACAAAAGGTAATAGATAAATTTACAGGCGCAGATAACGCAGGGCGTATCTTAATCACTTTTAACGATGGTGATGAAACTGCGCCAGAGTTTACCCCGATAACACAAAACGGGGCTGACGGGATGTACGAATACCTTTCAAAGCTCGTTAGTGAAAAAATAATAACAGCGCATCGTGTAGTTAGCCCGTTAATTTTTGGGGTACGTTCCGAAGGTGGGGGTTTTGGAAACAACGCCGACGAGTTAAGAGATTCTTACAGCCTATTTAACAACACGGTAGTCGCACCGTTTCAAGATATTCTATTAAACGCGTTTAGTAAGTTGTTTGCAATAAATGACATTGAGTTAGATATTTTCTTTATCACGGCAAAACCCGCCGACTTCTTAGACCTTGACGTTATCGATACACTTGACGAGGGCGTGCAACAAAAAGAAGGAATAGAAAGCGAAGACGGTGTGGATAATCCAGAACAAGTAGAAGAAGTAGAAGAAGTTGCGGTTACCGCAGATAATCAGGCGTCTTATAATGGCGCACAGATTACTTCGGCCCTTGACATTATCGTTAAAGTAGGCGAAGGTTTGCTAACGTCAGAACAAGCGATAGTCTTCTTAATTCAGATGCTACAATTCGAACCATCGGTAGCGGAAGCACTTTTTACCGAGGGCAAAGACGCGGTAGTAGAAGTTGAGGCGGCAAGGTTTTCCAAGCTATCAAAAAAAAAACAGTTAAAAGTTGCGGATGCTCTGATTAAGTTAGGTGAAAAAGAAGAAGACATACTTAAAGGCTACGAAATGATAGACAAACGCAAGGTAGAAAAAGACACCGAGTCGGTTATGGATGCGCTTTTTAGTTTTGCTTCGGTCATTCCAAGCACTGGGAACAATGGAAAAGGTGAAAGCGAACAAGATAATGAACTTATAAAAGTACGTTATAGATATGCCCCCGACAGAAACACACACAAACCGCAAAGAGATTTTTGTTCTGACATGATAAACGCGGGTTTAGTTTACACAAAGGAAAATATAATTGCGGGGTTTGGGGCAAATCCTGGCTTTGGAATTGATGGTGCGCCAACATACGACATTTGGTTATACAAGGGCGGCCCAAATTGTTATCATTGGTTTGAGCGAGTTACCTATCTACAAAAGAACAATAAGAAAATAACAGTTACAGAAGCCCGAAGGCTGATTACATCGTTACCCCCAAGCGAACGCGATGCGGTTAGGATTCCAACTAACGACAGAAAAGTGGCAAAGCGTCCGCGCGATATGCCAAACAGGGGATACTATAACTAAAAACTAATACCATGAGCCAAGCACTTTTCGTATCCGCAAATAGATTAAAAAGAGATACCGCCATAGGTGGATCAGTCGATGACGATTTAATTCGTCCGTATGTTTTCATGGCGCAACAGCGTTGGATTTTGCCAGTGTTGGGAACTAAACTTTACGACAAGATTACAACCGACATAGATGCGGGGAATGTATCGGGAAACTACGCAACGCTTTTAAACGATTATATTATACCATCGACAGTTCAATATAGCTTTGTTCAATTAGTGCCTTTTTTACGCCTTAGATTCGTTAACAACGCCGTTGTCGTAATGAACTCCGAACAAAGTTCTGCGGCTACTTACGAAGATTTAAAACCGTTAATGGACCAGGCTTTAGACATGGCAACATTTTACCGTGAAAGGTTAATAGATTACATCCGAAATAACTCGACACTATTCCCTGAATACAACACAAACACGGGTGCGGATTTAAACCCTACTTCAAACAACTACACGCAAGGGATGAATGTAGACTACAATTTTGAAGACGATTTAAAAGTTCGCGCTTTTCTTGCGGGGGCTAACCTGGGTAATTTATGCTAACAAGAAACCGAGGCAAATACAAACCAACTAAGAAAAACGAGTTACGACTAAAAAGATATTTAAATGGCAAACAAAAAAATAACGGAATTATCGGAACTGACAAGCGCAGCATCGGACGATGTCCTTGCGATTGTGGATGTGTCGGGAACTGCGGAAACAAAGAAGATAACCGTAGCTAATTTAACAGGCGGCGGGGGCGGTGGTGATGAATTTTTTACTGTAAATGGTGCTTGTTTTATTGGACAAACAACCGAAAGGGCTATTCCGTTCGGGTCTTCAACATCCGAGTCTGCGGTTTTCACATACACAAATGTTTTTGCAATTCCCAAAAATTGTGTGTTAGTATCTGTCACATCAGCAAGTCAAGTAAGCGGCGGGTCTGTTGCTTTGAAACCTTACAAACCAACTACAGACAATAATTTATCTAATTACACAGAACTTGGAACTGTAACCGTAGCAAATCACACAGCGGCAGGTACTCACACTTTTACATTTGACTCAGATACTTACAATTATATTGTAGGGGATAGGTTCGGACTATCAGTTACACCTTCTTCAACCATGAGTGGCTTCCGTTACACTTGTTTATTTAAAATGAAATGACAGAATACATAATTCCACAGACGATTCAAGACTTTTGTACAGAAGAAGAAATTGAAAACCTACCAAACCACGAACATCTTATGGATGTACTGGGTAGAATTTTACAAAGGTTAGACAGCCTTGAAAAAAAGAAATAATGGAAGGCGGGAAACTTTTAAGTATAAACTTTTTATGGACAGGATGGGCTTACGGAATGATTAGCGAAAACATAACCTTAACCCTTGGAGTAATAGGTGGGATAACTTTAATATGGTTAAACGTTGAAGGAATAATAACGCACCGAAAGAACCGAAAATGAGAGAGATACAAGAAGTGATTTTACATTGCACAGCAACCCCACCCGATAGGGTTTTAACCGTTAAAGAAATAAGGAAGTGGCACGTAAAAGAAAGGGGTTGGTCTGACATAGGATACCATTTCTTAATTCACCAAGATGGCACAATAGAACGCGGTCGGCATATTGGTAAAGTCGGGGCGCATACTTGGGGCAATAATTACGGATCTATCGGCGTGGCATATTCGGGCGGCGTAGTGAAAAAGGTGAAGAAGTCTTTAGACAAAAAAAAACCGAAGTCAAAAACTACTTTAGTTTCTAAGGATACAATGACAAAAAAACAAGAAGATTCCTTTCGTAACCTATTTACGATGTTGCAAGTAATGTTTGGGGAATTAAAGTTAACAGGACACAACGATTATAACCAAGCCAAAGACTGCCCGTCTTTTAAAGTGGGTAATAAATTTGGCGATTTAATTAAATAACATGGATTTTATTACAACAAACTGGGTTGAGCTTTGCCTTGCCCTTATCACTTTCTTCGGAACGTACACGGCACTAACAGAAACAACAAAAGATGACAAGGTATTGGATGTGGTCCGACGAGTCCTTAACGCTGTTATTTTTGGAAGGAATAGATGAAGACGGTTTTAGCACTTTTATCGAAGTTGGACTTGACCGAGATTTTTCGGGATAAAGGACAGTTACGAAAGTGGTCTGCCAAGCGCACCATCGGGGGCGTAATTGTAACTTATGCACTTGCATCAATGGACGGGGAGATAGAATGGGCGGGGGTGGTGCTTTGTGTTGTAGGTATTGTTCCACTCTGCATATCATTCTTTGAAAGACGTACGCCCAAGACTTAAAGGAAAAAAGCTAAAAGCTTTTCAGCATCTCATGAAAAAAGAGAGGCGTTTACTTATTTGCGGGGATTTACATTGCCCATTTGATTTAGATTCGTATTTGCCATTCCTTTTAGAAACCTACGAAAAGTGGAATTGTAACCAAATTATAATGATTGGTGACGCCATAGATAATCATTATTCAAGTTTTCACCCTACCGATCCAGACGGATACGGAGGCGGGCAGGAACTGGATAGAGCGATTGCAAGACTTTCAAGATACCGCGACGCATTCGCAAAAATCTGCGATAAAAAAATTAGTATTTGCATAGGAAATCACGATAGGCTGATAATGCGTAGGGCGTTCGATTCAGATATTCCCGCCAGGTGGATCAAATCATACAATGAAGTTTTAGGTACAGACTGGAATTGGGTCGAATCTATTGTTTATGACGATGTACTTTATGAACATGGAGAGGGAGGCCAGGCAAAAAGTAAAGCGGTTAAAAATTTTATGAGTTCTGTGTGCGGTCACACACATACAGAAGCTTATGTTATTTGGAATATCGGAAAAAAACATAAGACTTTTGGTATGCAAGTTGGTTGTGGCATAGGGGAATCTTATGCGTTTGCATATGCTAAGAACTTTAAAAAATCCGCTATTGGGTGCGGGGTTGTATTAGGAGGCCACACGGCTATTAACGTGCTGATGCCTTTGGGTAAACCTAAACCAAAGAAGGGTACAGTTTTATAACTTTCCTTTTAAAAGTTTCACATTCTTTCATTACCTTTCACGTTTTTTGCAATAGAAAACCCCCCACTTCCAATGAGAAAAAGCGAGGGGTTCCAAAAAGAATAAAAAAACATACAAGGCTAAGGTACAAAAGTATCTTCCATTTTCTGTATTGCTTTAAAGATTTCGTGTGCGACTTGTGGAACTATGGCGTTACCGTAGGCTTTGATTGATTCGTTTCTCCATTTTGGAAAGGTAATGCCGTCCAGTTCTTTGGGAAGCCCATCATCTCCTCCACAAATAGGGGGTTGAGTTGGGAACTCTTCCCAGCTTCTTGGCTTACTAAATGATTTAGTTCGCTCCGTCTGCTTACTCCGTCCGTCCTTTCTTTGGATGTTCCCCCTTTGTAGTCGTTTAACCTGGGTGTCGGGAGCAACAAACCAAATTCTATCCCTTCGGTGGGGAGCGTTTTTACCGCAAGCTGGAAGTAAATACGGTGTGACTTCGTAGCCTTCAACTTCCAAGTCAGAACACACTTGTTCGAATACCAAACCCCCCGACCAATTAAGAAGCCCGCGAACGTTTTCGCCCACAACGTAGCGCGGGGAAACTTCCCGAATGATTCTAAGCATCTCTGGCCATAAGTGGCGGTCATCTTCTGTTCCTTTTCTAAGTCCTGCTGCGCTAAATGGTTGGCAGGGGAATCCCCCTGTGAGAATATCAACTCGTCCAGAGTAGCTTGATGCGTCAAAGGTTTTGATGTCTTCATATAGTTTTGAGTTTGGGAAATGGTAGTTTAAAACCTTTTGTGCAAAGGGTTCGCGTTCGCAATGAAAGACGTTTTCCCACCCCATCCATTCGGCCGCCAGGTCAAACCCACCTATTCCGCTAAAAAGTGATCCGTGCTTAAGCATTTTGAAGTTGTTTTATTAAAGCCGTCTTAACGCTACTGATTGAGTTAATACGTTCGGATAAAGATAGTATGTACGTATCGACTTCGTCTTTGTTAGTTGCCACGTAATAGCCTTTTGAGGTAGCAATAAGCAACGGAACGAGGTTGTGCGTACGTATGTGATGAACAATCTTTCTTAACCTTGTGTCGGTTATCTTACATCCCCCGACTTTAAGAGCTTTACAAATATCCTTATTCGTTATGGCTTTGTCTTTGCCTACTTTATTAGATAGGCCATGCACTACAATAGGCAAAAGCGTATGTAGTTCGTAGTCGTTTAGTTCGTGGGTTTCCCGTTCAAAGTTTGTAATCATTCTTCTTCGTTTAAAAATTCGCAATGCTCTAAGCAGTCGGGGCAGATGCCTAATTCAGTCATAAAGCAAGAAGCCCCACAACAATCGCTTAATGGTTCGTAATTCATTTTACCCAATTTTTGAATGTGATATTTTGCGGCTTACAAAGTGGAAGGTATCTACCACGAAACCGCGTTAAATAAAGTCTATTGTCATGGTCGTTTAAACGATCCGAATAAAATTGCTTTTCGTCTTCACCCCCGCAAGCAATTAAAAGCATAGCATGGTAACGGCAATTCTTACCCGTGTTGAATGGATGCCAGTACGTTATTTCTTCAATCGAAACAATGTCTTCTTGTGCTTTTTTGAAGTGTATAAATGAAGGGGAATCCGACCATCCGACATAGTCGCCGTTTACCTTAGCAGTCACGACCTTGTTGTAGGTCTTTGCAAGGTCTTCTGCGGTACTATCTTTATAAGTTAGCACAATACCATTAACGTCATAAGTAGACGCCTTAAAACACGGCTTACCGTTACCGTCTAAACTATTCACTTTGTGCGAGCGTTTACAACTGAATCTTTAAACTTAGCCCATGCCTTCATAAAGTCAGCCTCAAAGATTTCTTCGGGTGTCATAACTTGCGCAGCGATGTACTTGCGCCATTCGTTATAGTCTTTGATTGGGTGGGTTGGTAATGTCGTTTTCATTTGGTTAAGTTTTTGAGTTCATCAAGCGCATCAATACACCCCTTAAAATTAGGTATGTCTTCGGGTAGTTTATACGGGTTATCTGACTTGGCGTCACGCGCCGTGTAAAACGCGTCCAACTTAGTTTCCGATTCTCTAAGACGTTCTTGGTAATACTTCACGTCGATTATTGCTTTCTCTATTAAGGTATCTAAATTCATTTTAATTTAATTTATTGGTTGAAATAATTTTACCATCTGGAAGGCTTTATTTTTTCCTGAAATGGATATGCGCTGAAACTTCCAAGATAAAGATTCAAGATATTTTTTCTCATCTAAGTTTTGGGCGCACTTGGTTACCATTTTATTTTTGTTTTCTCTATTAACAATTTGTTGTGTTGACTCCTCGTCTTTTTGTAGACAATAGATTTCAAATTCTGTTTTGCTGGTAAAGTTCATTACGTTGTTTTTTTTAATTTGTAAGTAGTTTAATGTTTTACAAACATACAAACTTATTTGTATAACCACCTAATTAAAACAACTTTCTTTTTATTTTTATTTATGGTTTATTTATATTATCTTCGCGGCATTACTAATTTTAAAAATTTATATTATGGGAAACCAAGTTAAAAAAGTGACTTCTATACAGGGGTCAGGAACGTACGAAGGACAACACGGACTACTGTATTCATTCGACTACGCTTTTGAAGATGAAACAACGATCCGCGCAAACCACAAAACAGAAACCCCGCCCTTTATTGTAGGTGACGAAGTAGAAGTTATTGTAAGAGGTTCCCGCGATGGGTTTAGTTGGGGGCAAGTTAAGCGTCCTGAGAATTTAAACTTTAGTACACCTTCTTCAAACTCAACCGCGCCTTCAAGTGTAGCCAAATTTCAAGACCGCAAAGACATTATCTTAAACGAGTGGGCTATAGGTAGGGCGTTAGAATGGGAAATGAATAGCGCACCCCCTTCGGAAGTAAACTTAAAGCAAGCCATCGCAATGGCCCAGAAGTTAAAGTTGTACGCTTTGAATTTAGACACTCTAACTTTTGGTAATTCTTCGGACGAAATAACAGTATAAAAATGAGAAGTTTTATAAAAAAGAATTTTGGCACTCAGTTAAATATGTCGAAAAGTTTAGGGGTATCAAATCAAACGGTTACTAATTGGATGAAGTCAAACCCGCGCGGGATGCTTAAATACATTCCCGAAATAGTATCCAACGCAGATACAACCGAACGGCAAATAGTTTGGGAGGTTATGCACCACGAGAGATACTTAAAGGAATGATTGAGTTCTTTACATTCTCAACGAAAGACGCGAATCAGTACGGTGTGGATGGAGCTGTTGTGCTTCACCACATCCGTTACTGGATAGCAAAAAACGAAGCAAACGAAAACAACTACCACGACGGTAAGTACTGGACTTATAACAGCACTACAGCCTTTGCAAAACTTTTCCCTTTTTACTCAGCCCGAAAGATTGGTAGGATACTTACCAAGTTAGAAGACGAGGGTGTTGTAATATCGGGCAACTTTAACGGAAAAAGATATGACCGTACTAAGTGGTTTACTTTGTCGAATGCATTTACCGAAAAGGGTGACATCCATTTGACAAAAACGGTAAATGGATTTACCAAATCTGTCGAACCTATACCAGAATACAACCAGATAACAACACAGAATACAACCAAAAAGGGAATTGTGATGCCATTTGGTGGGGATCTATTTGCTGAAACATGGCAAATTTGGAAGCAATACAAGAAAGAAGAAAAGAACTTTCGTTTTAAATCATCAATTTCAGAACAAGCAAGTCTTATAGATTTGCAAAAAATATCTAACAACAATGAAACAGACGCCATCGCAATCATTCACAAGGCCATTTCGAAGGGATGGTCAGGACTCCATGCAGATAAAAAAGCTACAGGAAAAAAAGGATTTGATAACGCAAAGTATCTCGCGCATCTCGAATCGCTTTGAAATGACACCTGCCCAGGCGTGGGAGCATGGTAGCAATGTACGGGAGGCTTTTAAGCACGAACCTAAGATGGTGCATATTTCGCTTATGGCTTTGCTTAAAGATGCGGTTGACTATTTAGAATACAACAAGAGCTTCCGACACGAGGGGGATTACATAGAAGCCATCGACTATTTAATTAAGGAGTTTCCCGTGATGAAGATAGAAGAATGGAAAATTATATGCGTCAACCTAAAGGCGGGCAAATACGGCAAGATGTACGAACGCTTAAAACTTCCCGAACTTATCGAGATATTCCAAAAGTTCGAAGGGGAACGGGCAGAGATGCGTGAGAAACAAATGCGAAGAAATAAAGACGTACCACCTTTGCCAAACATAGACCCCGAACTTATAAAGCGTTTATCTAAAGACCTGGCTTTACCCGAACCAGAAACCGACGAGAAAGGAAGATGGGATTTTATACCACATCCAAACACACCCGAACAATGAAAACTTGTACAAGCATATCAGGAGGACAAAGTTCCGCATATTTAGCAGCAAACTACCCCACAGATTACAATGTTTTTGCTCTTGTAACTATTGAAGATCCTAAGTGTTCACCTAAAGATAAAAAATTAATTCAAATGGTTAGTGATAAAATTGGGAGAGAGTTTGTAGCGACAGTAGAAGATGATATTATACTACACACGATCCTCGATTTAGAGCAGTACATAGGTAATGAAATTGACTGGGTTAATATAATCTCATTTGACGAGGTTACAGAAAAGAAAGGGGGGTGGCTACCTAACAAGCTCCACAGATATTGCACAGTTGAAATGAAGTTACGCGCCATATTCAGGTGGTGGAGAAGCAAAATCAATGAACCAGTCGAGATGAGAATTGGATTTAGAGGCAACGAACATAGACGAGCTACAAAGATGATAGAACGACAAAACGAGAATGGTTTGCTTGAGTTTAAGGATATTGTAGGTCAACACAAATCAGGACGCAATAAATGGCAGACAATTGAGTGGCAAAAACCGAGCTTTCCGCTTATAAAAGATGGTATTTTGAGGCATACAATAGTAGAGTACTGGAAAGATCAACCAGTAAGATTTGCGCCCTTAAACAATTGCGTTGGCTGCTTTCATAGAAACCCTTTACTCTTGCGTAAAATGTGGGATTTGCACCCTGAAAAAATGGAGTGGTTCGCGTCAAAAGAAAGAATAAAAGGTAACGGACAGTGGCGAAGCGATTTAACCTATGACAAAATAAAAAAACACAAACCACAACATGAGATAAATTTTGATGATTTATCCTCTTGCGATTCAGGTTACTGTGGTCTTTGATAATTTAAAACAAAAGAGTAGTTGTTATATTTACAAACATGATAGGCCTTGTAATAGCCATGGTAATACTTGCGTTTGTAGATGTAGGAATAGAATACTACCTTTATGACGGGTTAAGAGTTAACGAAATGATTGTAGTACTACTTGGCATTCTTTACCTTTTATCATGAAACGATCCACTATAGTAAAAAAGTTAGATAAGGTTTTCAGTATTTGGGTGCGCTCAAAAGACGCCGACCATACTGGGCAAGTGGATTGCTATACGTGTGGGGTTTCTAAGAATTGGAAGTATGAAATAGATGCGGGGCATTTTATGGGAAGGGGAAAGTACTCAACCCGATGGGATGAACAAAATGTTAAGCCCCAATGTAAAAAATGTAATGGATTTCGCAGCGGTGAACAGTACCTATTTTCGAAACATTTAGACTTAGAATATGGGGAAGGCACATCTGACTGGTTAGTATTTCATAGCAACCAATTAGCTAAGTTTACTAACGATGAACTGTTAACAAAGATAAAGCACTTCGAAAATTTAGTCAAACAAATTTCATAGGCTTGGGAGTGGTACAAAAATACATAAGAGAAAACTACGGTTCTATTCTTGAGATAGCTAAAGTAATAACGAAAGGCAAAGCCCCAGACTTTGAAGACTTAGCGCACGAAGTGATCCTTATGGTATTGGAATCCGATAGGGAAAAGATGGCCAAGATAGTATCTAAGAACCAAATGCGGTTTTGGATAATTAGGCTATGCATAAACAACTATCGAAGTGTTACGAGTCGATACCACTACAAATACCGCAAGCCAAAAGAACGCCACAGAAACGCATCGGAACACTTAAAGCATATTCATAGCCTTGACGATATTGACCAAAAGAGATTTAACGAAAAGGTCTTAGAGTTTATAGAGCTTAAGTTACAGAACGTGCAATGGTTCGAAAAGAATTGCTTTGCCATATATTACGGGGATGAGCATAGCTTAAATTCTATGGCAAAAGAAACGGGCATAAGCCGCAATACATTGTATAGAGCAATATGCGACGTACGAAATTATTTAAAAGATGAAATCACAAAGCAGGGGTTTAGGCGATAAGATTGCAGCCGTAACGAAAGCCACAGGAATAGAGAAAGTAGTAAAGACTTTTTTCGGTGAGGATTGCGGATGTGATAAACGCCGCGAACGCCTCAACCTTATGTTCCCAAGTCGTAAGATTACACAAATGGACGAAGACCAAAAGGCATTTTTTAAGGATACCTTAATGGTTTTGTATCGCACTTCGGGAAGTTTAGGCAGACATAAAGCAGATGAATTTTATAAGTTATACCAAGATGTTTTTAATATAAAAAAAAATAAGACTTCTTGCACGTCTTGCAATAAGGCAATGTATATTGAACTTTTAAAAGTTTACGAATCCAGTTGCAATGAATAATATTTATGAATGGATGTTGGAAAAACAACAGCCCGAAATCGAGGTAAAAAGCCCAAGAGCAAAAGCGTTAATACATTGCAAAAATGCGGTGGGAAAAATGGGCTACACCTGGCAAGATGTGATAGCGAAAAACCGCAAAGCGAAATTGGTAGATATGCGCCGATGTATAACCAAGCATCTAATACTTAACGGATGGACTACCGAAGCGGCAGGGGCAGCGATGAATTTGCATTACACGACCATCGTTTACCACAAAAAAAAGTTTAATCAATTACATGAAGTAGATTTATATTTCAGGGAAACATGGCAAGAATTTCAACAAGTATGAGTTTATCCAAAACCAAAAAGCATCTAACCAATGCACAAGATTATTTAGTTTTTACGGTAATAAAAGACACCACCTACGTAGACTACAAAGAAAATAGTTCTTTAAACATTATCGGGGATTTAGCCGTAGCTAATAAAGACTTCGCTAACTATCTCGAAGAAGTTTTAAAGGCAATTAAAAACCACAAAAATGACAACGAAGAAGGTACAAATTGAAACCATAAAGTTAGACCCAAGCAATCCCCGTTCGATAACAAAAGAAAAGTTTGAAGAACTAAAGAAAAGCATAACGGACTTTCCAGAAATGCAGTCTGTCAAACCTTTGGTCGTTGCTGATGGATATGCCCTTGCAGGTAATATGCGGTTACTGGCATATAAAGATTTAGGATACCGTGAGCTTCACGTTTTAGATGTGTCAGAATGGTCACAAGCGAAGCGCGACGAATTTATGATTAAGGATAACACGCACTACGGATCGTGGGATTACGATATGTTGGCTAACGAATGGGATACCCTACCCTTAAATGAATGGGGTGTGGCGGTTTGGGATAACGAGGTAGAAGAATTGAAAGAAGAAGCACCCCCAACTTTTTTAAGGGGAATTAACATCGACTTTATTATGGATGACTACGATGTAGCTTATGAGATTTTAGGAGCGTTAAAGAAGTCCGATACTTACATAGGTGCGATTGTATTGGAGGCACTAAGAAAAGAGTTTAAATAACTTGTCAAAACTTGTCACAATGAAAGTAAACGATGCAGAGTTTTGGAGTGAACTAAGAAAGAATAAAGCACTCTATTCAAGGACGGCGAGAGCGTTAGAGTTAAAGTATAATATCACCTACACAAGACAAGCGGTAAGGGAACGAGCAGAGAAAGACTTAGACCAACTGAACGACATTGTAGAAGAGAACTTAGACGTGGCAGAAGAAGTCCATCATAAGTTAATGATGAGCCAGGACGAGAAGATTCAGATTAAGGCAACGCAGTTCTATTTGAAGAACAAAGGAAAAGGGAGAGGGTATGTGGAGAAGCAACAAATCGAGATAAACGAACCGAAGCCTTTTAAGTGGTTTGATGACGAGTGAAGCAACCAACGACATACTACCAAGCCAAGAAGTCAAAGGCGAAGATTCAAGTACACCAAGGGGGTTCGCGTAGCGGAAAAACGTTTTCGCTCTGCCAGGTGCTTATAGAGCTATGCTTTAAGAATAGAGGCGCGGGTATGGTTATAACTATTGTGCGCAAAACCTTCCCCGCTTTACGTTCGTCTGTTATGCGTGACTTTATCCAAATACTAACCGAGGGGAGGAACTACCAAGAAGAAAACCACAACAAGAGCAACGCCACCTATAACCTATTCGGTAACTTAATCGAGTTTATTTCGTGCGATATGCCCGCGAAATTAAGAGGCCGTAAAAGAAATCTACTTTACGTAAATGAAGCCAACGAATTAAGCCTTGAAGATTGGAGGCAATTACTACTTAGAACAACGGGTAGAATCTTTGTAGACTACAACCCTTCGGACGAACACCACTGGCTTTATGAACACGTTTTAGAGCGTGACGATGTAGATTTCTTTCAAACCACATACTTAGATAACCCATTCTTAGAACAATCCGTTATAGACGAAATAGAACGCTTTAAGGAAACCGACGAGAACTTTTGGCGTATTTACGGATTGGGTGAACGTGGTGTTAATACCGCCGCAATATTCCCACAATGGCAAGTTGCTGACGCTATCCCCGAACGTGCAAAGCTGGTAGCGTATGGATGCGACTGGGGCTTTACTAACGACCCTACCGCAATCGTTTCGGTGTGGCGTGAGGACTATTCCTTATTCATTCAAGAACACCTTTACAAGACGGGATTAACGAACCAAGATATTAGTAGGGAGTTAGACGAATTGCGTTTAGATAGAACGCCAATTATTTGCGACTCCAGTGAACCCAAATCTTTGGAGGAATTACATAGGTTAGGGCATAATGTAAAACCCGCTAAGAAAGGACCTGATTCGGTAAGAATGGGAATCGACATAATGAAACGCCACAAGCTATTCGTATTGAAGGACTCTTTAAACGCACAAAAGGAGTTTAGGAACTACCGATGGGAAACAAACAAAGACGGCGTACAACTTAACAAACCAATCGATAACAACAACCACATAATTGACGCCGTGCGATACGTGTGTATAAACCGCATCGGAACATCTTACTCAGGCAAATACTTCATATCATGAAAATAACCGTACCCGATTCCCTTGCTGACATTTCCGTTAAGCAATACAAAGACTTATCTGCAATCACATTCAAAGAAGATTCTACCGAGTGGATAATTGAGAGCATTTGCATAATGTGTAAAATGACACAAGAAGAAGCCAAGCAACTAACGATCCCCGAAGTCGAAAAGATAAGCGGGATAATTAACCGCATGAATGACGAAGACCAGAACGACCAAAAGCTACAGTCTAAGATTGAATACAAGGGCAAGCGGTACGGGTTTCACCCTAACCTTAGCAAGCTCACAGTGGGGGAATTTGCAGACTTAGAGTCTTTATGTGCGGGCGGCTTTTTCGATAACCTTAACGACATTATAAACATCCTTTACAGACCGATAAAAACCGAAGGGGGTGACTTTTATACCATAGAGAAATACAAGGGGGAAGTATTCCCCAATCACTGGGATGACTTAAAAATGGACGTTGTACTGGGTGCGGTCAATTTTTTTTTGTCTATAGGCGTAATCTTAACGACAGATTTAGCCAACTCTTTAGCGGAAGCGGAAGCAACTTAATGGCTGACAAGTGGGGGTGGTATGTAATTATTCACAACCTGGCAGGGGGTAACCCTTTGCATATTGAGGCCGCAACCGAAATTGAGATAGAAACGGCGTTTACATATTTAGCATATGAACAAGACACCAACCGCCAAGACAAATCCCCCAACATAGAGCAATTTAGATGAAGTCATACATTCAAATAGTAGACACCTTGCAAGCGATTGCAAACAAGCACCTAATCATTCAGCACTTTCATGCAGGCCCATTGGATGAAGTAGACATAGGGAAGTTAGACCAACTGCAATACCCGTTTTTATACTGCGAAATTTTAGGGGTTTCAATAGATAACGGGATACTGTCTTACGATATTGAACTACTCGTAGCGGATATGATTAAACCCGACTTAACAGACCGCAACCAGGTCTATAGTGACACGCTACAAATGCTTCACGATGTCCTCGATATGTTTATCCAATCCTTAGCCGACACAAATACAACGGTAGACGATGACTACAAAGCAGAACTACCCTTAACGTGTACACCGTTTACGGTTCGATTTGACAATGAACTTACTGGTTGGAGTGGTTCTTTGACCCTTGAAGTTTCAAACTCGAATAACCTTTGTATCGCACCCTTTAACTGATGGCAAAACCTACTATTAAAATAGGGTCGGTAGAGTACCCTATGACTTTGACTAAAAAGACCCTTGAAAAAATAGGTAAAATCTGGCGCAAGAACGCACGCATATCTTTACGTATGCAAGACAAAGTAAACACGGGCGCACTGTATAATTCCATGGAGGTTAAAGTAGGGGCTAACCAGTACGCGATGTATGTAAACATAACCCCACAAGTTCACTACTGGGATTTTGTAGATAAGGGGGTACAAGGTGCAAGCCGAAACATATTTAAGAGGCAGTCGGAATCCCCCTTTAAATTTGGAAGCGGTAAAGGCCCAAGGGGTTTGCGTGGTGCTATTGATAAATGGGTAGTACAAAAGAACCTACAAGGCACACGCGACGAGCAAGGACGATTCACTTCCAGAAAGTCTATGGTGTTCCTTATTTCAAACGCAATCTATAACCGTGGACTAAAACCTACCTTCTTCATTTCGGACACCTTAAAACGGCTTAAACCTAAAGCGATGCAATGGTTGTCTATTTCGGTAGGTGAAGACGTAGCGAACGCAATACGAGCATCCCTTAGCCTCAACAAAAACTTAGACGTGAAATAATGGCAATGACAATACAACAACAACCAAGCACAAGCAACGTGCATGGTGCATTTGAGCAACTTATGTACGTAGTAACTTCGACGAACCAAGCTGCGGCGTTTAAGTTTCGATACATTGCCGACTTGTACGTAGGGGGTATATTGGTTTCACGTGTTAAGGTTTACCCGAACGCATCGGGCGCGGGAGTCTTTAGAGTGGATAAGCTTATACAGGACTGGATGGCTGCAACTAAGGCAGACCAAAACGTTATTGTAAATGAAGTTTATGATAAAAGCATCCATAACTTAGGGATCAATTCAACGACTAAATTGTACTCAAATAACAACGGGGAAAATTATAGAAAGGTCGGCGTAAAATTTGGTCAAGAGTTTGCCGTAAACGCAACAACAAACCCCACCGTATTCCCTAACGTAATCCCCGAAGTATTTATTTCGTGTATTATGTCGGCAGGGTTACGAAGACC
>Ga0208814_1000411_pt1 | contig 27917 bp, 41 predicted proteins | sample MalvirAntarct_55_FD_184253 | JGI IMG/M metagenome (GOLD analysis project Ga0208814, IMG submission 184253) | Marine viral communities from the Global Malaspina Expedition - Malaspina viral metaG Antarct_55 (SPAdes) (version 2) | ecosystem: Environmental > Aquatic > Marine > Oceanic | place...
GGTATCGCTGCAAGCGCCGCCTTGTTCCTGCCCTTGGTGCTGCAATGACCTACTTTTTCCTCCTAGTCCTAACGTACACATTCGACGGCACAACATACGTTTCACAAATAGCGTTCAGGGATCAACCTAGCTGCGCTAATGCAATGGACCCCATATTTGAGACAGTCCTTGCCCACTATCCCGACAGTATGGCGCAATGCACCGCCACGGATACGCCATCAGGGTTCAACATCCGGCCCCGATCACGTCCAACCAAATAAATCAAAGCCCTGCAATCATGCGGGGCTTTTTTTGTTCAGTGGATTGTTTCGCCGTTCATCATGGGGCTGTCGTTCAGCCCATACAAACATTCAGCCAGCGCTTGCAGCATTGTTTCCGCCTCAACGCCGTCCTGCATACGATCGCCAACATAATCAGCCAGCGCGTCAAGCTCGTGGTTGGCTTCGTCGCTTTCGCTGCAATTCTCCAACAACACTTCAAATTGAATCCTGAACGACACCGCGTCACCTTATGCAAAAAGCGCTAGACGACTGTGGGAAGCCGCCTAGCTAGTTGTGCGGGCCTATATGTAGGGAGGACGCCCGCCCAATACTAATACCGCCTTGTTCGGCCTTATATCAAGCCCCTGCATCATTTGCGTTTGCGCTTCACGTTCTGCATCTCAACCTTGCGCGTGATAATCGCCGCACGTTGCTCATCAGTCCAGCGCGGCAATGTTGGATCAAACTGACGCCGGTTTGCAAATCCCTGAAGCTCGAGGATGCACGCGCAAGCGTTCAGCCGATGCTCAAACCCCTGCAATGGTTCCGGCAACTTATGAGTGCCAGCACAATGGACAACTGCCCGACCTGAGGAAATCCCATTTTCGACCCAAGCTTTTATCTTTTCTATTCTGTCTTGATCCATCTTATCCCCCTGCTCTGCCCAAGGTGTATGATGTAATAATAATTGTGTATTATCATACACAATATTATATTCATACACAGACACCCGATTGTAATATTAGTGTATGAATTGCGTAATAATTGTAATAATCACAGCACCAAACCCCTTGTTTATATAGCCCGCACAATTCATACAAATTATTACACCGGCCCAATCCCCTCAAATCATGGTTTCTGCCGCGTAGAGGGCAATTAGCACCGCCTCAGCGCGTCCATCATCCTTTGCGCGGCTAAACTCCGACGCATAATCCGGGAACCTTTGCATCGCTAATCCACGGCTCAGGCCCTTATCGCGGTTTAGCCCGAAGTATTTTTTCCACTTAGCAGGCGTCACGTAATGCAAGGGCAGCTTGCTTGCCGCTGCACAGGCCTCCAAATTGCCCACACCCTGTCCGAAGCGGTAGGTTGAGCTAGACCCTTGACCAGGCATTGCTCCAACTTGCTCAATTACTGCCAACGACTTGCCGCCCTCATTCGCAAGTATGTCCAACACCCCGTGAGGGTTGATGATCGTCTTGCCCTTTGGGTTGGTCATCACTGGCATATCGTGAACCTCGATTGTGCCAGCGTCAGGCCAGTACAGGGCGATTGCGCCCGTGAAGCCCGGATCAATGCCATATATCAGCATCAATCAACCGCCGGTGCTTTGGCTTCAACCAATGCACTAGCCTTTTCAATCGCTGCGCTGCGTGTAAATGCGCTGAAGCTCAGTCCTAGTTGGCGCGCTGCACTGCTGATTTGCTGTTCTGCTGCGTCGCTAAATCCGATCAGCTTTTTCTTGTCAGACATTGGTATTCCCCTTTTTATGCTGGTTTTACTATATATCGCGGGGATATGCGCACAAGTAAAATAAGCTATTGCAAAGATATTGCGGTTCTGATTTAAGGTAGGCACACACAAACAAGGAGTTTACGACATGACCGATCTACACAAAACACCGGAGTTCTGGGAAAAGATTAAATGCAAGTATATTGCACGCGGCAAAGAGCTTGCTGCACTTGGCAGCGATGAGCGAGACGCCCTGAACGATTTATTCCATTCAAGCGCAAGTCTTTCCGAGTCCGTCGATTATTTCTTGGACCTTGAATACGATGATTTAGTTGTATTCATTCGATCCGCTGAATCGCTTTCAGAGACATTCGATTGGAACCCGTCTTTTGCTGGTTTCTGCGAGGACAAGCGCTGCATATCCAAAACGTCTTCAAAGCTTGCCGCGCTTATTCAAATGCACGATGCCCGCCTTTCACTTCGCCAAGTCAGGGACTTCAGCTCTATTTCTGACATGATATTCCATTACCTCAAGTGCAAGCCCAACAAGTACCAAATGGAGCGCTTTGCTGAACACGGCATTACATGGGAGGGCGAAGTCGATGACCGTTAATATTGATTTGCCGGATGTAACCATTGGCGCAATGATGAAGCTTACAGAGACTGACCGCCAGCTTATTGGCACGCCTGACTACATGGGACTTGCTTGGTTCTGGAAGTTTTCCAACCCGCAAAAGCAAGTGTTCTCAACTGCGTCCATTAAAAACCGCCGCCAGATACACAATGAGTATCTGGCGCAGGGCTTAGACATTGACGGGGATAGCGGCATTCATCGCATGATTGTTCACCGCATACTCAAGGATTAAACTATGCTCGTTAAGCTTTCACCCAAGGAAATGTCCAAGTGCAATCAGGCTGCTGCGTTACGCTGGCAACTTGCTAGGGCTTCAGGCGTTGTGAACCAGCGGCGAGACAATGGGCGAAGCGATGCTGATTTGGATTTGCTGGGTGTTAAAGCGGAGGTAGCCGTGTCCAAGGTTTTCAACCTTGATCACGACTATTCCATGGGAGTTGATGACGGCCATGACCTTTGGCTTGATGATATTTCTGTCGATGTGAAGGCCACGTTCCACAAGGGCGGGCGTCTACTGTTTAAGAAAAAGGAGGCATTCAAAGCAGACTGCGCGGTTCTGGTTTGCCAGATACGACCAGACCAATTCAACGTGGCAGGATACGCGTCCAAGGCCACGTTTATGGACAAGGCAATCGAAATGGACTTAGGCCACGGCAAGGGCTGGGCTATGGATCAAGACCAATTGTCACCACTTGAGCGGCTATGGTTTGCCGCGAGAAAATCAAACTTAAATATCTAAAGAGGAAATACAAATGCTAGCTGAAGTAATCGTAACGAACGTCCACAAGCACAATTTCGCCTTTGGTCACGCTGTTGACCCCGTGAACGAGCAAGTCTTTATCCCGGCACACGTTGCCGAGGGGCTTGGACTAAAGCCGTCTGACATTGTTGAGGCCACATTGGTCCCCAACTACGCAGACAAGTCCAACTCAGGCACGAAATACATGGCTGTGAAGGTTTCTCGAAAAAATACCCCCGAATTAAACAAGATTGACAGCGCGGAAGCGGATTTAATTCAAGTTGAGCCTAAAACCGTAGAGCCGGTTGGCGATAGCGTTGATGAAATGGTGTTGAATTTTATCTATGAAACCACGTACTGCACGACAGCAGAGATTGCGAAAAACCTAAACGTCGAACACTTAGTTGCCAGCAATTCGGCTATGCGGGCGTTTCGCAATGGCTTGATTAGCAAGGCTGACGTTTACAACCGCACCGGCCAACGCCGCGCCTCGTTCACAATGTGGGCTGGGGAAGCTAATCGCTTTACCGACTGCGACTAAAATTAGTGCTTGCGCGTATCGTAATGTTATGCGCAAGATACGTTAAACATAGGGAGACACGACAATGATTACATCCGACGGAATGTCCAACGAGCAATACCACGCCCACCCGGCGCTTGGTTCATCGTCAATCAAAACAGTAGCCACGAAGTCGCTGGCGCATTGGAAGGGTCAGGTTCGCAAGGACAGCCCCACCTTTGCATTGGGCAGCGCCGTTCACGCCGAGCTGCTAGAACCTGAAAAGCAATTGCTTGTTCGCGGGCCAGACACACGGCGCGGCAAGGCATGGACCGAAGGCAAGGCCGAAGCCGAAGAGAAGGGTAAGATATTCCTCACCGAAGCTGATTTCGATCTGGCCAAGGAAATGTCAAACGCTTGCCTTAAAAACCGCATGGCGAACCACTTGCTCACCAACCCTAAGATGATTGCCGAAGCATCGTTCTTTGCTACATGCCCTGAGACCGGGTTAGAGCTAAAGACGCGACCAGATGGCATCATCATGGACTCAGGACTTGTGCTGGACATCAAAACCACAATGGACGCCTCACCGCGCGGCTTTGACCAGACGACACGCAAATTCGGCTACGACTTGCAGGCAGCCCATTATTTCTATGTACTGAGCCTTTGCGGTGTGCGCGTAGAAAACTTCATTTTCATCTGCATCGAAAAGGACAAGCCACACGTCACCGCGTGCTATGAGCTTTCCGAAATGTATTTACAGCACGCCCATAATCGCCTTATGGACACGCTGCGCCTAATTCAGAAGGCTGAAGAGGACGACCACTACGGAACGCAGTGGCCAGACCTCGGCACCGTCCACCTTCCTGCGTGGATGGACAGCTCCGAAGCCTTTTAACTTATCCCAGCGTAGGGGTGCTACGCATACTATAAGGAGTTGCACATGCAACACATGCTAACAGGGGTCACAGCCCGCTATCCACGGCTCAACTCGACCTATAAATTCGACACCTATGAAAACAAATCGGTAAAATGCGACGCTTTCGATGATGGCGCAGCATACGAAATGTCTTTCGTTATGTCTGATGAGACAGCCAAGGAATTGCACAACTTGTGCATGGACGCCTACAAGAACGCGTCTGCATTGGATGCGAAGCGCAAGTGGCCTGAAAAGCCATCCATGCTTCCATACAAGCGCAACGACGAAGGTGAAGTCGTCGGTAAGTGCAAACTTAAAGGCGCATACGGTGGCGACAAGACACAGCCACCAAAGCAGGTTGACGCAGCACGCAATAAGCTGCCGGATGACTTCATGCTGACTACAGGCAGCAAGTGCAACGTCGCTGTTGTGATTGTTCCATACAACACGGGCAGCATTAACGGCGTATCACTTCGCCTGCGCGCTGTTCAGGTTTTGGAGCTTGCAGAAATGCAGGGCGCGGATGATCCATTCACCGCAGTCTCTGGCGGCTTTACCGCCAGCGCAGCGGTGAAAAATGATGATCCGTTCGGACTACCCGCTACATCCGCTACACCGTCTATCAACGATCTTGACGACGAGATTCCGTTTTAAGCTATACGCAGTATGGGGGTAGCAACTTCGATAGGTTGTTACCCCTTAACAAAACAGGAAGCTATGAAAGGAAACGCAATGGACCACACATCCGACACCAAGTACCCGACAGCAAGTTGGGGTGAATTTGGGAATGTCATTATTAGCAATTTAGACCTGAAGAAGACAGCGCAGGGAGAATACCACGGCCCATGTCCATCTTGCTCAGGCACAGACCGCTTCTGGATTAAAGAGTTCCAAGGCGAAGTTATGGTCAATTGCCGCAAGTGCAATGATTATAAGTCTATCAAGGACAGACTACGAGACTTGTCCCTTTGGCCAGAGCAAGGCCATACTCCGCAAGTCGCACCCAAGAAAAGCGAAATAGATTGGCCAGAGCGTGACCCCATGAGTAACCACCCATACTTGGAAAAGAAGCGCCTCAAGCTACACAATGCAACGATTGATGGTGACAAGCTTTCCATCCCAGTCATCGACCCGACAGGGCGTAGGGTTGGTGTTCAGTTCATCGACGCAGATGGCCGCAAGAAGTTCTCATACCAACTACCTGTCGTCGGCAACTTCAGCGTCATTGGTGGCCCCGTTAAGGACTTCACATACATCGCTGAAGGTTGGGCTACTGCGGCCACCATCCACGAGGCCACTGGGAAGCCCTGTGTGTTTGCACTGAACGCGGGCAACATAGTTCCGGTAGTCGAGGCACTCCAGAAGGCAAAACCACATGCAGAGCTGGTTATTGCTGGCGACAATGATGATGCTGGCCGCAAGGAATGTGAGCGTGCCTTCTCCGAGCTTGGTGTGGAGTATATCTTGCCAGACCAAGAGGGCTGGGATTACTCCGACCTTTGGGTTGCGCAAGGCCCGGAGGCCACACGCAAGGCACTGACTGTGCAGAGCGTAATGGACCAAGTGTTTCTCCCAAACCAGGCCATCCCGCAGCTTGGCCGCAACTACCTTGTGAAAGGCTGGCTTGGCGAAGGCCAGATGTCAGTGATCTACGGCCCATCAAACGTCGGCAAGTCATTCTTTGCGCTAGATATGTCATGGCATGTATCATGCGGTGAGACATGGAATGGCCACAAGGTTATTGGCGGCTCAGTTCTGTACCTTGCTACTGAAGGCGGCATGGCTTTCCACAACCGCGTTGTTGCACTCAGCAAGCAGTATCCAGACCATAAGGATGTGAAGCTTGCCGTGCGACCTGCCCCCGTCAACTTGCTTGATGGCGAGATTGATATGAACGTGCTGGAAAAGCTTTGCCGTGAGGTATCGCGCCGCCACGGTCAGGTTAAGCTCATTGTTGTGGATACACTCAGCCGGTCTATGGCTGGTGGCAACGAGAACTCGCCAGAGGACATGACGCGCTTCATTGGCAACTGCGATAAGATGCGTGAAATGACAGGCGCACACGTCGCCATCGTCCACCACTCAGGCAAGGATAAGGCCGCAGGTGCGCGTGGTCACAGCTCACTTCGTGCCGCCACTGACACCGAGATTGAGCTGGACTACAATGAGGAAAGCGGGATGCGCTCGGCAAAAGCAACCAAGCAGCGCGATATGGAGACAGGCGCGACATTCTCATTCAAGCTTGATGTAGTTGAGCTAGGCAGAGACGAGGATGGCGATGCCGTTACCACATGTACTGTTAAACAAGCGTCTGACAGCGAAATTGAGGAAGCCAACCGACCACGTATCAAGGGCAAGAACCAAGTCCTCATACGCCAAGTGTTCACCCAATTGCGCGGCGAAGGCATAGGCCGGCCAAACCCTGCTGGCGCAGGATTTCCCGAACCCCGCACCCACTGGATGATCCAAGAGGAAACGGTGAAAGATCACTTTGCTGGCAAAGTGTCGTCATCGTCCAACCCAAGGTCAGTGTATAAGCAAGCTATGGACGCCCTAATCGGGTCTGGCCACGCTGTACTCAACGACGGATTCATTTGGTTCACAGATACAAACGGCAAATATAAGGAGGCTATACAATGATTGAATGCGAAGAGTGCGGAGGCACCGGCGAAATGGAAGTCGATTACCACATGTCGCACAACAGTGGGCGAGATGTGGGGTTTATCGACACGCAAGTTGAAGAATGTGACTGGTGCTGTGGCGCTGGTGAAGTTGAGGGGGACGAATGATGGTCAATATAATTGGAGAATTTAGAAGTGTCAGAAACAACAATAATCACGCAGCGCCTGCTGCGGATCAACGAGATCATGGTGAAGCAGAGTGCATCCAAGGATCGGCCAAACCTGAAGCAGCAATTGGAAGAGCAGAAGGCGCTGTTGCAGATGTTAGAACGCTCCCTAAAGCGGTGACAAAGGCTGAACGCGCCGAAGAAAGGCTTGGTATAGCCATGCTGCGCGAGGCTTTGAACGACCCGCTGATACCAAATCCGCCCAAGTGGAGAGCGGCCACATCGTTCGCACAGGCCCAACGTGCGCAGCTTGCAAAAGAGCGTCGTGAGCGCGTTAGACTCTACGCAGAAGAGGGCATAATGACTGTGCCGCAGGTTGCTCAGTTGGAGCGTGTAGTGCAAACAACCATACGGGCTGATTGTCAGCTCTTAGGTGTGCGGCTTCGTGCCAGCATAATCAAGGTGTCTCCGTATCAGGGGCAAATCTCGGCTCGACGTGACAGGCTTGAGGAAATGGCCACAACGGGAATGACACGCGCCGCAGCAGCAGAAGAGCTGGGCGTGTCCGAGGCTACGGTAAGGCGAGACCTTATGGTGGCGCGTATTAAATGGGAGGGGAACCGCTAATGTCTGATCGCCGCATACTAATGCTTGAAAACAATCTCAACGAGGCCCGGACGCTGATCAGCGTCTTGCAGTCTAAGGTCGCACGCCAGCGCGATGACGTGACAAGATTGCGCAATCGCGTTGATACGCTGATGCTGGATAAAAAAGAGATCACAAAAAAGCTCAATGAGCTGCGAGAGGAAAAACAATGACGGATGGTCGGCGTCACCCGTACAGCAATCGCACCAAGGAAATTTGGTCGATATACAACGAACATCCATCGCTATCGAACCCTGCAATCGCTAAGATAGTTGGGACCACTCCCAATATTGTGGCTGGTGCTATCACGCGCGGGAAAGTTAGCGGTCATTGCCGCCACAGACCAAAGACAAAGGCGACAGTGCTAAACTCCGCGAGCATTACGGGCGGCTATATCGGCCAAGTTCTTGACGCGCTTGACGTTCAGCAAATGCAGTGGCTATTTGATGAGGCCGAGAATTGCGCGTGCTTGACTGCTGCTGAATATATTGCAGAGCTTGTTCTTGATGCCTATGAAGAAGCAACAGCAGTAGGAGCCAGTAAATGAACAGAGACGAGATACTTCAAACCGCAGAGAACTGCATCACAGTGGACCGCGCAGCGACCCACGGCGATGCCGAGGATAGCTTCCAGACCATAGCCGAGGCTTGGTCGTGGTGGCTGTCAAATCGCAGCATCCCAGAAAGCCCACTTGAGGCCAGCGATGTCGCAATAATGATGTCACTGTTTAAGATAGCCCGCATTGCTGGCAACGCACAGCACGAAGACAACTACATTGATTTGGCTGGCTACGCCGCGCTGGCTGGCGAAATATCAACGGTGGAATAGACCCGCAATATCATCAGCCTCGGCCTGTTGGGTAAATTCAGCAGGCCGAAGCGTCGTCGTCTGGTGGCCTTTTAACTGATACTCGCTAAACACGCGGATCAAACTCAGCGGCATACAGACGAACACGAAAATCTCCGCATCTGAGCCGCCACGGCTAAATTTGAATGACCCAGAAAGTGTTGGCACAATCGACGACTTCACTTCAACGCGCAGCACACGCTTGGACGGTAGCGTCACATGCAAGTCGCACGAACCATCGACGTGGGCCGTTTCCAGCCCAGCCGCTTCAAACCTTGACGCAGCAAGGAACTCGCCAGCACGACCAATGCCCGTAGAACTTAGTTTAGTTGATTTATACATTTTGGGAAATCGTGTGGCTGAGTGAAGACCAACAACAGCACCCAATAATTAAATTGAGCCACCCAGCCACAACTTCTTATATTACCAACTCAAAATGTGGTCCATCAATAAACGGCCTACGACCCTGTGAGCGACGCAAGTCAACATAGGCGTTCATGGCTTCTTCCATTGTGCCATCCCAGTCTCGGATGTCCTCAATGTGCCAGCAAGCCCCCCAGCGCAACGGGACGCCAAGTTGTATGGCGGCCTCTTTCATCGCGTCGGCAAGGTCATCGTACAGGTTAAGTTCCCAAGACCCACGCGAACCGATATACGCCATGAGATCAACAGCGTTGCCACCGATATGCTTTGAGTTCATTGTCTTGCTGGCACCCTTGGCCACAAGCTCACGCTGCTCCTCAATTGTGCGGAGGCCGCAGATAACGCCGAAGTCAGTTTTCGTCATGCCAATGGCAGCCCGGACGACAGCGACTAAGCTCGCGTCTACGCCCTCAAGCTTATCAAGGCTGCGTTGTGATAGTTTGTAAGTCATTTTTTAAACCCTTTCATGGTTCTTATACCAAAGCTGGCTGCGATACTCGCATACATTGCCCACTGAAACCAGCTCGGCGCTTTTTCTAGGTTGGCAAAGCCCTCGGCCATGTAGGGTTGAAGTCCGGGGATAAAACTGCCAATTACAATGGCGATGAAAGCCACGGTCCACGCCTCATCCTTCCAGCTATCCTTGCTGGCCTCAATAGCTGATTGCTCCCAGCTAATTTCACCTGTAGCTATCTTCATTTTCGTTTCAGCTTCAGCCTTCTTAACAGCAGTCTTGCCGTCAATCACGCTGGTTGCCAGACCGACAACGCTGTTTAAAATTGCACCAATCATAGCTCAATCCTTTTTGGCTTGGTACGCATTGGCACCGAAGAAGGCACCAAGTATCAAGCTGGTTGCTGGGAAGTAGATCGTGGCCATAGAGCCAAGGATGTCAGCCGCAGCGGTCAAGCCGATAAAGGTAGCGCCAATGACAAAAAAGGGATAACCCAACATGCCAGCAAGCACCCACCAAATCATCTTGCGGGATTGGTCGCGCTGGGCGTTGTCGTCCTCAATACGCATTCGGCGGTCTTGCATCAGCAGCTCACGCTCATCAATGTCCAAGACACCGTTGCCGTTCAAGTCATAGTCATTCATAGCGGTTTTCCTAACTCGTCAATCGCATCCCATGTACTGTCGATGTCAGATTGAAGTTGCTTTATTTTGGCGTCGATACCGTCGGTGATTAGCTCCGCACGCTCGACTTTACTGCGCAGGTCAAGCAGCGTCTTCTGCTGCTCAAGGATGCTAATCATCTGCGTACCGATCTGGGTTAGCTGCGTGTTTAGTCCAGATACGTTGTTGTCACCAATGGTTTGTTCCAGTGCTTGGATACGGGAGGTGGTGGCAAGGACTTCATTAACGGCGTCCTCAACGCCCCAAAAGCGATTAACCACATCATAGCCATAATAGATGCCGCCGCTAAGACTGCCGAGCAAAGGAAGGGCAGCAGCGAGATATACTCCCTTAAACGTAAACCCGCCGACTTTAACTTCCGCATCACCCACCGTATGCAATCCCTGCTTCGTAAATATCTTCGACTGTTTGGAAGTCAGCCTGCAAAAGTTCAACCGTAGACAAGTAGACCCTTCCGCCTCCGCTGCGCACAAACGACATCACTAGCCTGTCGTTCGCAGCGTTGTATGTAGCACTTGCTCTCTGATCCACGCGCACGTTGTTGCGCCTAGCCCAAGTGTCAGTCACGCTGGTAAAGTTAGTGTTTCGTGATGCAGCCAGAAACCCAGCGGCCTCTTGAGCATAGGTCTCAACTTCAGCCAGCGCGGTGTTGTACTCAGACACATCGGCGTCTGTAATGGTCATGTCAGAGGTATTGAGTGTGGCCTGCAAATCTTGGCGCTCAGAAATGGTGTCCGCTTCCGCAGCCATTTCAGCAACAGCACTGACCGCAGCGAACGTAACGGTTGCCGCAACTAGACTGTCCACTGCCACTGACAGGTTACCCAGCGAAACGGCGGCACTGTCTTCCAGCAGGTTAGCTGTGTTGTAATAGGTTGCACTCTGAACATTTGAGATGGCCGCGTTGTATGCGCTAGCCATCGTGGCACTTAACTGCGCCCTAGTCACAGAGCCGTCAGGTGCAATACCGCCACGGGCCGCGTAGTAACTAGCCCCCGTTGCCAGTGTCCGTGAGAGACTCACCTGATCCATCACCGCGTCTGCCGTCGTTTGCAGGTCGGTTATCGTTTGGTCCGCCATTGCGCCTGAAGCGGTCAGACAGACTAGGCTGGTTGCGATTGCTTGCTTCAACATCGGGCAATTCCTTTCCAATCATCAATATGGCGTCCCAAAAAGCCCTATCTTGCGCGTACCCTACCACAAAAATTGACGCGTTTGAACGATACTTTTCGAAGGCCTGCCTGCCAATAAGAAGACGACCAGAACCAATGTCATTTACTGGGCAGGGTGTGTTGGCTAAAGCCATTGCCTTGAACACACGCGGGTTGCTGCACATGATGCTAATGCCGCTGACCTGAAGCCCTAGCCCGCCAACAGCCTGTGGAGCGCCAAGCAATCTGGCGTCCTTGCGCCTGCCACATTCAAGGTCTTGCGTCATGCTACCTTCAGCTATGCCAAATAGTGATACTTGAAAGCCGCGTGATGTGGGTATCAAACAAGAGTCGTTTCCACCGCCACCCATCATCGTTGGTGCCATCGCAGTGGGTACAGGATTTCCCATGACGCCCTGACCGCCGTTGTTGACGACGCTGTTAGTGTCGCTGGTATTATTGCTGTCCACGTTGGAACCCGCACCAATGTTGGTGTTCAGGTCGCCATTAACGTCTTGGGCAGCGCATGGAGACGTTAATAAGACTAAAAATAGGATAGCGTGCTTGACTCGCATTCCACCTCCAAAACGTCTCTGATCTGAGTATCAGCACACAGCACAACAAGCCCGGCGTCAGTAAAACCCATTTCAGCAAGCGTTTTTGCATTTTTTCTAGCCTCGCAAGTCGCCTCGCCCATACAGATTGACGGATACAGTATCGGCTGATTGACCGTTGTGCAGCCTGCAAGAATCATGACGGGCAACACGCGTATCATTTGCGCTCCAGTATACGATCAATTTTTGCGTCCAGACCGTCAAGGCGTGACATTACGCGGTCCATCTGAGCATTGCTGTCTGATTTTGTCATGTATTCTTCGCGGGTGCGATTAAGCAATATTTGGACTCGCTTCGTTTCGTCATGCTGCGCCTTCAGCCACCAAGCCATGAACCCGATTATTGTGGTCAGCAAAATATTCCATAGCGCATCCACCTCCATCAGTAAGTCCCTTCCCAAACGCGGAACTTGTCAAACTCTCCAGAAATTATCTTTTTCTGGACAACCTCTTTAGCGGCTTGTGTATCAGACCACGCCACGCCTGCCTCTTTCAGCCAAGCACCAATTATGGCTGGCTCCAAGAAGCCAACGATTCGGTTCTCACCAGACATGCCTATGCCAGCGTCTCTGGCCATCCGCGCGTCTTTTAGCGCTTGACTTACGTCGTGGCGCTGCTTGATGACCATGTGGTCATGCTCAAAGCTAATCTTTTCTGAAATCTTTGCCATGTCTTATTTGCTCTTGGCACGCTTAGTGGGTGCGGGAGCCGGAGCTGGCTTAACGTCCCCTAGCACCTTCAGTGCATCTGGACGGACGCGCATCAAGGTCTGAACCTCTGCATTGGGAAGCTCTGCCGTGTCACCCTGCACCAGCTTACCGATAGACGTGTGTACTTTAAAACCCACAACTAAAACTTTTTTCATGTCGTTTCCTTTGATGAAGTTAGAGGGGCGGCTTGTCGCCCCTCTATTTAATGTATTACGAAGTTGTGTTGTCGTAAATTGCGCCGTTTGCTTTTTCGTTCTTGGAGCAAAGAGCCAATTCGGTTGTGACCTGACGAGTAGTGTTGTCGCCATTTTTCGCAAGTGCAACATTCTTGGTTCCACGCAATACTGCGCATTCCCACATGTTGTCCTGCAAAATAAACACGTCGCGTGAACGGTTCTCCCTTGAGGGGTGAAATTCGACAGTACCCCACGGAGTGACATACACCGCAAGAGATTTTACAACAGTCTCATCGCCAGCCTGTACGGAAGAACGCTGATTGTTGTTACCAGTGAAGCCCAGAGCTACATTCATTTGGAATGCAGACAAGTACACTGTATCCGGCTTTCCGCCTTCTTCCCAGATTGACTGCATAACGTCGTCAAACTTGTCCTGCGAGAATGCAGTTGGTGTGCCGTCGTCTGTACGAGCGTCTGTGCCGTCGCCGGTTGGGTTCGCGCCGGCGTTACCAGACTGGAAGTTTACGTTAGTAATCAACCATGATGGTACGCCACCAGTTTTACGAGCAGCAACATTTGAGCCAACTACGTTGCCTTGGTTTGCGAACAAAGCTCTTTCAATGTCAAGCTTCTGCTCTTTTGCGATAAGCAGTGTTTGGTAGGCCAATTCCTTGGCACGACCTGCATTGTCCACCGCTTCATCCGTATCGGACACAACCACAGCATTTTTGAAAATCTGTGTGCGTGCGCCAAGACGTACAGTTGGGGTAACTGCATCGGCGGCTGTTGCGTCGCCTTCAATGTGAGCATTTACGGCGGAAGCGCGCAATGCCTGAGTTTGCCACTCAACGAGAGTGTTCTTTGCTTTGGTTTTGCTCGACTTTGAGTAAAACGGAGTATCACTTGGGTCTACATTGTAGATCATGTCACTTAGGTCTTCACGAATGCCTACGGCATCGTATGTATCGAATGTATTTGCTGGCTGTGCCATTTGTTTAGTCCTTTCAAAGACTTAGGAGTTAAGCATCAAGCTCAATGCGTCATTGATTGAGCCTGATTTCTGCAAGCGCTGTTGCGCTTTTTTGCGAGTGTTGGCTTTGCTGTCCGCAGTTTTCTTTGCACCAGCTTTAACAACAGGTCGGGCGTTTTGGCCTTTCTGCTGTGTCTTTCCGCGCTTTGCTACCAATGCCCGGTACTTACGAGCGTCGTTCAATGCCCGCACATAACGTGCGTCTGACACGTTGGCCATTTCCTCGGCGGTAAAGCCGTAGTCCATACCCACTTGCATCAAATCACCCTTCAACTGCTCACCCCGTTCCGGGTCGGCAATTTCAGGTATGTGCTGCTTCAAAATCTCAGCTTGCTCTTGCAGATACGACGTGTGCGCTTGCTGTTGCTGCTGTGATTGCTGTTGCTGCATTTGTTGAACTTGGTACATTTGCTGGTCGTGACCCGCCTTAGCCTCGTCATATTTGAGCTTTTCTTCCATGTACCCGATTGGGTCACTTTCAAATAGCTCTCGGGACGGTGGGATTGGGGCAGTAACGCCATTTTGCGCTTGCTGGTACAACTGCAAGACTTGCTGTTGCCGTTGTTGCAGCTCGGCGGCCTGCTGTTGAATTTGCTTTCGCGCCTCCGCAGCTTCTTGAAACCGCTTGCTGATTGCCGCTTGACCCGCAGCAGATTGTTTTAGCTGCTCAAGTGTCCAGTGTTCATCTTTGCCGTCAACTTTAACGGGGATGAGGTTGGGTTGAGCGTCTTCAACTTCTACTGAGTCTTCATCGTCAATTTGGTCGTCATCGTAATCGTCGGACGCCTCAACGTCATCTGAATACTCTTCTGATGCTTCAATCTCGTCACTTGGACCGTCGTCTTCAGGCTCAGTAATCAAGTCAACAGCGTCACTCAGATTATCCGATGCTTCAGGTGCTTCGGAGGTCGATAGCAGGCTCTCAGCCGCTTGTTCTAGGGTAGTCGCTTCCACGGTGCTACTTCCTTTGCTTGCGATCTAAAAATGTCTCTGCCGTCGTAGCGGCGTCGAGTTTCATTTCGATCAGGTTTAGCGCACAGATTATCCCGTGCGCCGCTTCGCGTGCCTCTACGTCAGAGGCAACGCTGTCTGTGAAAACCTTTATCTGGTCATCACGAACGTCTTGCACAAACGACAGAAACGCGGTGTCAGCCTTTAGCCGCCGCGCTTCGTCTGCTTTTATGCGTATTTCTGTTGTCATTGCTGTGGCATCCCTTGAGCCATTCCGCCAATCATGCGGACTTTATCCTGCTCGGCCTGCACACGGGCTACATCAACGGCAGTGCCGTATTCGCCGTAAACCTTTGCTGCATCCACCAGCAAGTCTTGCGCCATCTGGTCACGCTTCAAGTCGTCCTCAGCAGAAGCTTTTTGCGCCTCAAGCTGCAACTTAGCCATGTCAGACTGCATCTTGGCTTGCGCCTTGATTTGCTCAGCCTGCAAGAACGCTGCATTTGGATCGGCTGCCTGACCTTGGGCTTCCTGAGCCTGTTGCTGCATCTGCAACATCTGCATTTCAATCTCTGGCGTAATTGGTGCAAAGTAGCGGTCAGCATTGCGTATGCCAGCGACAGCTAGTTGATCGGCCAATGTGTTGCGAATGTTGGTCATGCTGACCAAACCATTCTGCGGGCCGTATGTCTGGTAAACCATAGTCTGCATTTGCAGCGCTTGGTTTAGAGCCATCATCTTCTCTTCTTCACGGCCAGTGCCGAGGCCGACGTTGATTGATACGTCCATTGACGTATTCCAGACGCGCGGGTCAACTGGCACAAATGAGCCGTTCATTCGCATCATTTGCTCTTCGTCTACGTTCTTGCTGTAAAGGCGAAGCATAATGCCAAATAGGTCACGCATACCGTCTGCAAGGTTACGAACCATAACCTCAACTTGGCCCGCAGCAGACTGTACAGTGGCCTGTACGGCTGCTTTGGTTGTTGACTGCATCGCATCTGGGTCAAGGCCCATAGAGGCTCTGGAAACGCCTGTTTTGGTCTCCACCAAGCCATCAAGATAAGTCAGCGCACCAAGTGTCTGGCCGGCAGTAAATGGCACTGACAGCTCCTGCACTGAGCCGGGCTGACGCATGCGAACGATTGCGCCGATTTCGTTGTTTAGCACATCGTCAATATTGACTGCGCCCTCAACAATGCCCAGGCGAGGATTGTTTGTCATTGCCACATTGTCGAGGATTGAGCGCAGCACAGACGTAGCTGCGTCCTGATCGTCCATGACAATTTCAGCAAGCGATTGACCGTAGAATGCGTGTGGCTCTGGGTCGATCTCAAACTTGGCAAATGGCAGCTCATCGCATGGCTCAAAATCAAGCATTTCGTATGCTGTGCCGCCGCAAGTAATCTTGTGCAAAACAGGAATGCCAGTGCCGTCTACGTCAATTCGCATATAAGCTTCTGTCACGGCAACATTACGCATAGACGGGTCTTGCTCATCCTCGTCTGATGTATCCGCTCCGTAGCCTTGGCGCTCGAACACCTCGGCCTGCGTAATGTCAGACCCTTCCTCAAAGTTGTCCAAGTTTATGACAACCTCTGGGTCGTAGCCCATAGCAATCAAATCGCCAGCACGCATGTCTGTGCGATGAGCTACAACGTAGGCGTCGGCAAGGCTTCGAGCATCACGGTTAATGAAAAACTCTTCTGGCGGCACGCTTTCAATGCAAAGCTCACCCTTTTCCTTTTGGCGGCTAATCTTTGTGCTGTGGACAGGCATTTCAACTTCCATGCCCATTTCGTCAATTTCAGCCGTATATACAACTGTATGCTCAATCACGGTCACATCATCGTCATCAACAAGATACGTGTACTCATCGTCTGACAGGTCTGTGAACGTGTAAATCTCAGCCTCTGGGTACGTCATCCAGTAGGCTTTCACGATCCCTTGTTTTTTAACAAGGGCGTCTTGAAAGGCGTCATTCATCACGCGATACCCGTTTAGGCGGGTAAACTCATGGTGCATAAACTCAGTGGCCTGCTCCGCCATTGCCACATCTTCTGGACCGTTTGGCGTGTACTCAACAGGTTTGGCTGTGCTGAGGAAAATACGCATTAAACTTGGCTTCACTGCACGTACGGTATCCCGTACCTTTGTGGCTACAACTTTGCTGCGTCCATCCTCATGGCCAAGGTCAACCTCGCCATCATAATAGCGTTGCGCCTTAATGCGGTCATGGCTAATTTCGCCTTCAATGAAGTCTACAGCGTCGGAGATTGCGTCTTGGACAATGCTTTCAACTTCGCTATCTGATTTGGGTTTAAGTTCCATTATTGCTGGTCCTCGATTAGCTCATTAGAAACCCCAATTGAGGGCATTAGCAGGCTGTTTACAAAAGTCTTGTCGATTAGTTCTTTTGGCGCGCCACCTGCAACAACCAAATCCTGAAGCTGCTTAGTCGCCTTTGTGATCTTGGACTGAGAAAGCTTGCGAGACACGCCAGACACGGCCGTCAGACCAAGAAACGCGGGGTTGATATAGGCCGTGGCAATGTTGAGGTATGTCATCAGGCCATTTCCATTTGGCGCAAGCTTACCCGCAACATTCATAACACGCTGGGGAACGCTACCCCTGACAATGCTCTCCATTGCGGAGACCTCATCTGGGCTGAAGAATTTAATCTTGTTTGGGTTTTCTAGTATCTTTGATATGGATGACTTGTACTTCGATACAACATCAACAGACGCACCAGAGGAGACTTTCCTCCTTGTTTTCCCAAACTCTTTTTCGAGAAGCATAGCCTTTGCATACTTTGAGTTTGCTGCTCGCGCCGCTTTGACCAGATTGTCGCTTCCAGCTTTAGATGCAAGGCTATCATCCAGTGACTTTATCATGGTCAATATTTCTGGCTGGTCTTTTGCGCCGTTGTAAATCTTACTAAGCTTGCGAACCACTTTGTCATACTGCGCAAGAGTTACGCTTTGCCCTCCTAAGCCCTCCAGCAAATTAACCGCTGCCATTGTGGCGTCGTCTGTTGCCGCGTAAGCACCTTGATCAAAGGCGCTGCGAACGGCCTTGTTAATCATGTCCTGAGTTTCATTTGCGTCGAAGCTCTGGCCTGACTTCTTAACTTGGTCATAGGCGTAATTTTTTTCTGATTTCAGGCTCTGAACTGTTGGTGCGTGAGCGTTTCGGCTCCTCACTGCATTTAGTGTTTTGTTGCCTGTATTCACGGCGTTGATTGCCGCTACCGGCGAGAGGAAAGCACCCGCAACCCTAGCAGTCGTCTCAAGGCCAGCTCCAGCACCAGCAGCCTCAGCTAATTGCCCAGCCGCTTCACTGCCAGCACCAGATACCACCGCAGCAGATTGCGCCTGACCTGAAAGGCCAGCTCTGTCTAGAGCTTCACCAACCTTACCTGCTCGACCACCTGAAGCGCCAGCAAGTTTGGCCCCGCCTTTTACCAGCTTACCTACTCCACCTACGGCACCGCCACCGCCAGCAAATTCGCTAATAGTGCCAGCAAACTTACCAGCGCGGGTTTTGCCCTTATAATCAAGCTCATCGTCAAGCCCCAAAGCCTCAACACCCGAACGCAAGACTCTACCTGTGGCGGTGTCAAGTACTGGCAAATCCTCACCAACATCTGCCCCAAGATATTGCAATGCCTCTTGGCCGCCGCGAAGTATTGCGCGACCAGCCATTTCAGGTAGCTCAAGGGTTCCAAGCAAGCCACGGCCAGCTCCTGACGCGGCTGCTTTTCCAATATCTTCTGCGTATTCGCCAACTGTGTCGATTTCGTCAGCGGGCTGATTGCCAGCAAGGCTCTTGCGCAACGCGGCATAAGCACCTTCAGCACTATTACCCGTTACTTCATAAGTTTTGCCGTTTGGCGCGGTTATTTCAAATGTTGGCATGTGTTTACCTCATGGCTTTTGCTTGATGGTGTAAACACCGTCTTCCGCCTCGATTTCTTGAGTACTTCCAGTGGAAGCCTCTGAAATCTTGGTTCTGGTGTAGCCGACCTTCGCCCTTACGTCTTCTGGATACTCGTTGAACTTGTTAAGTATAGCTAAGTATTGCGCTTCAATGCCCTGCAACTGATCTGCAAATTGTTTCTGTGACTGTGCCTGATTCAAATTGCCCAAAGTTGCCTGAAGGGATGTAAGTTCCTGATTTGAAACGTTACCCAATGCCCCACCTGTAGGGCTTTCCATGCGCATTCTCTGTAATCTATCAAAGCCAATATTTGCTTTAATAGTATCAGCCAACGCACTAACGTCGTAAGCGCTTGTGCCGGGAACCTTTTGCAACATGTTTCCAGTCAGACCGGCAATAGGAAGCTTTGAGTTCTTGAGCATGTCCTGTATCGAGTTAATGTTGCCCAAAACCAGACCTGCTGTTGTCACAACAGTGGCTTCGCCCTCTTTAGTTTTCTGCGCGCTCCTGTCGATTTTGCCGCCCTCTATAGGCACAAGCTTGTAACCCACAATGTTGCCACGCTCATCTTTCTCAAACTCATACGCCATTCCAGACTCAGGCTTGGGCAGGTTGGCGCGAATTGCAGCCTCTTGGCTAAAGATGTCACCACCACTTGCAATAAATCTTTGATACTCTGGCGTACCCGGCTTGTAACCAGCGGCTAGTGCATTTCGGATTAGGGCTGTGTCTTTTGTGTTCCCAGCCTTCTGAGACATTTGCAGACCAGCAGAACCAGTAATCGCACCGCTAAGTACGCCAGCGCCAATCTCCTTAAAACCATTGTCCGAAAGCCACTTCCCAGTGGCATTGCGCTGTTTATCCTCACGACGCTGCTCAATGCCACCCTGCAATGCAGCCATCATCCCTTGGTTCGGGTTGTGCGTCATGCCTTGCAGCGCCATTGCTAAACGAGCGCGCTTATCTTTGTCTCCGAATAAGCCCGAAAGGATGCCTTTTGGTTTTTGATCTGGCTGCATCATTTGCTGGCCCCCCGTAGGTGTAGCCCCAGTGCCAAGGGCATTGTTGAATTTATTAACATACTTCGAACCTGTGGTTCCAAGCATGTCTGATCTGTTAGCGCCTTCAGACGCTGGACGACCCGTAAACCAGACCGACGCTGCGTCCTGCGGATTGCCGTATTTAGCAACGCTTGAGCCAAACTCACCTTTAAACACAGCATCCTGTGCTTCAGGGCTTCGCAAGAATTGATCTGGTGTCAGCTCTTGACCAAGATGTTTTTTAGTCCAGCTTGGAATGTTGAAATCCATCACTTGATATTTGCCGTAGGCTCGGTTGCCCTTTTGAGTGACAGGCCCGACGGCATTATAGCCGCCGCTGCCTTGGCTCTCAATCGAAGCAATCGCGTTAGCCCATGATGGATTCCAGTTCATTAAGCTGCCTCTAGCTCTTTAGTGAGTCCAGTGTAGTTTACCCGCAAATAGCCATCTTTGCCACGTTGAACTAGGTGCGGATGCGTTTCTTGTAACTCATCTGCGATAACGCCGAAAGTAGGCTGGTCAGGGTTTGCGATACGCTTGCCCTCATCATTCCAATCCCAGTTGTAAAACTTAACGCCGTTAAGCTCACCCGCTGGCACAATGTTGTCCTTGAGGCGCACGTCAGACATTCCAATACCCAAGCTAAGATAATCGAATAGACCCGGCTGGCTGCTAGACGTAGTTGACTGTGGCACTGGCGTAACGCCAAGTGCAGCCAATGGTGCTGACAGTGCTGCGCTTGGTGCGCCTGTGTAGCCTGCGTATTGGCCGCGTGCTGCGTCGATGAGTGCCTGCTGCAAGCCCTGCTGCATAAGACCCTGCTGCAATTGGTTCTGTTGGATAGTTTGGCCCGTGTTGAACGCTTGATTGCCAAGCCCGCCAAGCTGGCCTGCCGCGCCAAGACGCGCCTGATTGCCCTGCAAACCTGCTGACTGGTTAAGCTGCTGCGCCATCATTGCGTTTCCAGCGTTATACTGACCCGCTTGATTGAGCGCGCCCATGTTTGACAGCGCCATTTGGTTTTGCGCGCCTGCACCAAACTGAGCCGCTGCGTTTTGCGCACCCATGTTTGTTGCCGCTGCTTGATTTGCTGCGCCTGCACCAAACTGTGAGGCTGCGGTTTGTGCTGCCGCCGCTTGCTGTGAAGCAACATTTTGCGCTCCTGCACCAAACTGAGCCGCTGCCTGCTGTTGAGCTGACTGCTGCATCCCTGCTTGGTTTGATGCTCCTGCACCAAACTGTGAAGCCGCATTTTGAGCCGCCGCCGTTTGCGCCGCAGCCTGATTTGCTGCTCCCGCTCCGAACTGTGAAGCTGCGTTTAATGCTGCTTGGTTTGACAGGTTTGATTGTTGACCGAAGCCAGCGCTGGTTGTGCCTGCCTGCAAGTTTGCTTGCTGGTTGGCCAACGCAGCTTGTTGAGCTGTGCCAATGTCCTGCTGCGCCATTTGCTGCGCCTGAGTAAAGCCAGCCTGACGTAAGCCTGAAACAGCTTGGGCCGCTTTGTCTGCGTACCCTTTGCGGGTTTCAGCTTCGGCAATGCCCTGACGTGAACCGCCAAACGCGCCAGCAGCGCTTGCCTGCGCTCCCATTTGGTTTAGTTCTTTTTCCTGCGCACCCTTTAAATCTGTCAGCGTTTGCTGAACAACTTGGCTTTCATACGGGTTTGTGTATGCGCCAAGGTTTGAGCCAGCAAGCTGACCAGCCTGCACGTTTTGCGCGGATACCGTTGGCGATTGACCAATGGTCGATGCGCCGTAGCCAGTAGAGCCTGTTCCGGCAGCATTATACCCTTGAGAACCAACACCAGCCGCTTGAAAGCCTGTCGCTTGAGGCCCAGTAGCCTGATAGCCTTGGCTTTGCATTGCGCTTGGGCGGTATCCAGTAGCTTGCGCAGTTTGCGCTTGGTAGCCTGTTGGCTGAACTGACTGAGGCTGATAAGTCATTCCCGCCGCAGTGCCTAGCATGGCTTGCTGAAGGCCACTAGCAGCAGCTTGATTGACGTTGAAACCGCCTGTTGGTGAACCCGCCATCTTATGCGTCCCTCTTTACTAGGCCGACAGCAAAGAACTGCGCCGTCCGAATTGTGAATGTAATCGCACCACGAAGCGTGCGGTCCTTGCCGCGAGCGAATGCAATGTAGCGACGGAACTCGCTGTAATGCTCACGAGCTTTGCCTTTAGCAATCTTCTTGTTGCCGCAGTGACGATACCCACGGCGAATTGCCTCGCCCCACCATTTTCCGTGCAGCACGTTCATGCACCAAACAACGGCTTCGCGCTTCATGCTTGGGGTAAATGCGCCGCTTTCAACTGCGTGGGTTGCAACTACACAGCCGTCGTCGGAGCTGCCCGCATAACCGCTATCACTTGATTCATCCTTCTTGCCTGCTCCGACGTTTAGCGCGCGGCTAATTACGTTTCCGGGAAGGTCAGTGGACGTAGCAACTGAGTTGCCGAGGTCAGAAATTACGCCGCCACCTGAGTATGTATCGCCGCTATTGTTGGGACCGCCACCATTAAGCATGTCAGCGATACCAGTGTATCCTTCAGATGTCTCTGGCGCAGTGTAGCCAGCGGCTGCCGCCAAGGCGGGGTCTACCTGACCCACATCGTAGCCCGTTTGCACCGTCGATCCAAAATCATTACTTGCAGTGTTGCTGTCAGTGTTTTCAACACTTGAGTAATTAGTATAGTCCGTGCCGCTCAAGGAGCTTCCTAGCGGAAAGTCAGATGAGGAGTAGATCGGATTGCTTGGGTCATTGTAAAAGTTAGGGTCGATACCATACTCATTTGCCATCGCGTCAACAGCATCAGAATTTGGCTGCAAAACTCCTACCGTTTCGTTTGTTGAGGGTGACGTGGTAGCGCCTTCATAATTTATATCTGGATTGTAGTATTGAGTGCTTTGGCCACCAACACCCACATTGGTCCCGCCGACAGTTGTACCTCCAACACCTACATTGGTCCCGCCGACAACCACATCTGTCTGAGGTGTAAAATTGTAAACGCTTTGCGGGCCTGCGCCAGCCTGCGCCTGCGCAATTGCCAAATCATTTGCTCGGTTTGCTGCGCCTGTGTCACGCGCATCCTGTGCCATTGTTCCATACTGCGTGTAATCAACCATTGGCTGCATATTTGGTCCGGCAGCACCTGTCCGTGGATTAATAAAGAAGCTGTCGATGTATTCCTTCTGACCGGGACGCTGCCTGCCAAGCTCGGCAAGTGATTCCTCGTACATAGGCGCAGATGAGTAACCGCGAACGCCGCCAGCGTACTCAGTTGGAGCTGCCATGCCGCCCATAATGTCTTGCTGGCTTGTTGGTGCTGCCATGCCAAATGCGCCAGCAGTGTCTGCTGTGTTCTGGAATGCTGCCTGCTGCATTGGCGTAAACGCTGCAACGTCAGGCCCGTAGTATGGCGTGTAGCCAATCTGTGAAATGCCTTCAGCTTTGTTAAGGTTGCGCTGTGCGGCAGCCTCAATGTATTCCGGGATTGTGACTTCGCTTGTGCTTGAGCCGCCTTTTCCGCCTGACATTACTCGAACTCCTTAATGTATGAGGCGTGCTGGGCTGACCAGCCGTGTGCCTTTAATGGTTTCTTCCAGCCAAAACGGCCAGACATTGTTAGAGCGCTGCAACCTTGTGCTTTAGCCCAGTCTATCACGTCTTCGTGCATATCCATAATTTGATCCAGCTCACCGCCACCCAGAAATACGTTTAACACCGATTTCTTCGGGTATATCACGATTTCTGTAACGATGCACCCCCTTGGCGTTGGCCAAAGCTGTAACACACCTTTATGCAATCCCTCAACAATATCGTTAAAATCATGCGTACCACCGCTGTACTCAAGTGCGGCTTCAATCCAAGGCTTACAACGATCAATCTCGTTCATGCGTTTACCCTAGATATAGCCAGCGTAGCCGCAGGTGTAGCTGGCGCAAATGCGTTAGCCGCGTGGTGCTGCAAGCTGCCCTGCGTACTGTCTGTGGCCCAATACGCTTCAAGGTAATCCCCAGCATTTACGTTGAAGATTTGCGTGCGTGATATAATCATTGTCGCGTTGTTTTGGTGCAGCGTGTTTTGCATTGCGCTGTCAGCAATGTCTACTCCGTTCAATTTTGGCCAGAACCAAAAGTTGACTGTAGAGCCAGACGATGAATGCGTCTGAGCCGTAAAGCTCAGTGTGTACGCGCCACCCTCAGTGAAAACAATACGGGACGCTGGAGTGCCTAATGTCACACCGACACTGCCCGAAACAATTGAAAACGTCAGCGGGTAGGCTGTATTGGTCGACGCTGCTGTTTGGTCAGATGTGATTTTAAGGTGAGCCACGCCGTTCGCCATAACAATCTGACGCCAGACGCCAGACCTTGAAACTACAGGCCACTTGTTACCGCGATCCCACATTAGCGTGCCATCGTCTGCCGCGCTTTCCCCGCCAGTTTGCTGAACCAAGGCTGACCGCACCTGACTGAGGTGCTGCATCATACGACGGCCCCAAGTTTTCCAGTCATCGCCGTATGGTTCAGGTGCGCGGTTCTGCTGCGTCATCTACGACCACCAGCAACAACGTCAAGTCTGTTAATGCCTACGCGCCAATCGCCAAGCGTTTTGCCGTCAATACGCAAACGAACCTGTCGCCCGGTAAATCGCATAGACGTTGGCAATGACATATCAAATGGCCCGTAATCACGCTCGGTGCCATTGGGGTAGAACCGCGTCTTAAAGGTAACACTTACGTCACCTTGCGTTTTCTCGTCTGGTATCATCTCAACAACAGATGCCACCACATTGCCAGACCCAAGCATGATTGGTCCACTTTCCGCAAACGGCGTAAGGTTGTCGTAGTTAAAGCCAATTTCATGCTCATAAATTTTAAAGTCATCCGCGCTGGCCCAAAGAGGCTGGCGGAAGGCACCACGGTCAACGCCAGCAGTTCTTGCTAGATCGCCAGTGTACCAAGTGTTTTCAATGTAGTTGTAGGCTGCGTAGCGGTCATTTTCCGTTGCGCTGCCTGACGGGTAGAACCAAAAGATTTCACCAAAGTTGCTGTTTGTCACGGCAAACGCTTTGCTGATTTGCGCTCTGTTCACGTCGTTAAACACGTAGTCTGATACGTCTGACTCAATTTCTTGCACAGCGCCGCCAGTGTAAGCGTAGAACGCGTGTGCGCCCATCCAGAATGCACCTGCATCAACAACAGCCACAGCCTCGTTTGCGATTAGACCACACGACGCACCAACACGCTCAATACCGTAAACGTAGGGTGGACCAATGTAGTTTGCTGCGTGTGCGTCTGTGCTGGTCAGGATTAGCGTCTGGCCACGGACACGAACGCCCTTCATTACCTGACCGCTGGTTTCTAGCTCAAGATCACCAGCTTCGTTGGTTGCCGCTGGTGTCCACGTTGTGTTGTCTTCACGGTCAGACCATTGGACCAAACGTGGATTGCCGCCAGCACCAAGCGCAAACAGGAAGCGTTCAGCAGTTACGACAAGTGACCTATTGGATGTGGGTGCGTTGGTTATGACAGCGGCAGGTGTGCCAGTTGCCAATGCCCACTCGTAAATCTTGCCATCATCTTCCGTACAGCCCACGAGATTTTCACCCCAAGTGTCTAGTGACCAAGATGTAGCGGGCTGAATGCGAACTGTGTCAGGCCGAGCAACACCGTAGCCATAGCTTCCGTAGAAGCTGCCGCCGTAACCCGTAAACGCTAATGCATCCTGCCTGCCCGCTGTAAATCCAGCCGGGGTAATATCATGCCGAATGCCTGTCTGCCCCCAGATGTAAAGTTTGTTGTAAGTGCCGCCAGCAATCCAGCGGTCATCGCTATTGTCAGACCACGAAAGCATACCGCGTACTTTAGCAGCAGCAGCGTTTGCAGACCGCTCACGCCAGCCGCCCAGAGGCCGCATTGTGCCATCAATCCAACGCACAAGGTTGGCATCGCGCCAGCGGCCTTGTGATTGTAGGTCTGTGCCGTTGCGGTAAACGCCAGCGGGAATGTCGAGCGGAATAAGTGTCATCAAGACCTCAAGGCGTTAGGTTGCCGCGACTATAGCACAAAAAAAGGTAAAGCGACAACAGGGCGGAATAAACCGCCCCGTTGCCTTATTTGCTACTCAGCTTCAACTTCAGCCAGTGCTTCTTTCAGTCGTGCCATGAAGAACTCACGACCCCCCTGTAGCTGCGTCAGGTTGAAGTTGGCCGAACCAATCTTCTGATCCAGAGAGTTAATGTGGTTGATGCAAACCTTCGCCGCATCAGACAGTTGGTCTTCAGTGTACTCAATGTCGTCAATCGTAATAACCTTTTTGTCTTCAGTCATAGCGATCTCCTTTCAGTTTATGCCCAAGGATTTCCAGAGGCTTCGGTAGGGTTTTGTAGTTTGTCAATCTTTGCAGCAATGGCCGCTTCTGTATCATCCTGTGATACATTCTCCCAGACCCAAGTCTGCGCCATAGCTTCCGTTACGTCAGCGTAAGCTGTGAAGTCAGACTCAGATGGGTCAGGGGTTAAACCTACAGTGCCGTATGATGACGCTGTGTGGTCTCCATCGACACCTGTGCAGCGCCAGTGGACTACGTTAATGCCGCCAGTTGCGATGTCGTGTTCGCAGTTAGCGATAGTCCAAGTGTATTCAATAGCCATTATTCCATGCCCTCTGATTGTGAAGCTAGGTGTGCAGCGTAAGCATCCTTGACAGCCTGTGTGTGTACCGCAGCACAGATAGCCTGTACCTCTGCGCTTTCGCCAGTGATGTCAGCATCTGGTGCTACTACATGGCGTGAGAAGCTGCGGCTGATCTCTACATCGTCACGCTTGATGACCGTGGCTGTACGTACTTGGATGTGCTTGTAGTCGCCTACGATCTCGATCTTGTCTTGGATGGTTTCTTCTGTAAGTGCCATGTTGGCCTCCTTAGTTTATCGTGGCGTTGTTGCCACCTGACTACCCTGTAATCCAACAGGGGTGGTTATGCGTTGGTGCGGTAACTAATCGTGCCTTGGATAGATGCACTTGACCCAAAGGAATTGCCACTTCTTCCACTAATAGGACCATTACCTGTTAGCGTTGCATTGGTCATGTAAAAAGTAGTAGCAGCTTGGCCTATGTAAGTTGAATCTGCAGTCGAAGTGTTGGAGCTTCCGTAGGCTAAAACGTTACCTATATAGCCATAATCATTAGCAGAACTAGCATAAGGTAGCCCCCCTATAATAAGACCAGTGGCATTTGTTCCAGTAAGAGCGCTTATCCAAAACCACACGGTTACATGGTTGCCTATTTTTGTGTAGTTAGCGTTCTGCACAGTAAAGCCAGAAGCACCTCCCACAGCAGTAGGCGTCCAAGTCCCCTCCTCATAGTCATCCAGCTTATTAGCCGCCCCAGTGCCGCCGAGGTATACACCGCCAGACAGGTAGAGGTCTTTGAAGCGTGCGCCTGAGAACCCAAGGTCAACTGCGTTATCCCGACCACTCCCGCCAACGGAAGCTACAGGGAAAATACTGTCAATCCCATCGTTGAAACGAATAGCAGTATCACCAGTGCCGATGTCTAAGTCACCACCAGAAGTCCCAATACTCCCCACAGTGGTGCCGTCTTTGTTGAATTGCAAAAGCGTGCCATCGGTGGACAGGCGACGAATGTAAGCTGGAGTGGCCCCACTGCGTGTCACCCATAGCTCGCCACTGTTTGATAATATGCTTCCTGTCGTGGAGGCATCAAAAGCATTCTTACCCACCAGCAAGTTACCGCTGCTGTCGAGGCGCATGGCTTCGCCGCCACTTGAGCTAACAGTCAAGTCACCACCAGCAGTCCCAATACTACCTACAGATACGCCGTCTTTGCGGAACTCTGCTATGCCGCCGTCTGTGGTGTTCCTGTTAAAGTATGCAACTGTACCGCTTCTGGTCACTGAAAAGTACCCATCATACGCCACTGCGAAGCCTGTGCCTGATGTA
>Ga0208814_1000413_pt1 | contig 27763 bp, 22 predicted proteins | sample MalvirAntarct_55_FD_184253 | JGI IMG/M metagenome (GOLD analysis project Ga0208814, IMG submission 184253) | Marine viral communities from the Global Malaspina Expedition - Malaspina viral metaG Antarct_55 (SPAdes) (version 2) | ecosystem: Environmental > Aquatic > Marine > Oceanic | place...
ATAATATAGGGGCGATTAATTTCGCCTCTCTATTATAATAAAAAAAATATGGCAATAAACGTAAATACTGTTTACACAACGGTGTTATCTATTTTAAATAAAGAACAAAGGGGTTACATAACGCCTGATGAATTTAATAAAACAGCAACACAAGTGCAATTAGAAATTTTTGAAAGTTATTTTGAAGATTTAAATCAACAATTGCGTGTACCACAGACTGACAACGAATATGCCAATAGGCAACTAAATATAGATACTGCAATGTCTATTTTTAAAACTTCTAGCGGTACAACCTCTGTGCCAGTTGGTCAGGTTTTAACATTAGCTTTAGCAGCGGGTGGAACTGGTTATACTGCTCAAGGAGCAAACGCCACAACAACATCAGGAAAAGGAACTGGTTTAACTTTAGGCACTGCAATATTAGTTCCTACTTTTACAATATCCGCAGGTGGAACTGGCTACGTAATTGGTCAAGCTTTAGCAACTGCATACGGCGGCGGTGGAACTAATTTAACCGTTAATGTTTCAGCTATTAATAATGGAGTTGTAACAGCTGTTTTAATAAATAATTCAGGTTTAGGTTACGCAAATGGAGATGTGTTAACAATAGTGCAAGCTGGAAGTGGTGGTAACGCAAAGATAACTTTATCCTCAGCTAGTAATGGAACTATATCTGGAGCCAATGTAACGTCAGGTGGAACTGGCTATACTGTTGGTGATGTTATAAATGTAACAGGAGGTGGAGCTAATGCAACTTTTTCTGTTTCAACAATTAATACAATTTTGTATTTTTTACCACCAAGTAACAACCATAGAATTGGTACTGTTATTTATCAAGATGTAAATGAAGTACAGCGAGTTGATAGAAACGAATTGTTATACTTAAACCTGTCTCCACTAACCCAACCCACGACATCTTTCCCTGTTTATTTGTATGAACAAGCTACTCAAGGAACTTCTGGTGCTCCAACCGGGGAATCGCACATACTTGTGTACCCTAAAACTATAGTGAATGCAAGTGATATTTCTGTTTCTTATATAAGAAAACCAGCTGATATTGTTTGGGGATTTACAGTAGGAGACTTAGGGCAATACTTATATAGCACAGCCGCATCTACTCAATTTGAAATACACGATACAGAGCAGAATGAAGTTATTTTAAGAATCTTAGCTTACTCAGGTATTATAATAAGAGATCCTCAAATAGTTCAAGCCGCTTCTCAGCAAATAGCTAAAGAAGAACAAAACCAACGAATGTAATAAATTATGGCTATACAACCAACAAACGACGGATTAGTAACCGAAACTGCTCAGCAATACTACGAAGGCGCTCAGGGTTTTAGAGGCACTGGAACTCAAAAAGCTTTTCTTACAACTTTTGATACTGATCTATTTCTAGGTAGTTCAGATTCTGCAAACGTAGACTATGCTTTAAATAATTTTAAAATATACACAAGCTCAACGGCTATACCAGGAACGTGGACAGAATTTGGGGCAGCATTTAACGTAACAGGAAATACTGTTAATTTTGATGTGGCACCGGTTATAAACCTGTACATAACAGTACAGTTAAAAATATTAACTGGTGGTAAGTATGCAACAACTGAGCCTGAAAAAGCTTATGGTCAAGCCGTAGAAGATAATTACGGAAACTATGAATACATAAAGCTTAAAGATGTAATAAACAATTTTATAGTAGGTTATGTGGGTGCAGGTAAACTCATACAAGACGCTAAAAGAACTGATGTTATATTTCATGCTAAAAGAGGATTACAAGAGTTTAGTTACGATACTTTAAGAAGTATTAAATCCGCAGAATTAACTATACCTAAAAGTTTAACACTAGTGTTACCTCAAGACTATGTAAACTACGTTAAATGCTCTTGGGTGGATACGTTAGGCGTTTTACATCCTATGTACCCTACAAATAACCTAACTACAAGTCCTTATTATACTCAAGCACAAGATTCTGCTGGTATACCTACGCAGGATAACTTTGGTAATGATCTTGAGACAACATCGTTAACGCAAGAAAGATGGCATAAAGCTAACACTAATTTTATCAATGGATTTTTTAATTCAACTGATTTTACTAATGATATGTGGGCTTACAACTGGGGCATGATGGGTAGTGGTGGCAATTTTGGTAGACAATATGGTATGGATCCTCAGTTTGCACAAGCTAATGGTTATTTTAATTTAAATGAAAGAGAAGGTAAGTTATCTTTTTCAAGCACTCTAGTTGATAAGTTAATAATTTTTGAATATATTTCAGATGGATTAGCCACTGACCTTGATACTAAGGTTCCTAAGTTAGCAGAAGAAGCTATGTATTCTTACCTTATGTATGCTTTGATTTCTACTAGAATAAACCAACCAGAATACGTTGTTCAAAGGCTTCGTAAAGAAAAAAGTGCTAAACTAAGAAATGCTAAAATTAGATTATCTAATATAAAACTTGATGAAATAGTTCAGGTTATGAGAGGTAAATCTAAATGGATTAAAACATAATAATAAAATCAATGGCAGAAGTTAAAAATGCTTTTATAAAGTCCAAGATGAACAAAGATCTAGATGCTAGACTTTTGCCATCTGGAGAATATCGAAACGCTGTAAATGCTCAGATCAGCAGATCAGAAGGTGCAGATGTAGGTGCTTTAGAAAACGTATTAGGTAATAAACTTGTGTTTGATTTTGAACCTAGCGTGGCAAATCTTACTACCATAGGCTCTTTTGTAGACGAGGTTAATAATGCTATTTATATATTTTTAACAGACAATACTACAAGTAACTATAATATTACAGGTACTGGATCTAATCATTTTATATACAAGCTAGATCCCTCTACTTCACCCGCTACAGCTACAAAATTAGTTGACGGACCATTTTTAAATTTTTCTACAATTTCTCCTATACATGGAGTTAATTTACTAGAAGAATTATTATTTTTTACAGACAACAGGAACCAGCCTAGAAAAATTAATGTTAATAATTTCAACGTTGCAAATTACTATACTACAGAAGATCAGGTAAGTGTAGCTAAATATAACCCTTACGAGAGTATAAGTTTGTGGCAGGAAAATGCAAACACTACTGGTGAGTACGAGACAACAATGAAAGACGTTGTAAGCTTAGCTTACCCTGATGGTGGAACTTGTAAAACCGTAGCTATATCATCTTTATCATCTTTTCCAGTAACTGATGCTTCTTTTGGCGACGGCATATACATAAAAGCTGGTCAAAAAATAAGTTATATCAATAGCTCTGGTAATTTAGTTGCTTTTTCACCAGCTATTACAGTAGTAAGTTATACAAAAGCCACAAAAGTTTTAGTAGTAAGTTCGGCTATAACTTTAGCTGCAGCAACTACTTTAGTTATTAGTCCAAATCCTTATTATCAAAGTAGTTACAATGGAGATCCTAATTTTTTAACTGATAAATTTGTTCGATTTAGTTATAGATTTCAGTTTGATGATGGAGAGTATTCTATCATGGCACCATTTACTCAACCAGCTTTTGTACCTAAACAAGATGGTTATTTTTTAAATACAGAAACTTCTGTTGGAGATCAACAACAAACGTTTGAATCTACAGTTGTAGATTTTATGGAAAACAAAGTTAATAAAATTAACTTAAGAATTCCTTTGCCTTCTACAAAAAGTAGTTTAAAGTCTACATTTCACATAACTAATCTTGATATTTTATATAAAGAATCTGATGCTTTAGCTGTTCAAGTTATTGCAACGGTTCCTATTGATACTGATTTTACAGGAACAGAGACTATATTTGATTATGAATATCAAGCTCAAAAACCTTACAAAACTTTACCTGAAAAAGATATTGTTAGAGTTTATGATAAAATACCTGTTAAAGCTTTATCTCAAGAAATAATTAGTAATAGAGTAGTTTATGGTAATTTTCAAGACAAACATACGCCGCCTGCTACGTTAGATTACAACGTTAATGTTACTGAAAAAAGCGCTTTTAATCTACAGACAGGTTCAGCAAGTCAAGTTGGAGCTCTAGTAAGCGGAACTTCTATAAATATTGGTACTGTAGTTGGAAGTATAGTTGTTGGTAGTAAAATTACTGGATCAGGTATTCCAACAGGAACAACTGTTGTTACTACAACAAATTCTCCGCCAACAAACATAACAGTTAATCAAACTGTAACATCATCCGTTGCTACAGATTTTATTTTTACACCCGCTGGAGAAGATTCAGTAACCACAAGTATAATAGAATACCCAAGCTCTAGCGTTAAAACAAATAGAAACTACCAAATAGGCGTTGTATTATCTGATAAATTTGGTAGACAGTCTACAACTATTTTGTCAAACAATAAAACAGCTATAGTTACAGAGTCTCAAACCTATGTAGGTTCTACGCTTTATTCACCATATATTGATTCTGGTACAAACCCAGCTACTTGGCCTGGTAATTCTTTAAAAGTATTGTTTAACGAAGCTATTCAAGCAACTCCTAATCCTAGTCAAAATTATCCAGGTGTATATAACGGTGATGTTGCTAGTGTTGATTACAATCCATTAGGATGGTATTCTTATAAAATTGTTGTAAAACAACAAGAGCAAGAATATTACAATGTGTATACAGCAGGTGCTTTAAAAGGTAATCCAACTGCTATAACACAAGACTTAAGTAATTCGTCTATAGTTCTAATAAACGATAACATAAATAAAGTACCTAGAGATTTAAATGAAGTTGGACCCACTGATAGAACTTTTAGAAGTTCAGTACAATTATTTGGTAGAGTTGAAAATATATTAGCTCCACCAGTTGGCGGTACTCCATCTTACTCAAATACTGGTAATCAACAATATTACCCTGGACAAAGATCGTTTACTACAAACACTATAGAGGATTTGTTTGATTCTTTTGATGTCGCGGCTTCATTGGTTAATAAAATAGATTGTGCTATATATAAGTTTGAAGGCTCAATAGGTACAGAAGTGGCGTACGTAGCTTGTGGTAACGAACCTAATATAACTATATGGACAGCTGCTGTAGGTGATTTAGGAACTGAAGTTTGTGCTAACACAATTCCTGGTCCATTTATAAACTCTGGAACACCTACTATAACGCTTCAGCCAAATTCTTGTAAAGTTAACATACCTATAACCTCTACAGACAATCCGTTTCATGCCTTTTTTAGAGCTGAATCAGATCCTTTTGTTGCATATATGACTACCTCACAAATTGGTAGTCAACAATTTGGGGTAGTAAACACCGCGGCTAAACCTTTTATTACTGTAGAAAATTTAGCCATATTAGAAACAGAACCAACAGAATCAAGGTTAGATATATTTTGGGAAACTTCTACCGCTGGTTTAATAAGTGAATTAAATAATTTAATTTTAAATGACACAGGAGGTGGTTCTGGGTTTAGTGATTTTAACTCTAGTAATTTTACAGAAGCTGCTGGTGGTGCCGAAGCAACTAGAAATATTTTATCTTCTAATTTTAGTTTAGTTGATAATTTAGGTGGAGTTTTAGACCCTACTTCTTACAATTCGTTTGTTTTTGATTTAAATACTGTTACATCTAATTCTGGACAAAATAATACTAATTATTTTGAATTATATAACCCTATAGCTGGAGCAGCTAACGCTAATATTTGGAACATAAAAATAAATGACACTTTTTTAAATAATATTTTTTATAGACAAGGTTCTGGAAACGAATCTACTTCAACTAGTGTTTGGACTTTTGCGTTTTCTTGGACTTTAACTGATGCTGCTGGTGATGTCACTACTGGTTCTTCTAGTAAAATAGTAGACATGGGTAATGAACCACCTGTAATTTATGAGTTTGATGGTACAACAGTAGCGACAACTCCACAAAATATTTCTATAGATTTTGCTAGTACTGCGGTAATAAAAACATTAGTGGCAAGAAATGGTGCTTACGATGGGTCAACAGGTATTAAAAACGCAAATACAGGCACACAATTGGTTTGGTCTTTAACAGCTAAAAAAGCAGTTAATGGTACCGAAGGAGATTCAACAAGTTTGTTTACCTTACAAACACCTACGGTTACTTCCACTCAATCACAAGTAAAATGGAACTGGAACGCTACAGGTGCTAATATTGGCTACATTGTAACAATTAAAGTTGTAGATGCTAACGATCAAGATCCGGACGAAGCATCTAGAGAGATTAAATACAACATATCTTCGGGCACAGCTGCAACTGTTCAAAACATGAAATGGGTTGGAGAGTGTCAGGCTGGTGATGGTCAAGAAACATTTTTACCATGTATTATTACTATAACCGGAAATGCAACCGCTGCTTACAACGGTTTCTATATATTTGCAGATCCTTTTGAAGATCTTCCAGTTGTAAACGGTAATGTTACACTTAATTGGACTGGTGCCTACAAAGGTGTAGATACTAATGGTGTTGAATGTGGTAGAGAAGCTACTGGTTATGGTGGTTTAATGTTTTCTACAAGTTATGCAACAGTTTTTGATTATTGGGATGGTAATAATTCTAGTCAAGATTGTAGCGGGTGTGGGCAAGGAAGTGGAAGTGAAGTATTTGGTGGTACACCTTCATATCCAGTAACGGTAGATGTAACTAACATTTCATTTAACTTTATATAATAGATATGGAACAGTGTAATTTAAATCAAAAACAAGTAATTATTACTATATGGGAGCGATAATAGAAGTAAAATACTTTAACAGCTTTTTATTAAAAAAAATAAATGAAAGCAGTGCAGCTGAAATACCATCTTGGAATGGTTCTATAGGTATACCCGCGTCAAAAGGTGGTTATCCACAAATTGATAATGTATCAAATTCTGGTAACAATTGGGTTATAGAAGAAGCTAGAATTAGAGGTGGTTATAATAATACAAATGTAGATTATGGCGTTAAAGCCTATTTAGTGGAAGACGAACCTAATGCAACCATTAGATTTAATAGTCTTATATATTCAGGAATATTTAATTCTAGAACTGGTATAAACAATAGTAATGTTTTTTCAGTGGGAGAAGAAATAACTAAATCTGCAGATCCTGTAAATGGATCAATACAAAAACTTTATGCAGAAGATACTAATTTAATTATATTTCAAGAGGCAAAAGTTAGTAGAGCTTTAATAGACAAAGACTCAATATACACAGCTGAAGGTGGTGGAGCTGTAACAAGTGTTAACACAACGATTGGTGTTATACAACCTTATGCGGGTAATTTTGGTATAAGTAAAGATCCTGGAAGTTTTGCTGTATATGGTTATAGAAAATATTTTACAGACAAAGATAGAAATGCTGTAATGAGATTATCAATGGATGGATTAACAGAAATATCTACTTATGGTATGTATGATTATTTCCGCGATGAATTTGCCGTATCAAACAAAGTAGTAGGTGGTTGGGACATTCATAATAAACAGTATATTGTATCTACTCAAAACACTCTAAGCACAGCTTACAATACTTTATCATTTGATGAAACAGTTAAAGGCTGGACAAGTTTTTTTACATACGAACCTGATCAGGTTTTAAGTTTAAAGAATAACTTTTTTAGTTTAAAAGATGGTAGTTTGTGGCAACATTATGATACAAGCGTTAATAGAGGTAACTTTTACGGTAATGTATATTTAAATGCTGGGCAAACCTCACAAACTTCTATAACATTTATATTTAACCCTAAAGTGAGCATGTCTAAAAGCTTTCAAACGGTTAATTACGAGGGAAGTAATGGATGGCAAATCACTAGCTTTATTTCAGACCCTGTAGGCTCTGATAAATTAAACGGTACATACAGTACAAGTAACGATACAACTAATAAAATTTTTAGTTACAACGAGGGCGAATATATTATTAATCCAGCAACATCTTTGCCGGTTAAACAAGTAAATTATACAGCGATATTTGGAACACCAAACCCTCCATATAACAGAATTCACGCTGGATTTGATAGAAAAGAAAACAAATACTGTACAAACTTAGTAAACAGTAGTGTTGCAACACAAGGTGAAGTTTCATTTGGTCCAAACATTACGGGTATTAAAGGTTATTTTTCAACCGTTACTATATCTACAGACTTAACAACAGATTTAGGAGGTGCAAAAGAATTGTTTGCCGTATCTTCTAATTATGTAGAATCATCATACTAAATATTATGCAAGAAATTTTAAACACATTATACGAATTTATTTTTGGAAACTTACACGGTGTTAACATGGGTATTGCACCCGCACTTCTTGGACCTATAATTTCAGGTGGAGCTAGCATACTTGGTTCTTTGATTGGCGGTGGAAGTGCAAAAAGAGCCGCACAAAGGGCTGCTCAAGAAAAAGTTAGACTTCAAGGTGAGCTAGAAAGTTTAGAAAATAATAGACAAGATATAATAAATCCTTATGACGGTGTTACTGATTTGTCTAGCATGATAGACAATCCTTTTGATAAAATTGGTGTTGCTACACAAGCCGCTGAAATGCAAGCTGAAGAAGCTGACATAGCTCTAGCTAATACCTTAGATACTTTAAGAGCTACAGGTGCTAGTGCTGGTGGAGCCACTGCTTTAGCAAGAGCTGCTTTATCTAGTAAAAAAGGTGTTGCAGCTAGTATAGAGCAACAAGAGGCTAAAAATGAACAACTAAAAGCTCAAGGAGAAGCTCAGCAGCAACAACAGCAATTAGCCGAAGCACAGAGAATGCAACAATCAGATGTGTTAGGTAAAGAATTTGTTTATGGTCAACAAGAGCGTAGAGACACTCAAAAACTAAACAGATTACAAGCACAAATAACTGGTAGCGCAAGCGAAGAAGCTATGTATAATAATCAAGCAGCTCAAGGATCAAACGCAATGATGGGTGCACTTGGTCAATTAGGTGGTGCAGTAGGTTCTTATCTAGCTGCAGGTAAATAAAATAAATTATGGCAAAAAATTCACTACCAACATTTTCAGGAAATTACGGTTCCCAAGGTCAATATGAAAAAGTGCAAAAACCTGCGCAAGATCAATCATCTTTATATAATACTTTAGGTGCCGTTAAAGGTATAAATGAAATTACAAAAGGATTTACAGATTATTTTGCTAAACAAAGTGCTGCAAGTGCTGCCGCAAAAATGATTGTAGATGAAAATTATAAATTTGGAGAAACACAAAAAGATAAATTACTTTATCAATTAGGTAAGCAAGGCATAAACAATGAATCATTATACGCTTTAGGTTATCAACTTATAGATGCACAAACCCAAACTTCACTAAAAGTTAAGCAAGCAAAAAGCCCAGAAGAAAAAGCTGCTGCCATGAAAAACAAAAATTTTTATGGAAGAAAGTTAGGGGAATTTTTAGGTCTAGTAACTACTATGAAAGATTCTATGAATACTTATAGTACTGATGGAAACCTTGAAGGCAAGGTGGGTGATCAAGGTCAGGTTGCAACCGTTGGTTTACCTTATACTCCAAAGTATAATCTTGGTATGCCAGCTTTAATTGGTTTGTCAGATGATGCAAACAGTGAGTTTTACATGGATAAAGGTGGAGACTTTAGAATACGTATGAATAGTAGTCAAATTAAAAAAGGTGCTAAAAATGGATATTTAGATGAAAATGCTTCTGTTTTCTTAACATTTGATCCAGGTAGAGTTCCTAAATTAAAGAAACTTATAAACGACAAACTTCAAGCAGCAAAAGTTTTTGATAAAAATAACAAGCTTAGTGAGACATATAGTCAAAGAGTAAATAAATTAGATGGAGATTTCACTGTAACAGAGGAAGTAACAAACATGGATGGTATTAGAAATTTATCAAAGACCACTATAAATCCTCTAAGAGATTCTATGTTGTCTGATCCAAAAAATGCACAAATTATATGGAAGCAAATATGGAATCAAGAAGGTGAATTAGAAATAGCGGATGGCTCTGAAAACTCAACTAATAAAAGTGTTTTTTCCACAAAGTCTGAAGCAGCATGGTTACAAAAATGGGATGAATATGTTTATGGTTCAAGCTCGGGAGTACAAGGAATAATACCTAGTAGCACTGTTGTTGATAAAAAACTAACTGGTAGCGATTTAACTGATACAGAAAAGAAAGATAATAAAAATAGAACACAAGCTGAGGTTGAAGCAAGTAAATTAATTGCTGGTATAACTTCTGGTGATGGCAATAAAGTTAATAGTTTCTTAAAAGGAAAAACTATTGATGGTAAAAGAATTCAACCAGGTACTATAAAAATTACAAAAAAGCTGGGTCCTTTTGAAAATGAGGAAGCCGGTGGAAATATATTAGATTTTAATATAATAGAAGGAACTTCAGTTACTGCAGATGGAGCTGTATACGCAAGTAGTGGTAAGGGTATGAATAATTTTGATTTAAGTAAACCTGGTCAAGTATCTGATTTAATAAATAAAATTATTGAAAAAGGTACTTACGGTGTTGACAAAAAACTAATAATGCTAGAGGTAAACAAACTATTAGGTATTAATGAAAAAGTAGATAATCCACTTTTAAATAATTAAATAAATGGCTAAATATACTTATAACAACGAATCTATCTCAGAGGATTTCGTTACAGAAGCTGCCCAGGTTGGTGGTTTAAACATAGAAGAATACATAACTAGCAAAGATGGACTAGAAGTTGTAGACGAATCAATAGTAAAGAACTCTCCCACGTCTCTGGATGCGGATGTGGAGGTGACTGCAGCATCCGTAACAAATGGGGGATCACCGCAGGCAAATGGTTCTTCGGTATCTACAGATCCTGATCCAAAAAAGAAAAAATTAGATAACTCTAGAGAAGCTATATTAAAACGTAAAGCAGAAAGAAGAAGCAAAAAAAGAGATGATGAACTTTTAGACAGTATTAGAATGTCTGTTGATGAAAATGGAGATTTTATTAATGCAGAAGCTTTAGATGAGGTTGTTGTCACGGGAAAAGGACCTGCAAGAGAAACCGAAATAGCAGATGCTTTAGGTTGGACTTTGTTCGCACCTAATACCGTTGAAGGTAGATTAAGCCAACAACAAGCTCTTGTTCCTTATGTACAAACACAACCAGGTATTGAATTAGCAGAGCTAGAGACTTTTAATGCAAGATTAAATGAAAAAAATGCTCCTGGTCAAATTGGTTTAGGACCTACTGGTGATCAAATTAATACATTTTTGACTGGTGGAAATGATTTTAGAGAAGATGAAAACACTTGGGAAGGGGATTTTGCAGATGGTAAAATATTTGGAGGTTTTTCTGGTGTAGACGAACAGTTTCCTGATGGAGGAAACAAAGGTTTAGTTTTAGATTATTCAGGTTTAGGCATTGATACAGATGCTAATTTAATATCTAATAGCATACCAGCTTCTCGTAGAATTTTTGTTAACCAAAAAACAACTTTAGAATTAGAAAATCAATTAAAAAGAAAACCTTTACTTAGATTAGTAGATGAAACAATAGAAAGAGGTAAAGATTTTTTAAACGAAAGTGACAATGAGTTAATAAAATTACAAACCAAGTATGACTCTTTATCTGAAGGTTCAGCAGAAAGATTAAAAGTTGCTGAAAAAATAAATAGTTTAGTAGAAGACGAAAATTACGGTGGCAAGCTTTATGATGCGTTTACTGGAAAAGTTTATGGTTTTGACACAGCTCCTCAAGAAGTTTTAGAAATATATGGTAAAGCTAAAAAGATAGCTAAAAACACACCTCTTAAAGAATTAAAAAATGGTTTAAGCAAAAGCTATTATAAAGTTGTAGCTTTGGCTAAAGGAATAGAAAACTATTCTAAAGATGAATTAGAGGCTGCGGTACCAGGTATTCAAAATATAGCCGGTGGTATTGCTAATTTTTTTGGTTCTACTACAACTTTAGAAGCTGATTATAATTTCATAAATGAAATTGCACAAAAAGAATATATACCAAAACAAATAACAAAACTACCAGGAAAACATCCTTTTGCTTTAGAGTTTAACAAAGCTTTAGAAGACTATGTTGTTTTAAATAGAGCTTATCAAGTTAATAGAAATCCTATAACAAGTGAAAAAGAAGGGTTTGCTATGGCTGCTTGGGATTCAGTTGTTGAAAGATCAGGAGCTACAAGTATGGTAACCGGAGTTACAAGTGCACAAAAAGAAGTGCAAGCTTTTGCCGATGTAATGCAGGCTAATGGTTTAGTAGATTTAAAACCTGACGTTTTAAGCGAAAGACTTTCTGTTTCTATCCCGCAAATGATTGGTGGTGGTATGGTTGATTTAAGTTTGTTTGCTGGAGAAATACTTGCAACAAGAAAACTTAGTTTTAACATGTTTAAAAGAGGTACAGACGCGGTTGGAAAAATGATTGCTGCAACTAGTCTTTACAAAAAATCTGCACTTGTTAGGGGTTCAACCCCTATTATTTTAAAAGGTTTTGATGAAGCTGGTACTTTTGTGCTAAGTAGTTATGTTATGGGTAGAGATCCATCATTTGAAGAAAATATGGCTACCGCAAAGTTTGCTTTTTTCTTAGGAACTGGTCAAGCAGGTGCGGGGTTATTATTGAGAAAAATGCCTGTAAACACTTTTATGTCACCGATTACGGCTCAACTTGCTAAAACTCGTACAACAAGAAACTGGATACCCAGCCTTACAGGTGCTGGTGTAGGCGCCGCTTCTTTTGAATTTGCTTCAGCAGTTACAGACAGCGAAGAATATTTTAAACAAACACCTCAAGAAATGTTATATCATTATTTAGGTGAATTTGGTAAAATGGGATTATTAGGTTCAAAAAGTATTTTTTCAAAAAATGGAATGTATCGAGCATTTAAAAATGATATTAGGGAAATGACTGGAATGTCTACCGTTGAAATAAGAGATGCGGGTAAGACTGTAGGGTGGAATGATTTTGATAGAATTGAAAAACCTGATTTATTTACAACAGAAGATTTGGCTCAACAAAAAGGTCAAAAAATAGAAGATGTAAACAAAAAAATTCAAGATGGTAAAACAACAAAAGAAGAAGGTTTAAAAGAAATAAACCAGCTTGAATCAAACTATAGAGTTCTTGAAGCGCAAGCAGAGCTTAATATTGCTAAAGAAACAATAAAAGAAGAAGATAAAAGTGATTTACAACCTAAAGATTCTGAAATATATGTAGCTTTAGAAAGACTTAAGCTTGGTCAAGAATTAAACGCAAGAGACAACTATGTTCTTGCAAACACTCCTGTTGCTTTATTATTAAATAGATTTAGTGGTGATGCAGGTGCTACAAGCAGACCTACTTTAGATTATTTAAGATCTGTAAGTGAAAGATCTCAAATAATTGAACAGATTTTAGATGAAAACTACGAACTTAAAGCGCAGTCAGGTACTGAACTAAGAAAACAATCTTTTAAGTTTGTTTTTGATTCAATGGATGTTGGAGAAAAAATGATTAATCTTGATAGAAAAAAAGATAAAACAGATTTAGAAGAAAGTGAGTTAAAAGAACTAAGAAAAGAATATGAAAGATACCAACCTAAAGGAGATCTTTATGAAAATATTACTTCTAAAATTAAAGAAAATAGATTTAAGGTTTATGATGAAAACCTAACAGAGTCGCAAGACTTTGTAGACGCGGGTAAAGAAGGTACTATAACAGAAGTTGAAACCGCAAAAGGTTTTCAAGAAAAATATAATGAAACAGTTGGTGGTGATGGTAAAAATGTAGAAAAAAGCCAAGGATTTTTTGATCCTAGTACTAATACTATGTATGTTAATAAAGCTCGTAACATAGAAACTGGTGAAACAGCTACAGCAAAACATGAAGTTGATCACTTTGCATTAAGAAATTCTTTAAAAAGTAAAGATGGGTTAGTGACAGAGCAAGGTATTGAAATAATAGATGATGTAATTAACAGGTTAACCCCTAAGCAAAAAAGTATAGTAGAAGATAGAATTAATTCTGTTTATAAGTTTAACGAAGATGGTACTGAAAAAAATAAAAACGAATATTATGAAGAGTATTTAACTGTTTTATCAGAGTCTATAAGAAATAAAGAAATACAATTTAGCGAAAACTTTGGATTTGGTCTTACAAAACTTATACCTTTACTTGGTAGAAAAGTAGAAATGAACGCTGAAACTGGGGAAAATCTTTTTAACATGATAACAGATTTTGCTGGAGGAGGGAAAAAAGGTGCTGAAGCAATGCAGAAGCTTTCTCAAGAGGCAGAAGGAAAAGAACTTGGTGGTAAAGTTGTAGAATCTAGAACTGAAGAATTTAGAGAAGGAATTAAAGAAGGATTGTATACTAACGAAAGTTTAGTGAACATAATAAATTCTAAGTCAAAAGACAATAAAGATAAGTTTGCCGCTATAGATGCTATAATTGAGGAAAATTGGCCTGTAATAAGTAAAGCTTTAAGGTTTAATCCAACCGGTCAGATTTCAATGGATAATATTAAAGAAGCTGTTAGAGAGCAAATGCAAGGTATTTTTCCTAATAAAGGAGGATCTTTTAAACCAGAGTTTTTTAAAGATTTTGGTAAAACAAAAAAAGAAGATGGAACTAATTTTGAAGTTACAACGTTTTTAAATAGATTTAGAGACAGAACACCTGAAATACTAGAAAGAGCCAAAGCTTTACAAGCTGGTGAGACTATGCTTGAAGGTGAAAGTTTAGATTCAGAACAAGCTATGCAAGTTGCTGCACCTAAACCCACAAGTTTAAAACCTACTGTTGAGCCTACGCTTGATGTATTTAGTATAGTTAAAAAGATAAAAGGTAAAGGTAATTCAGTTGAGAATGCTAAAGCTTTTGAAAAAACCTTTACAACAGCTGTACAAGCATTAGCTAAAGAAAAAGGTGTAGATATTACTAAAGAAAATTTAACGCCTAAAGAAATAAAACAAATAACACCATACGAAATCTTAGCTGAAGAGGTTGGTATACCTGTCAACAAGCTAAGTACTCCTAGAGATAACTTATCTAAACCTGAGTCAATGAGAGCACAACAATTGTTGCTTGATTCTAGAACTTATATAAAAAACGTTGTACTTGGTCAAGCTAACAGAGAGGTTACTACAGAGAAAAAAGAAAGTGGACTTCAAGTTAAACGAGGTGGTGAATCTTTAGGTTTAGGAACTAAGTTGGTAGAAAGATTTTTTAATGAAAAGAAAAGAGTTGGTAACAACTATGTGCGTACCCCAAAATTATTTGACAACAAAGTTTTTGACCAAGCTATAGGCACTAAAGATGCTTTAGTTGATAAAAATTATATCCCTCAATCAACGGAATCACAAATTATAAAAGCTTTGTTAAAGGCTGTAGCTGAACAAATGACTACTAGATCAGCTGTAAATGTTATTGATGCAAAAGAAGGTAAGGGCGAAATCACAGCAGATGCAGCCGCTACATCTAGAGGTAATATTCAAAGAGGTAAAAATCCAATAGTATTCAGTAAAAGTAAAACAAGTGGTCAAAAAGAATTAGATAATATTTCTGGAGTATTTAAAGGTACAAAACCAGAAAACAATAGAGAAAGAAAAAGAATTTTAGTAGATGAACTACCAAAGTATTTTCCTATTAAACAATTTTTAAGATCAACAAACTTTACTTCTGGTACAGCAATGTCAAGCCTAGTGAAAAGAGGTTTTAACATGTTGAGTGATATAAACAAAATTACCGATCCAAAACTAAGAAAGGAAGCTGAAAAAATGTTAACAAACGAAGAGTTGTTAGATTTAAATGTTTTTACAAAAGAAGCTATAGCTAAAGGAAATGAAAAATCTTTTAGTGAAGATGAAATAAACGCTTTTAAAGAGGTTGTTAGAGGTAAAAAAGGAGGTAATTATAAAAACAACGCTAAACAACTAGAGCTTCATAATAAAGGAGTTAAACAAATTATAAACGGTTTCGTTGATATGGTTCAAAAAGGTGGACCAAACACACTTGTTGTAGCTAGAGAAATGCTATATAACCCTAGTTTAAATGCTAATTTTAATAGAAATATGGCAACAGCTATTGGTAGAGAGCTTGGTGTAGAAGATGGTAAAGGAAATTCTACTGATGAACATGTTTTTCAAGCTATTGAAAATGCTAAAGCATTGTTAAAAATTGCTACATTAAAAAATAAAACTATAAGAGATAATTCTAAAAAATACTATGCAGATTGGTTAGAAGAAAATTATATACAGTTTACTTTAAAAAACAAAAGTGACATTATAAAAGGTAATTTAACTGATGCGGATGGTAATGTGTGGAATAAATCTGACGGAACATCTCACCCATTATTAATAGAAAGGTTAAATAAAGCTATAGAGTCTGGTAAAAAAGAAGACTGGGATAGAGTACCAAGCTCGCTTTTAAGATATTTTAGTGAGTTTGGTCATTTAAACCCTAATAACTTATTTATTGCTAAAGAAGTAGATGGAAAAATAATTAACGAAACTATCTCTAAAAAATTTAGCGTTGAAGTTCCTAAAAGTTTGCAACAAAACTTAAACGTAGTTGCTGAGCAAGTTAAGTTAGTTAAAGAGCAAATACTTTCAGATGCAGGTGGAGAAAATAAACTAACTTCAAAACAAGCACAAGCTAGAATAAACGAATATGTTAAGCTCGCAACAAGTGTTACTAAAGCTGAAACAGTAAACAATAAAAATTTACCTAAAGTAATGTCTTTTTCTAAAACAAAAGAAAATAAGAAAGTTTTAGATGAAATGGAAAACTTAGATAAAGCTTTTAGAAATGCTAGAAATCCTAAAGCCCCTAAGAAAGGTATAAGTGTTTGGGATTTTGATGACACGTTAGCCACAACAAGATCTAACGTATTGTATGAACTACCCGATGGAACAAAAGGTAAATTATCAGCTACAGATTTTGCTAAAAAAAGTGGAGAACTAGAAAACAAAGGAGCTACGTTTGATTTTTCAGAATTCAACAAAATTACTGACGGTAAGAAAGGACCAATGTTTGAAAAAGCAGTTAATAGAAATAAAAAGTTTGGCAACAGCAACGTGTTTATACTTACTGCTAGACCAATGCAAGCTGCTGGACCTATAAGAGATTTTTTAAAAGCTTTAGGCTTAGACATACCGTTAAAAAATATAATTGGACTAGAAGATGGCGCACCCTCGGCCAAAGCTAGATGGGTTGTTGCTAAAGCTGCTGAAGGTTTTAATGATTTTTATTTTGCTGATGATGCTTACAAAAACGTTAAAGCTGTTCAAGATGCATTAAGCGTATTAGATGTTAAATCAAAATCAAGACAAGCTTTTGTTAAGTTTAGTGACTCTAAAGATTTAAGCCAAGCTTTTAACAGCATAATAGAAAATAAAACTGGTATTGGTGCTGAAAAAGAATATGGTAGAGCTAAAGCAGAAGTTGCTGGTGCAGGTAAAGGAAAGTTTAAATTTTTTGTACCTCCTTCAGCTGAAGACTTTGTAGGCTTATTATACCCTACGTTAGGTAAGGGAAAAGTAGGTGATGCACAAATGGGTTGGTATAAGAAGCATTTACTAGATCCTTATGCTAGAGGTTCTAGAGATATTTCAAATGCAAGAGTTAGCACAATGAATAACTATAGAGCTTTGAAGAAACAATTAAAAATTGTACCTAAAGATTTACTAAAAAAAATACCTGGAGAACCATTTACAAAAGAACAAGCAGTAAGAGTTTATATTTGGAATAGAGAAGGTGCAAGCATACCTGGTTTAAGTAAAACAGATTCTGCAGAATTAACTAAATACGTTGAAGACAACGCACAGCTTAAAGTTTTTGCTGATGAGCTTATTAACATACAAAAAGGTGAAAAATACGCAACACCTAAAGATTCTTGGCTAGCTGGAGGTATTACTAACGATATACTACAAACCCTAGACACAACAACTAGGTCTAAGTATTTAGAAGAATGGCAAAGAAATTCAGATGCGATATTTACTGAAAAAAATTTAAATAAATTAGAGGCTGCTTACGGTAAAGATTATAGAGAGGCTTTAGAAAACATGCTAGAACGAATGAAAGCAGGTAGTAATAGAAATTTTAAAGGTGATACTTTAACTGGAAAAGCTGTTGATTGGTTAACTGGTTCTATTGGAGCTATTATGTTTTTTAACACTAGATCAGCCGTTTTACAGACTATATCTGCAGTAAACTTTGTAAACTTTACTGATAACAACATTTTAGCAGCGGGAAAAGCTTTTGCTAATCAACCACAGTTTTGGAAAGATTTTAAAACTTTAATGAATTCTGATTTTTTAGTAGACAGAAGAAGAGGATTAAGACTTAATGTTAATGAATCAGATATTGCAAAAGCAGCGCAAAAAGATGGAGTTCAAGGTGCTATAAATAAATTATTAGAATTAGGTTTTTTACCTACACAAATAGCTGATAGCTTTGCTATTGCATCGGGAGGATCAACTTTTTATAGAAACAGAATTGGTACTTACAAAAAACAAGGTTTTTCTACAAAAGAAGCAGAGGAAAAAGCTATGCAAGACTGGAGAGAAACAGCTGAAGAGTCTCAGCAATCTAGTAGAGCTGATAGAATATCCATGCAACAAGCTGGTCCTTTAGGTAGAGTTGTTTTAGCTTTTGCTAACACACCAATGCAGTATACTCGGTTAATGAAAAAAGCCGCTTTGGATTTAAAAAACGGTAGAGGTGATGCTAAGACAAATATATCTAAAATTATATATTATGGGATGGTTCAAAACTTTATATTTAATGCATTACAAAAAGCATTATTTGCTGTGACCTTAGGTGATGATGACGAACAAGTTAAGGATGCTAAAAAAGAAGAAAAATATTACGATATAGCTAACAGCATGGCTGATACTATTTTAAGAGGAACAGGAATTGGTGGTTCAATCCTTTCTGTAGTTAAAAATGCAGTGATAAAAATGAACAAAGAATCTGAGAAGAAAAACCCTAAGTATGAGAAACTAGCGGCAACGTTGCTTCAAATATCTCCACCGGTTTCTTCTAAATATAACAAAATAACTAATGCTGCAAAATCTTATTCTTGGAATAAAGATGAAATGATTAATGGTGGATGGAGTTTAGATAACCCAGCTTGGTTAGCGGGTGGAAACGTTATATCAGCAACAACAAACATTCCTTTAGACAGATTAGTTAAAAAAGTAACTAATGTTAAAGACGCTTTAGGTCAAGACTTAGAAATGTGGGAGAGAATAGCTTTAATGGGTGGATGGCAAGACTGGGAGCTAGGCATTGATGAAGAGAAAAAATTTACAGGAGGTTTTAAACAAGCTAAGTTTTCTAGCTCTAGCTTTAAACAAGCAACATTCAAATGAAAATAAGCAAAAACATTACGTATGCGGAGGCAATACATTCTAGTACGGCAAAAAGAGAATCAATAGACAATACACCTAGCCCAACACAGATAGAGGCTATGAAATTATTAGCTGAAAAAATATTTCAACCATTAAGAAAATGGGTTGATGGACCAATAAAAATTAATTCTTTTTTTCGTAGTGCAGCTCTTAACGGTAAAATTGGTGGAGCTTCTTCCAGTCAACATTGTAAAGGCCAAGCTATGGATATTGATGATGTTTACGGGTGTAAATCTAATGCTGAAATGTATCACTGGATTAAAGAAAATCTTAATTTTGACCAAATGATATGGGAATTTGGCACAGACACACAGCCTAATTGGATACATATAAGTTATGTATCAGATGAAGATAATAGAAATAAATGTTTAAAAGCTTATAAAGAGCACAACACAACTAAATACAAACTAATATGAACTCACCCTTGTTAAAGAAAATGAGAAAAAAAGCTTCGTGCTGGAAAGGCTATGTTGCTAAAGGAAAAAAGAAATCACCAAGTGGAAAGAAAAACTCTGATGGAAGTCCTAAAATGGTAAACAATTGTGTTAAAAAAGGATCTAAAAAGAAAAAATAATTATGGCTAAAAAATTTAAACCTCACAATATGTACGGCGATGGTATTGTGAAATTTGTAAAAAGTATAAAAGAACACCTTGCTTTAAAAGACAAGGGATATAATCACACTAAACCTAAAGAATGAAAAAATTAATGTTACCGTTTGTTGTATTGATAATTATAATGTTATTGTTCACCTACAGTTGTGGAACATATGTAAAGCAACCTGTTGCTAGTCATGTAGTTGCGGTGACGATGGAAGGGGACACAATACTTGTTGCTATCGATAAGATTAGACCAAATATGTATTATAGTTATTATCCTGTTTATAGCAGCTATAGACCTAATTATTACAATAACCAATATTATGGTTATAACAATTATAAATTTAGATATTCTGACAATAGAGGATCGAGAGGAAGTAGTGGAAACAATAAAAGTAGTGGGGATGGAATTAAAATTAATCCTAAACCTATAAACCCTACTCCTGATATAACTTCAAGACCAAGTCCAAGTGTATTAATGAAAAGAAAATAATAACAATGCTAAATAAAAAAGTAGACATCGACATCGACGGAGATAACAAGCCAGACCTGCAAATCGACTTAAAAACTATTATAATGGCCTTAGGCGGTCTTATATCTCTAGTATTAACCTATACAACTTTAAAAGAACAAATTGCAATTAACGCTGTAGAAATTGAAATAGCTAAACAACTACCTCCTATGCAGTCTCATGATCTTATAGATCAGAAGATTACATTTCTTGAAGAGCATATTAAAGAACAGAACGTTCGTTTAGATAAAATAGAAGATAAAGTATATAAAAGATGATTATTTTAAAACCTGAATCTCCATTTGAAATGAGAAAAACTACCAAAGGAAAAGGTAGAACATTTAGAAAAGCTAGCGAAGGAGCGGGTATGACTAAAAAAGGTGTTAAAGAATATAGAAAAGAAAATCCAGGTAGTAAGTTAAAAACTGCTGTAACTGGAAAAGTAAAAAAAGGAAGTAAAGCTGCTAAAAGAAGAAAATCATTTTGCGCTAGGTCCAAAGGTTGGACAGGGGAAAGAGGTAAAGCCGCTAGGCGTAGGTGGAAATGTTAATAAAAGGAACAAAATAAACTGGGCGTACCATACCCAAAAGTTCCTGTAACCTGAAGGGGATCTCATTTGAGGTCCCCTTCTTTGATTACTAGCCATCACAACTCAAACAGTCTTCGTCCATAGCTGCTTTAGCTATATCACCTCGTAAGACTGATTCAGTTCGTGTATAATATAAAGTTTTAATTCCTTTCTTCCAAGCTTCAAAATGAACTTTATTGATCCACTTAGGTGTGGCTTCACTTGGGAAAGCTAAGTTTAAACTTACGCTTTGATCTATGTATTGCTGTCGTATACCCGCTTGATTAACAAGTTCTAATTGATTGATTTCTTTAAATGTTTTAAAGACTTCTTTAACTGGTATGTCATCATATGGTCCAACCATAATTCCTTTCAACTGTTTAAGTCCTTGAACAGAACCACCATCTTTTAAAATCTTAGCCCATACTTCTTCAGTATTGATCTTGTGTTTGCGAAAGAGTTTAACCAAGGTGGGATTTTTCCTAATAAAAGTACCTTTAGCAGATTGCTCAGTAAATACATTAGCAGCCCAAGGCTCAATGCCAGGAGATACATTACCGCTAAGCTTGCTATTACTAACGGTAGGAGCGATAGCCCTAAGATGAGTGTTGCGCATACCAGTACCAACGCACCACAGAGGTTCGCCAAACTCTTCGGCAAGAGCCATTGAAGCTCTTTCAGACTCGATCTTAATTTGTGAAAATATTTTTCTTGTTTCATATTGTGATAATAAACCTTCAAATGGTAGACCCTTTTCTTGTAGATACGTGTGCCAACCTAAAACGCCTAATCCTAAAGCTCTACCTTTTTCAGCAGATCTTACAGAATTGTGGAAACCAACCTTACCTTTAGATCGTTGTATAAACTCTTCTAATACACCATCTAAAAACCATATGCTATCATATATAACATTAGTATGTTTCCATTCATCATATTTAGCTATGTTTAAGCTAGATAGACAGCAGACAAAGCTATGTGATTCATCTGTATGCAATGTAATCTCAGAACATATGTTTGTCATATGAACTTTCAGTCCATTTTTTTTGTATGCGTCTGGATTACTCTTGTTTGTATTTCCCTTAAATAAGATGTAAGGTTCTCCAGTTGCTTTTCGCTTTTGTAAAAGCTTTCCCCATAATCTTCTCGCATCTGTATCTCCTTGCTCAATTCGTCGCATGAACTTATCGCCGACCACAGCGCACTGGTGTAGGTTGAGTGACTGCCTATTAACATCACCTTTAGGTTCTCTGATGTCAAGCCATTCTTCGAAATCGGCATGCTCAATGTTAATGTTAACGCTTGCAGCTCCTCTACGGACAGATCCTTGATTAGTGGCAAGTATTGTCGAATCAAATACCTTACAAAAGGGTACAACTCCATCTGATGTTCCATTTCCTTTAATTTTAGCGCCAGCGGGTCTTATTTGATTTATACCGATACCAACTCCACCGCCGTGCTTAGCGAGTAGCATCATCTCTAGATTTTTGTTTCCTATATCATAAATACTATCAGCCACATCAATACCGAAACAACTGATCGGTAGACCTCGGTCTGTGCCTGTGTTAGACAGCACAGGGGATGCTAAACACAACCAGCCTTTCCAAATATATTCAAAAAATTTATCGGCCATCTCAGGACGATCTAATCGTCTAGCTACGGTATTACAAACTCTATGATAAGCATCCTTAGGTGATTCACCTTTTAACAAGTAGCCTCCACCAATAGTTTTTTTATACACTTCAGTGTCTCCCCAATTCGGGTAATCAACACCTTTTTTCCAATCGTTATTCCACATCTTCAAACTTTTTTTCTTTTGGTTGAGCTCTAGATTCTACATCTTTTAATTCTTCAACTAACTTGTCCCACTCTTCTTTTCCTATGTGTAATTGGAAAGCTGTTAAAACTCCCTTAGCTATACTAGCGTTGGTTTGTATTTCTTTAATCATCACTTGAACTACTCGTGATAAAGATTCTATTTTATTTTTAAGTTCTATTAATTTACTTTCTTTCATATTATTTAATTTTATTTTTACCAAACATCGTTAAAATCCTCGCCTTCATTTGCTTTACTATAGTCAGTCGGCCTAATAGCAAAGAAATCAGTGTGAGTGTGACCCCCGGTAAGATGATCAAACCAAGCCATTTTATCAATTGACTTTTGGTCATATTCAAATTTACCTTCTGATTTATAGCCAAGCTCTTGAAGCTTATCGCCCGTACGTTTTTTAATAAAGTGTTTAAGATCATATTCTGTTATTCCTTCAATATCACCCATTTCAAACAACTTACTTATGTAAGTCATTTCAGCATTGTGCATAGTTAAAGCTGCATCGTATACGTGCTCTTCACATTCTTTTTTTAATCCGGGAATTTGTGAACACATATGTCTAAATAATTGACATCCCATTTTAGAATGCAATGATTCATCTCTTACTGACCATTTCATCTGCTGACCAATACCTTTAAGTAAGTTACGCATCTGAAAGCTATACAATACAGCAAAGGCTGAGTAAAGACTAACACCCTCTGCAAATGCAGAAAATGTAGCTAATGATTTGCCTATTCCTACTGGATCATTACCATCATAAGCCACAAGGTTCTCAAACCTAGCAGCTGTAGCGGGCTCATGTAAGAATGCTTCGTAGTCTTCAAGACCTAGGGTTTCATTTAAATAGCTATAAGCTACAGCATGTATAGTTTCTTGGCTACCAAACATCATAGACATTTGTTGTATTTCATGTTTAGGAAACCAACCAACAACTTTCTGTGTCCAATAATCTGATACAGCACATTCAGTCTGAGCAAAGCCTAGCAGAATATTTCCCACTAGGTTTTTCTCTTCTTTAGTTAGTTTCTCTTTCCAATCTTTAACATCACCACTCATAGGTATTTCAGTGTGTAACCAAAATGCTTGAGCTTGTTTAAGCCAACCCTCTGTATAGTATTCTGGATACTCAAAAGGTTTGTAGGGTATTCTTTCTGTAAATAGTGGTATTGCCATAATTATTTTTTATAAATTTCTAAAGCTATATCCATAAATGGAAAGTATAGCACGTGAACTACTTGATCTTCTTCTTCATAAGTTCTTATTCCTATTAAAACTCCAGGATAAAAACCTACACTTAAACTCCAATTTCTTTTTTCTTTATCCATAACAATTTATATTATATTGATCTTGTAGTTTTTTTATATCTTTAAATTTTACACAATTTCTTTTACCAAAAGACCATTTAACAAATTTAGCTATTTGTCTTTCAGCATATTTTTGCCTTGAAATTCTTTTGTTTTCTTTAAAATCAATTCTACTGTTTTGTCGCATTCTTTGTGGTTTTGAGGTTTGTATAACGTAAAAGGATCTAACCTATCTTCAGCAATAAGCTTCTTAAACAACTTCCATCTTAATGGAAATGATTCATTAGCCCTACCCTTTGTTTCAATAATAAAATTTTTACCTATAAAATCTGGCGTATACTTTATGTTAAGTATTTTTTTATTACCTCTGTTCTTATATTCTCCTTTACCATTGCCACATCTTTCATATGATTCAAAATTAAAATCAAATGCCCGCGACAACTCGTAAGTCTGACCTTCGTATAAAGCTTTAATCTTAGCTTTTCTTAAAGCCATATACATATAACGCTCTAAACCTGATGCAAAGTTTATTCCGTCATATGTAATTTTTTTAGACTGAACAGGTCCTTTTTTTCTTTTAAAAGACCGTTTAATCATGGAACTCTTCATTTACTTCTATATTGCTTACGTCTGTAGTAAACTTTTTATAAGCAACTTCTTCAACCTCATCTTGCAAACATCTTCTAGCTGCTTCAATGTACAGTAACGCATCCATTAACTCTTCTTGTACATCAACTAAAAAACGATTAAGATCTTTTTCTTGACCTTCGATTTCTTCCATCATTGTAGCTCCGTATTTTTTCTGGCCTATAAGGCTTCGTTCATCCATCTTTCTTAAGACTTGTTGAACTATTTTATCTTGTGTTTTAATTTTCATCTTTTACAAATGTTCCGTTAATCATTTTACCTGTTCTTTTGTTTATTACTTCATATGCTGACTTAACACAGTCCTCAATTTTATAACCTTTTTGATGTGCTAAGTTTGTTAATACAACAACAATATCACCGATAGCATCGATAACCTCTGGTTCATCTCGCTTTATTAAAGCTTTAGCAAGTTCACCACATTCCTCTTGTAGCTTAACATACTGTACCATTGGATCACCTTTTTCGTATAAGCCTCTATCCTTGGCCCATTCTCTAATTAAATGGAATATAGATGATGTGTCCGTGGCTTCACCACCACCAAATAATTTAGGCTTAAAGTATTCAGAAAAAGCTTTATTGTATATGTAAGATCTTTGATCGTTATACATAGATGTTTTTACATATTTCATTATCCATTCAACTGAGGGCATGTCTATCATGAAGGTTCCAAAGTCTGTCTTCCAAGTTGTAGCCATATTATCTTTTAGATAATCTTCAAGCTTATTAATGGGTACAGGAAATGTAGTTGTAGTTGGTGTGACGTTTATTTTCATTTTTTTAAATAAGTTTTTATATAGTTTTCTATCGACCTTATAGCCGTAAGACTTTTGAAGTTCTATTTCACGGTCTGATATATAACTTATATCGTCTGACTGTTCAAGAACTTCATACTCATTCTCCTTATAGCCTTGTATAAGGGTTACCCTGTTATTAAGATCACGTGTAACACCGATCTTTTTACCTGGTATGTGGTATAAATAGTACATATTATTTTGTTATTTTATTGTTATACAAATGTAAGTTGTGTGCAAAATGGTAGTAGGTACCGATCTCATATCCTGTTCTCTTAGAGACTAATTCTTGTAGCTTTGAGAAACAATATTGATCATTGCAAAAGCCATACCAGAGGTCATTAGAACGCATCACAACGCACATATTTAGTTTATTGTTTAATACTGTGAACTGAACTGCATATGTACAGGGTGTATCTTTCCTATATGTATCCCATTCTTTAGCATCATAGATACTAATTGCCGCATGTCTTGTATCAGGATTATTTTTAAGCTTTGCGCAGACATAATCTAATTGATTATTTCTTTGCCATTGCCAACCATAGTTAGACCGAACGCAACCATTACTATCCATCATTTTATACCAAATTGGTGCTTTCTTAGCAATATCTTCCGCGTTAGGGTCTCCTGACATATACCAATCCCACTCACGTTTAGCGTACGTTGGATTCCACTCACGATGCTTAGCATGTATAGTATTTTCCATCGGTTGTTCAATGTAGAACCCGACATTAAATAGAGCTCTAGTATCATCAAACGGAACACCGTCAAACATAATCTTAGGAAAGAAATAATTAAAAGCATCACTTGCTGTCTGAAATTTTGTTTTTATCATAATAAAATTTATATAGTTCAAATATCTTCTCATTGATCTGTCTTCCATTGTATTTAAATGGTGATCGTCTTTTAGCACCATTAACCTCTACATCTATCCACCAGAAATAATTATCTCTGTCTGAACTACAGGCCCAAGGAGCAATCTTTACTCCATGATTAATACACCAGTTGTATGCTAACATCTGATCTTCATCCCATGCAGGTGCATCAACTGTAACGGTTTTTTTACCCCATGCCATTAATCCCAGGGCATGTCTTCGTTAGCTCCAATACCTACGGTTTCATGAGGTATAAAGCAACCTGATTTAGGTTCCCAAGTAAAATGAGCTTCAGCACCGTTTTCACCTAAGTTCTGAAACTTTACTTTAAGTATTTTTGCTTTAACTGTTTTAGCCTCATAATCTCTGTGGACCAATATACCATGATAACTTGCATCATACCATTCGCCACCGCCTTTAATGTTATACATAGTTGGTTCTTCAATTTTTCCATCTTTATCTTTATACATTTTAGTTGGGTGAGCTACAATAAAGACTAATACATCATATTTTTTAGCAAATGTTTCAATCTTAGTTAGATATTCCATTGTGTAACGATTAACATCTTCAGTCTTACAATCAACGTCTCTGATTTTATTAAAAGGATCAATGACTAAACATTTAATTCCTTTACGTTTAACAAGCTCAGCACCCTTACGTAGGACAGACTCTAACGTGTATCGTTCCATATCAATAAAATAAAAGTTATCATTAATATGATCTCCGATCTCATTCCATTTATCAGAACCTATATCAGCCTTAGACGGCATGTCTTCCCATACTTTACGCATCAGCTTGTGAGCATGCAAATATGTAGGTGCATTCTCTGGTGATGCAAAAGCTGTCTTCCATTGATAGTTACGATTGTAACCTACTACCATCTGATCAACGAAATCTGACTTTCCGCTACTAGGTATCCCAGTAACAGTGATAAACTGCCCAGTATAAGTAGAAAAAATATTATCAAAGTTAGGTATCCCAATTTGGTACCCACGCTTGAAGCCGTTTTTAACAAAGTCTGTAATCTCATCTTCTATGTCTTTAAATGTTGTGACGTTCTCTAATGGAACAGGTCTTGATTTAGCAATACGTTCAGCTAAAGCTTCTTTACCGTATTTCATTAAGTAATCATTAGCATCCTTACAATCTTCAAAGGAGGATAAGAAACAAACTTCAGCACCAAGACGTCTTATTAATTCTTGTTGTAAAGCTTGACCTGGTTCATCATCATCAACTGCTAGTATAACTCTTTCTTTATCTTCAAAGTAATCTATACAGTTGTCTAAGTATTCTAGGTTGTTAGAGTTTAATGTAGCACCGTTAGGAACTGATATGGCATTTTTAATACCAGCTTCATGTAAAG
>Ga0208814_1000414_pt1 | contig 27705 bp, 12 predicted proteins | sample MalvirAntarct_55_FD_184253 | JGI IMG/M metagenome (GOLD analysis project Ga0208814, IMG submission 184253) | Marine viral communities from the Global Malaspina Expedition - Malaspina viral metaG Antarct_55 (SPAdes) (version 2) | ecosystem: Environmental > Aquatic > Marine > Oceanic | place...
TCTATAGCACCAATCGCTTTAAAGTCTGTTGTACCTACAGATGTAATTGTATATGTCTGTCCAACTGTAAAGAAACCTGCTGTTAAAGGTATGCGTTGTCTGTTGTAGATATCTACGTTGTTTTGATCAGGGTTACCAGCAAAGATATAATTTTGATCTTCACTAATTGCAAGACTTGTTCCGGAACCTTTACCTGATGTGAATGATTGTAATAATGTAATATCATCTGAAAGTACAGAGTCGTTTAAAGTATAAATTCTAAGTGTTGATGTCCCGAAAGCACCTGCTGTTGTTTCTGGCTCACTGATGACAAATAGATTCTTAGAGTAAGCAATCGCTGTACCGAATGATGTTGCTTCAGTTAATACACTTCCAGTATCTTCGTCAAATTTACCTGTTTTAGTATTATAACCATAACGATAAACTTTACCTGCTGATGAGTCTCCAACTAAGTAACCCATTCTAGGAGTATATGCTACAGCACTACCGAATGTTTGTCCGTCAGCACGATTTAAATCTTTTGTTAAACTATAATTGATTGACTTCTGATATACACCCCAGCTACCGTCACTTGCTTCGTCTACCCAAACTGTGTTCTTTGAGAACTCTGCTTCGTTTAAGTCTAACTTTGCAATGTCTGCTGGTTTTGCTACACGTTGATTAACAAATGTTAATCCTAAGCCGTTGCCATTTAATAACTTTGGCTGATCTTCTAGTGGTAGATTAATTGTAATAGATGATAAGTCGTTTACACGTGTTACTAAGTAATAACCATCAACGTTAGGAGCAACATTAATAAATGATACTGGATCTAATTTTGATAAGCCATGTCTTGTAGCAAATGTAATTGTAGTTGTGTTATTAGTATTTGGTGTAATAGCACTTACTCTACCTACTGGTTTGATTGAGTAGACCTTCCATTGTTCTTTAAAGTTTGCTAACCAAACATAGTCTCTAACATAGAAGTCACCGATTGCAATTTGTTTTCCATTAACATTGACTGCTCTACTTGTTAAGTCATTGTAATAGTAAGCGGCCATCTTAACGTCATCATAGTTTACATAACCTGCTGTCGGGTAAAGACTTAACGGATCTTCTTTTGTTAGTACAGATAAGATGTTAGGGCCGTCAATTGGTCTTGCATAGTTAAACAAGTTGTGAACTGAAACTTCTTGTTCAGCACCTATTGTTGGTGTGCCTTCTGTTAATGATACGATGCCAGGGTTACTTGTCAGTTTTGATTGATCAAGTTTAAAGTCTACAAAGTTATTGTTTAATGTTCCACCAAACTGTCCTGAAAGAATAGCCCAGTTTTCATAAACGTCATAATCGATTGCGCCAGTTGGCAACTGAGTTCCTTTAAATGCAGATACTGCATTTGTTGTACCCTTTGTTTGTATTAAGTTTTTATAAACATTAACTTGTGTAATGTCTGATAAGTTTACACTAGAGAGATAGTCTCTAGGTCTAAATCCAATCAATGAGAATGATAATTGGTCTGCATCATTTTCTAAGTTTGCTGTGTTACTGTTGTAATACAGTGTGCTTTCGTATGAACGTGTTGCAGAGTTAGGCAATAAGCCTTTTTGTATATCGTTGTAATCTGTTTCTACCCAGAAAGTTTCTTCAAACTTGTCAGCAGGCTCTATAGTTTTTATTGCTGTAAAGAATTTGTTTTTGTATTTGACGATCTCACCTTTTGCATATTTGTATGCAGGCTTCCATTCAATTACATTGTCTTGGTTAAGAATAAACCCAGAAGCATTGACAGTTCCGTTCCATTCAGCAGTCTTAGTACCACGTAAATAAATACGTTTCTGTCTTAGACCTGTAGTCAAGTTATAAATGACATCATTGAATACTGTGCTGTTATCAAATACAATACCGTGTTCAATATTACTTAGATTAAACTGGCCATAAGCCATAACATCACCAACGTTTAAAGTCTTTGCTTCAAACTTAGTTTCTAATCTTTCTATTGACAAATCTTTAGTTGCAATAGGATATAAATTCTGATTCAACAAGAAGTTTTCTTGTTCGATTGTTAACGGCTGAACAATATCACTTTCTTTTTGAATCTTTAATGATTGTGCTGATGGATTAACTGTGAGTAATGATCCGTTCTCCCAATTGAACTGTGTCCAATAAAGATATTCTTTAATCATTATGTTCCAATTGATTTCGATAGCATTTTCAATCGTATCAAATATCATGCCTTTGCGTTCTAACCACGCACCATAACTTGCTAAGAATTGTGCAAGTGCTTGATATGTATAAAACTGTGTACCATAAGGAACAGTTTGTTCTTCAACTGTAGTTGTAGTATAATCATTTGTAATGTTAACATTATAATTATCTACTGTAATGTCATAGTTTCTACCGTTATTAATAGGTGTGTCAGTTGTAAAGAATGCTTGTGTTTGTGAGTTACCAAATACTTTCCATCCATTAGGTACAATCTGAATTATAACACTTGAGAATTTTATTTGATCGTTAGGTTGATTGTCATGTAACAATACAGAATAACTTTCATCTGGTATTAATAGTGATGCATTGTCAGAGTTAGGTGTTGCTTTCTCAACAAAGAATTTTAATAATGTCTTATCACTGAAGCCAGCAAGTCTGTAAATTAAACGTACATCTAAGTTGTCTAATTGAGTAGTGATTTCTGTAGTTGCATCAACACCTTGTTGTTTTTCAAAATCAACAACCCAGTTAATGTAACTTGTTTTTGCAGTACCATTACCATAGATTTGAACTGCTCCAATATCTAAATGACTTCTATCATTTACTAGATATTGTTTGAATTCTGTGTTATACTTGTAATTGTCTAAGTCACAACCTAAGTTAAAGAAGTCTGCTGGCTTAGTCAATGCAAAGATTCGCATTAAATCATATGGGTATGATGAACTTCTTCTATAAGAGAACTCTGCCGGTGCATCGTCTCCTACTTTCCAATCACGTTTGAATGTGTTAGCATCATAGTTGCCTATCAATGCATCAAACGGAGATAAAAGATCGCCATGATCGTCAACAGGAATAATTTTACTTAAGCCAGGACGTTTTAATTCGGTTACAGTAACACTAGTTGTGCCACCTGTGTTGTAAATAATACCTTTCTCAATGTCTCCCCACATAACACCGTTGTCTTTTGTGTAAGGTGCCGCGCCATAACGAGCAGTCCACCAACTTGGTATCTCAGAGAAACCTAACATCTCCCATGGTGCAATGTTTGGTTGAGATGTGCCATAGAAATATTCATAGACACCTCTCCAATAACCCTGAGTGATTGGAGTGTTAGTTAGTTTGTTACCTGATTGAAAATAGTTATAAGTAAACTCATTAGCAGATGTATAACCTGTTTGAGTTTTGTAATTAATTCTGTTTTGTCCAGCCCAGTTTAAAAACTGTGTACTATAAATCTTTAAGTAGTCTTCAGTTGTATATGTAGACTCTCTAAAGAATCCAGGCAACACTTCATATGCTTCAATAGGAACTTCTGTACTTAATTTAATATTGTTATAGATTCTAGTTTCAAATTCTAGTAATGCTTCATCTCTAAAGTCTTGTAACCCTGTTGCTGGAGTATAGTCTAGTGTATACAAAGATGTATACGATCCGTCATGTCCTCTCAACATATATGTTGGTGTTTGAAAGTTTGAATCTTTTACGATTGCTGGCTTCCATTTAGGATACATACCTAACTTAGTAGGAGTATTCGGTACAAAGTTTCCATATGTCTGATTGTATTCTTTAATTGTAACTACATCACCTGCAACTAAATCTTTAGTTACTGTCAGTGAAGGTGCAGTTGTTGATACTATATAATCTACGTCTCTGATCAACTGTGATGTCGTTGTTACGCCACTAGTTGTACGAGTAAGATAAACTAGTACACCTTTATAGTTTGCTTCTGTGAAGTCATACGTTTGTGCTAGAGGATAAATTGACTCTTGTAATGCGTTTGCAAATGCATATGTATTTGTTTTGTAAGGTGCCTGTGACGGCATCATGTCAGACCAGAAGAACGAATCACCTTCTGATTTTGCTGACACCATTTGTTCTACTGCTGTATCTAAAATATAACTAGGCTGAAAACGTTGTGACCATTCAATGTCATTAACAGTCTTAACAAGTTGCTGTTTATATTGTACATACTGATGACTATTAAATTGTAAAGCATCGAACAAGTTATGTTCTGACTTACGTAAGAATACACTTGGCATCACTAATGGAGCAGAGTTCTGAATAATTTTTGTGCCGTAAGGAACTAAGTTTCCTAAGTCTCTTAAATTATTAATTCCGAATATTGTTCCAGTTGAGTCTGGGTTGTTAATAAAGATGTCTTGGTATTGTGTTCTAATGTCACCGATGTCTGCAATCTCTAAATCAGTATTAAACGGGTTGTTGCTTAAATTTATAGGTATGCTATAATAAGCAGTTTTGGATGTTTGTTTACTGAGTATTAATATCTGAATAGGTGTGTCTGCTGTTGGTGCAGTATTTAATTTTACTGTAGTTGTCTTATCAGTTGTTGTAATTGTGTAAGTAGTTTCTAATTGATATGTGTTATTAACATAAACTTGACATCTAGGCCAAGCATCAACTGTAGTATCTTCTGCAAGAGCGGCAACATCACACGTGAATGAGGCTGTGGTCCCTTTATTATATTCTAGTTCAAATATTTGATACTGAACTGAGGGGGCAATTGCTGTTTGCCAACCTAACTCACGTGTTTTCTTTATACGTGTTGAATAATCAAACACATAACCTGTATTGACTTTTGCAGTGACTGGTGTTTGTCCAGTTACGTATGAGAATGAGTCAACATTAAGTGAGCAATCAAAACTAATATCACCTACGTTATCTACTGCTGAGTAACGTAGTGGGAAACCTAACACTGCATCATTTGCGCCTGCGCCTCTGCCATAAGCAAAGAGTTTATTTCCTAAGAACGATGTACCTTGATAGATTGTAGCATCTCCAAATGAGATTCCATTCTTATCATAGATATCAAACTGTGGTGCTTGATTGACTGTAAGTTTTTGTTGTGCTTCTTCCCATGTCGTACCGTCGAACCAGAAGGTAGAACCTTGATAATTATATCCTCTTAGTGCAACAGTCTGATCGTCTACTAGACAAAGTGCATCTTCTGCTTCAGTCAATGTAATGACTGGAACGTCTCCGAATGTAATTGTTGAGAAGCCAACAACATAAATTTTATTTCTAACTTCTAAGTTAGTGTCAGCAGTAAAGACAACTCTTGCACCAGTAAACAATTCATAATTATTAACTGTAGTGTCACTACCGACGATTGATACGAGAGTCTGTCCAACTACAGTAGAGTTAGCAAAGGTTACTGTTAAAACAGTGTTTGTTCCTACTACTTCAATGCCAGTAACTTGTGTGTTGTTAGGCAATGCAAAATTTGAATCTGTTACATACATGTTTATATCAAACTTAGTATAGATATCTGCTGTTGGAATAGTAACTGTTGTACTTGTTCCTGTTACTCCTGCAATCGTAGCAGTATAACTTGTATACGTTTCAATGTCAGGATAGTATTGTTTCTTATTTGCAACTTGATCAAATACATTTGTTGTTCTTGTGTCTATAAAGTCAACAGGTGCTTTAGCAATTGTACCAGCATCAAATAATTTTAAGTTTGGATAAAACTCAATGATAGGACGTTTTGCTTTGTTCTTACCTGTTGCATATGTAGTAACGATAGTTGGGTCATTGTTGTAATCAGCAGTTGCATTGATAACACTAACGTGGAACCATCTGTTAGAACGTGACCATGCATTTTTATTGATAGAGTTTCTACCGATAGTAATATAATCTTGGTCTACGGGAATAAACAACTCTGTATCAAAGTTACCAATCGAATAATTCAACGAGTCGTAAGGTATATAGTTTGTTCCAGTAAAGTCTTCTGGTACAGTTAAGTCAGTTGTTGCGATCAAGTTAATAGATTCACCTACACCCTGAACATAATACTCACCACTCAAATAACTTGATGGAATAACATCTCCGTCAAACTGTACTTTTAATCCGTTTGTAAAAATAACACCGTTTGTCGATGTAAATGTCTTTTGACCTATAATGTCTTCATTAACATTTAAAGTGTTTGTTAAGTTACTTTCGATTAACTTAATGCTACCCACTTTATTTGCATTTGTACCGTCTTGGTAGTATAATGTATCTAATATTGCAGACAAATAAGGTACTTCTAAAATCTCACCTGTTTGTGATCTGTAAAAGTCTAGTCCGATATAAGATGTACCAAACTCTACGGTAATCTTTTCGTCAGTTGGTATAACACTTTTTGGTATTAAACGAATAGTCGGGTTTGTTGCATCTCCGACATATGTAATTGTATAAAAGTTTTCATTAACATTTGTATAGAAGCCTTCTTCCCATAAACCTTCGTTAATGTTAGCAACCATTGAACCTGTAGTAGCAGTTAGTGCTAATGTAGCACCGTTTAATGTTGTAGAAATTGTAAATGATGTAGAATCAACAATGTCTTTAACATAATAAATTGTGTCAACATCTAATCCACCAAGAAGAGGATTATTACTAGGTACTGCTGTAAATGTAACAGTCTGATTTGCAACTAAGTCTGTAGTTGTTCCAGTAGATAGTTTAAGTAGTGACGTTGTTGTTTCATCAATTGCTATAGTAACTGGAGCAACAATCTCAGGTGATACTAAATTAACATCATAGTTTGCTCCGCTTTCATCAAAGAATGATTGAATAAAGCCTACTTCATTTGGTTGAGTAGTATTAAAGAACATGACAGTCAAGCCTTCTAATGAAGTTACTCCGTCAATGTTTCCTATTTCACTTAGTGTTAAGCCGTTTATTTCTGAAAATAGGTCTGTGCTTACAAGACTAACTGTGTTGCTTCCTGGAAATAAGAATTCGTTTTGTGCTTCTCTAGTCGGAACAGTAAATGTTACATAGCCTGTGTTTGCACCATTGTTATTAACACCTAAAATCTTTCTAGTATTTTGTGCACCGTCTAAGCCTGTAATTCCGGGTACGCCTTGTATCCAAAACTGAGTTTCTTGGTTGACTGCAAACCTATATGAACCACCACGTAACAATGTTAGTGTAGGGTTAAGAGATCCTGATGCGGCACCTAATGCTTTGATACTATATGCGTTTGATGTATCAGTTACGATATAGTCAGATTCTGAAAATACTGTTGCTGATGCAATTGTTACTGCTGGAGGACCTTCTGGTATCCAATAGTACTGATTAAAGTTAATTAACTTATCTAAGTCTGTAAATGAATCCCAAGAATAAAACTGACTATTAAATAAACGAGAATTGTCAAGTGTTACTCCACCTTTCAGTTGAAGTGCATCTATAAGTTCAGGGTAAGTTAAGAAGTCTTTAGCAGTTGATTGATTCTTATTTAAGAATGCAGTACCAGGTGCTAATTGATAATCTGTTCGTGTTTTGTTTGGCTCTGTTACATAGTAATCTTTTGCATTGACACCGTTACCAAACTTACTACCAACATACCCTTGCAACGTTTGTGTTTTGGGTTCGTTGACTAATTGATCTAGTGTTGCACCTAAGAACTGTGCATTGGTAGAGGTTTTAAATATCTCTGGTAAAAACTCTAATGTTCTTATTCTTGCCATCTTTTATATAGTCCTTAAGACTGCATTGTTGCAGGAGTTAGTGCAGGTACAATTACTATGTCTTCTGTAGTTGCCGCGTTTACAAATATTTCGTAAGGTCTACATTTAATTTCATACAGATCACCGAATAGTTTTTCTGGATCGTCTGAAACAAGTATAACCGAACTCACTAATTCTCCTATTTGCTCATGTAGATACGCACTTAATTCTGAGAAGAAGAAAGTGTCGCCAAAGTTCCAATTGTTTATGCTAAAGTAGCCGTCCATAGACGCTAATACAGAACTTCTGATTTCGCTATTAGATGCATTTGTTGTCTGTGATTTTACGACTTTGATAGTTGCTCTCAATGATTGATCTGCTTTCGCACCGAACAAGGGTTTAAATGTAACACTATTTAATATGACTGAATCTGACAACATTTTAAAATCTTGTACTTTTGGATATGATGTATTCAATTCATTAAGAGTTGGTTGATCAGGTTTGACTACTGTGTTAGTAGTATCTTTAATATAGTTGTTAAAGGCTGTATAATATGCTTGTGTTACTAGATATAGATCAACAATGTTTGTTGTTGCTGGATCAATACGTGTAGTGTTATTAGCATTGTGTCTGTACTGATAATCTAATCCTTGTCTACCTGATTTAATAGAAAAATCTGTTTGCAATGTCATAATATAATTAGGTGTTGTTACAGTAGGATCTTGTACAGACTTATAAAATTTATTATCAGTAAATGCATAGAACAACTGACCAACAGCAAATTCATATTTTACAATTTCGATTTGATTTTTAGTTCCATATGCGTAAACAATATCAGTACTAGGGACAATAAGTTGTCTTGTTAAGTTAACAGGGTCTGTAATTGTTTTAAAGAATACATATACACCTGTGTTAGCACCTTTGTTTACAAAACCAGTAATGTCATTAAAGAAGTCTGGGTCTAATATTAATTGCCCGTTGTTGACATCAGTTGCGGCGACTTCTACTTGGAAGTCATTTACATAACCATCTGATTCAACAGTCTGTCCTAAAATGTTGACTTTAGTATCTGCGCCTAATGCTTTTGTAGTATTAAAGACTGTGTTAATACCTAGCATGTTGATGAAGTCTTGTATGATTTTACCTGTAAACGGATCATATACTAATTCATCTTTGTTATAAGTGAAACGAGTATCAGCAACACTACCGAAGTAATAAGCCAATGCTTTATAAGTTACTGTATAACGATTGTTTCCTAAACTAGTAAACTTAACAAAGTAATTTACATTTGATGACGCACCGATTGACCAGCGTTCTTGGTTAACTAAGAGTGCGTTATTAAAGATCAATGTGAAGTCTTGTTGCAATTCAATTTTAAGAATTGCTTGTTGTATAACTGTGCTTGATAATGAATTATCAAAGACTGGAATAATTTCTGTAACTGTTACGCCGTTTGGTACGTACCCGTTTAATGTAACTGGGCCCTGTCCGTTTGCAAATTGACCTTCGCCGTTGTTGTTACCATCACCTGCAACATTTAATACTGTTGACCATATGTAAGTATTCTCTCCACCAGTAGGTACACCACTAACTAAACGATTGTCTACATCGAAATAGAAGCCAGTCGGTGCAACAAATTTTAATAATGCACCTTGAGTTACATATTTTGCATTAGTAGTCGTAAAAGTTCCAATTGGTTGTGGCATTTCTATTGTGCCAGACAATGAATAAAAATATCCTGTTTCACTTGATGAGTCTACTGAACTTGTTTTCCAATATAAAGTAGTGCCTCCACCTGTGCCTGGATATGCATAACGAGTATAGTTTTGAATGTAATACTGATTAGCACGATTCAATGCAAGAACTGATGCTAAATCATCTGTAAAGAACTGAATGATATCTGATGTGTTGTTTACTTGTAAAGTTAAAAACCCTTCAGCAGAGTCTTGGTACAATGCACCGTCATCTCCGAATGAGTTTGTACTTGAATACTTGCCAGTTGGGTCAAGTAAGTCTAAGTTTTTAGATACACCGATAGAACTTCTATTGATTGCTTTTGATTTAACAATAGAGTTATATAAAGTATAAGGGAAGTTTGTATAATCTTCTCCGTTCACCATACGATTTTGTGTGTAGTATCTAGTAGGTGCTCTTTGTTTAATTGCCCCTAGTGATTCTCTTGCTTGAGCATTTGTTACTGAAACAGGTAATGCTAAGTTCATTGTTAGAGTTTCATTTCTTCCTGTTCTACCTACGTAGGTAATAGAAACAGATACGCCATTCATTTCTGAAGGGTCAATAGTATATGTTAATGCATTACTTGATCTAACGTATGCCGCAAAGTTGCCTACGGGCATTTCTGAGAACACTCCGTCACCAAATACATATGTTACTTGATCGTTTACACGTGAACCCACAGAGAAGATTTTCTTGTTGCTAGATTCAGTTTGTAAGTATGCATCTGCATAAACATTTTCTACTTGCTTCCATAAACCTAAAGTGTTGTCTGCATTCTTTTGATATAACCATGTGTCAGTTTCATTGACACCAAGGATATCAACATTAATTGTCTGATTAGAAATCTGTTGTTGGAAGTTAAAGTTATAAGTCTCTAGTGATCCTTGCTTAAAGAAGAACATGAATCCTGTATTAGGGCTTCCGAATCCTAACTTGTCATTTCTATATAACATGTTAAGTTGACCTGTTGGTGCAGGTGGAATCTCATATACATACTTTTGATCAAGTGATGTTGCACTTACTAATTCAAAGTTCATTGATGTAGCATCAACTTGAGTAGTAAAGGGTACGATCGGTAATGTATTAGGTGGAATTTGTATTCCATACTCACTTGTTGTTACCCCTAAGATTTCAGCAGAGTTTCCTGGTCTACCTATTCTTTGTGAATCAACCATAGTCGCATTGAATACTGTGTTCATTTGATCTAACCAATTCGCATTAGAAGGATCGTTCCAACTTATTGGAACATTGCTTAAGTTAACACCGTTTGCATCTGTAATGTTTTCACTTGTTCTTATCGTAGACACTTTTAAGAAGCCTGATGAACATGTATTTCTTTTAGGGGTATAACTAACTAAGTCTGCAAGTTTAACTACTGAGTCTCTACGTTCGGCTGTGTCAATGAAATTTTCACGTGCGTTTAGATCATTTCTAAAAGCAAGACCTTGACCCATAAACGCCATGACATCAAGTAGAGCAACAAACTCTGAACTTTCAATGTAGTCATTAAAAGTCTCAGGATAATAAAGACGAATGTAATCTATGAAACTCTTTCTTAGTGTCTCATAATCATACGATCGGAAGTCTGCCTCACGAAAGGTTTCGTAGATTGCTTTCCAATCATTAACTCCGAAGAGTCCTGATTGCCTTGAACTTGTAGCCATAGTTTATTCCTGTTTCAAGTATTTATCTTTATGGAAAAACCGACTTTTTTTATGCTAGAGCGGCAGTATTAGTCTGTGGATTGAAGAATAATGCTAAGTCTCCAGCATTATTGTATGGATTTATAGAGAGTTGTACTTCTACTAGTATGCCATTTTCACTAGGAACAACTGATATAGTGTTAACATTTAGTCTAGGATCTTTCGCACATACTTTTCTTACTTCATTTTCTAGTTCTTGTTGCACATCTGGTGTATTAGGTTCAAAAATAAAGTCCCAAAGTCTTGTACCATAGCTAGGATTACCGACTTTTTCTCCTCGTCTTATATTAAGTGCATTGACTAAATCTTGTATAACAAGTTGTTCATCAACTAATCTGAACTTCTTACCGAAGATAATAGGTTGAGTGATACCGTTTGCTTGTCCGTCTATTCCAGGTAGAGGGTTAACAGTTCTTGCTTTGTTAGCATTGATTGTTGAAAATCCTACGTATGATGGCATAATACTATTTATATCCTATTTTAATTTCCAAGTTACATCACTTTGATCCCAAAACCAAGTACCACCACCATAGCTGGCAGAAATTTGCGACTGTTGAGCAGAGAAGGGATTTATACCATATATTTGAAAGTCATTGCCGATTGCAACATCTTGGCCGTCACCACCTGCTCCATCAGTTGGTTCGCCTATGATTCCTTCAATAGTATTTTCTATTACTGGTTCTCCTTCGTCTACAATTATTGGTATTATTTCTTCTACAACTGTCGAATTGATATTAGAGAATGTGTTTTCATTAAAGTCTGCTCGATTGATGCCATTTTCGTTTAAGCCATCAATGCCATATTGATTAGTCTGAGCAGGATCTTGTGCAGGATTTGAATTGTCTGCTTCAGTATTAATAGATTGATTAGATGTATTAGTTGATGCAACTTGAATTGCTTGTTCAATATCACTGAATGGATTAGTTTGAGTAACTGTTTCACCAGGGAGTTCTTCAAACGGTGCTATTTTTGAACCGAATGTTTCTTTTGCACTTTTAACTTTTGCAACTAGATTTAGATACTGTGGTGAAGTTGCGGCTTGTTGATATTCTCGTTCTAGTCGAGCAATTTCAGGTGAACCAGCTGGTAAAGTTGCTTTTGCTTCTGCTACTGCTTTTTGTTGTTTTGCAAGTGATTTCGACAATGAAGATACTGTTTTAATATCCGAAGTTAGTTCTTTTCTTAATGCAGTTAGTGCAGAGAACGCACTAAGTGCTTTCGGTGATATCTTTCCGAGCAAGTTCGGTCTAGGTATAATAGAAGGTCCTATTGTGCTATCGATTAAACTGGTGAGTGATTCTCTATTATATGTGTTAAGTGCTACAACTGGTAATTTAATTGTTGAGCCTCCACCTGCTGTCAATGCAGACAGTGCAGATTTTAGTGCGGCCGACGCACCTGGACTTAATGCACCTGACAACGCTCCGGCTGCCGCTCCTGTTAGTGCGCCAGTGATTGCTCCTGCGGCTCCACTAATATCTCCTAATGCTGATGCACCTGCTTTGATTGATGCTCCGATGTCTGCTCCTGAGAATGCTTTAGCACCTACATCTGACAATGCATTAGTTACAGGTCCTAGCCCATCTGCAATTGCATTGACTGCTCCTTTAGCATTATCAACGACACTTTCACCTAATTTCTGTCCACCTGGCAAGTTACTTACACCCGATGCAATAGTACTTGATATTGTTGCAGTTGCACCTCGTTGAACTTTATTAGCGGCATCTTGTAATGAACCTGTCTGCGTTAATTTTGTAGCACTAGATGCAACAGATGATACGTCATTGACTGCTGATCCTATTGCGGCAGTTGCTAAGCCTTTTGCAGAATCTTTAAGAGTTGCTACTGCTCCAGTTCCTGATGTTATTGCTCCGACTGCTCCTGTTGCTGAACTTGTTAAGTCCCCTATTGCTCCTGTTGCGCCGGCGCCTACTGTGGCTGCCAAATCAGTTGCAATTGAACTTGGGATTGCTAAGTCTGCTGAACTCATACCTGCACTTGCTCCAGCAACTTTGGCTGCGGCTTCTCCTGCAATTGCATTTAAGTCTTGAGGTACTCCAGATTTCATCTCTGGGAATGAATTTACAATAGACTTAAATGATGATGCCGCGGCTCCTATATTTAAATCTATGCCTATACCCGGTAGTTCTAATTTACTACCAAGTGTATCTAGTGCTGATGTTATACCACCGACACCACCTGACAACTCTGATGAGACTATAGAGGCTGCTCCGCCCTTCATTGAATTTAATACGTCACCTGAGACACCGTCTGTTAGACCACCGATATCAGTTGCTTTACCAATGATACCTGATACTTTACTAACGTTATCTCCTATTTTTCCACCAGCAGATGAGGCTGTCATTGTTCCTGACACAACAGCTCCTATTCCACCTGGTGCTTCTTTACCTGTTATCGCACCAACTGTCTGTAATGCTTTTTGTCCTTTCTGTAATCCAGAGACTACACCTTTTGCTTGTGCTGTTGTTGAATCTATATATTGTGTTGCTGAGTTTACTCCATCTGAACCTGAGAAGGCTGATGTTGGAATAACAGAATTCAGTGCTGATTTAGCCTTTGAGCCAGATGCTCCGCTTATAGCTTTAACTGCCGCTGATGCTCCAGATGCTACTAACGTGTTAACCATTGTGTCTGCACCTGGCTTAAGAATTCCACCAGTTGCTAATTGTGATGGTGTCTGACCGAATTTACCTGCAACAAGTGTTGCTCCTGCATCGCCTACTGCTCCGCCTACTGTAGATGCTACTGCATTACCGGCTGCCATTGCATCAGATGCTTTGCCTGCTACACCTGCTAACATAGATGATGTAGAGTTCTTGTCTAATGCATTACTAATTGCTCCAGTCTCTGGCATTGATGCTCCAGAGAAATTACTAGCGGGTGTATTTCCACCTATATCCGTTCCGCCTAATGCTTCATTTACAGATGCTATATTTTCTGACGGTGCCGCTGCCAATGCTCCTTCTGAACTTGGGTCTACTGATACGTCTGCACCTTGATTGGCATTCATCCAAGGCATGTGAGCCGGAGCCCTTGAAACGATACTTGGAAGTTTTGCTAGTGCGGCAGCCCATCCTTTTTGATCATCAAATAGTGTGTCTGGATGTAGAATGTCATCGATCGGTTCTACTTTTTCAGGAGTTAAACTTGCGGCGCCATCATTTAAATGTATTTTAGATCCTTCAGCAAAGATTTCTGCCGCTGATTTTATTCCTACTTGACCAGTTGCTTCCATTGCTAGTCCAGCATCTGTTTTCATCTTTATATCTTTTAGTGCATAAAGATTGTAATCTTCTCCTACTCGTTGACTGAATATTTTGTCAGTGTTAAGAGTCATGTTTTCACGTGCATTGATGTTTATATTCTTAGCATCTAGGTTAAGGTCATTATCTGCATGTAAGTTGAGATCACCTTGTGTACGTACATTAACTGAGTTAGTAGCAAAGATATCAACTGTTCCTTCTTTGCCCAATTCAATATATGTCTGTCCATTTGAATGTAGAATAGACAACATCTGTCCGTCATCACTCATTAGAATCTGATGACCTAATGCTGTACGCAATCTAATTAATTGATCTCTACCGATGATGTCTCCATCATCCATAATAAGTGAGTGTCCGCCACGTCTTGTTACTACTCTATAATTTTCTGGCTCTAAATCTAATTTACTTGCAATGTCTTCATCTGTTAATCCACCTTGATACACAGGACGACCCGGAGTGCTTACACCCCAACCTACTCTGCTTGATGCTTCTCTTGTTGCACTTGTGCTGATAGGGCCTCTGTACTTGTCTCTGAGGATACCCTGCTGTTGCATGATAGATGCAGTATAACTATGTACAGGTTTTGCATCAGTCAAATAACTTGTACTGTCTGCAATATTTTTATTGTTTGTATTAATGTTCGTAGTAGGAAGTCTTGGTGCACCACCATAAGATTGTGCTTCGCCATCATTAAGAGTTACATTCTCAGAAGATCCTATAGCAGGAATCATTGCTAGTGTTTCTGGCGACGGTGCCATTCCTATATAGAAACCGTAATTGGGATCACCATTAACGAATATACAAATAACTTTTGTTAGTTTGTCAGGTGGAGCATTCCATTGTCCGTATGAACTAGGATTACTTGCGTATTCTCCGAATCCACCGCCACCGCTTTCATCTTCTTCTGAAGGACCAATTGCTTCTGTGTTGCCATAGAATGTAGCAAGTCTATTTACAAAGATCCAGTTGTTGCTTTTGAACGCATCTTTATCTGCGTTCTCTGATGGGTAAACTGCAATGCGGCCTTGATGCGTAGGATCAACTGTATCCATAACTGTACAAATAATTGGCACATCATATACAGATGCTACTCCAGCGCCTGCTGTTGACTTCTTTGTCTTGCCTCTCGGCTTAAATATATCTTGTCCCATTATGTGTCCGTTGTTCCTTGATTATTTTCTACCGGCTTTTCATCTTCAGTTCCTTGAGCATTAGATTTTGCACCAGTACCAGTACCAGTATTATTTTGACTCGTATCTGTAGCACTTCCGTCTTCATCAGTTCTTGCATCTGTTTCTGTTGTGGCATTTGCATCACCGAACGTGTTGATAACACATGATAATTCTTGTGTAAACTTGCCACCCTCAAAGTTACTATTTACTGTCACTACTTTATAACTTACACCCTTTATTGTTTTTGCTAGTGCAGGAGGATATTTGAAAAATAGTATTGATGAATTAAGATCCATAACACCAGTTTCATCATTATAGTCTATTGCTTCTTTAAAGTCAATCTCAATAAAGACTTGTCCGCCATTAGCAGTAACTCTAAAACCGTCGTCGCCATAATATCGTTGATAGACTGCATCAGTACTCCCTCGACCCTCTTGTACCAAAAAGTCTGGATCACCCATCAATTTAATTTTTGCTTGTGCGTATGAATCAGGTGAATATAAACTAGTAACGTATTGATTCTGTGTTGCTCTACCGCCACCGACAGCATTAAGAACAGGCATAGGTGTCTTTTGATTTGTTGTTACAGGCGTATCTGTTGTACCACCTGTACCGACACCGTCTTTATTTAAGTTTGCATTACCTATTACTTCATTATAAAATAAATTGTCAAGTTTTTGAGTATATTCTAGTATTTCTCTGTTTTCTCCTGTCCACCAATATTCATATCTTTTATGAGGACCGTAATAATCTGTTCCTGGATTTGTTGCAGTAGTAGTAATGATTGGTGTCTCATATCTTTCTATTATAAATGTTGTCAAGTACGCCCAGTCTTTTAATATACCGTCCCATTTAGCCTTAGTAATTTCTGGAGTTACTTTATACCAGGCTACTTTTTTAGAACTGTTAGGCTTAAGTGATGGTTGTTCTCCTGATTGTAAGTCAGGTGTAACTTCACTAGCATATATTGCAGTAAATGCATCATACATATATGAACTACCCTTAAGAACTTCATCGAAGATTTCTATATATGTAGTATCATCTTTAAATTGAATCTTACGTTGTGCATCATCTGGTACTGCTGTTGCACTAGACGCATCATTTGCATCTGATGTGTTTACATATGCACTGCCGTCTGGCCCACACCATTTACTTTTGTCTGTGTCTGAAGGTAGTATAAGTCTAGCATCTCTGATATCTTCTACTCCGTCACCGACATATGCTATAGCAAATGAATTTGCAAATTCTGCTTCACCCTTCTCTTTCTTTTCTAATTCTATTTGATTTATCTGTGTAAGAAGGCCTTTCTCGCCTTGCATTGCGCCATCAAATGTCGCTCCAATGATTGTTTTATTAGAATTTATTCTTCCTCTTTTAATACCAAATGCTTTGCCGGGTGCTAATGCTGTCCCTGTAAATTTATATGTAGTGGCTCCACCTTCGATAGTGAATTTAACAGCAGTGATTGCCAAATCATAATAGACTTGAAAGATAGCATTGCCGTCAGCACTCTCGTCTAGTTTTCCACCTAGGTCTTCAAATTCTGTGTCTCCGCTTACAATATTACCGTCTTCATCATAACCTAAAAATCTAATACCCATAATAAAAAACTGTCTGCTCGGATTTTCGATAGTTCCGTTACCTGAATAACCTGTATCATCATAATACTCTTGTAACTGATCACTGGCTTCTTTTAATTTAGTATTAAAAGAAAAGCCATATGGTTCTGTAACATCAAACTCTACTGAATATGTATTAGTAGATGATTGTGTTGCCGCTCCGTTGATTGCTTGTTTTAGTTTAAAGTTGTCGATATAATAATCATCTTTGAATCCAGGTGCTCGTTGAGATTCATTGTTATTAACTCCACCTGATTGTGCTATTACATATGCTCCGCCCGAACCTTTTTGTCCTGTTGCGTCTGCTAATGCATCTATCTGCGTTCTACCAGATGCTTGAAAGGCATCATATGCATCAGGGGTAATCATATATAAAGATAACTGATAGGTATAAGATGATAGAACACCTAACGGGTTCTTTAATCGTCTGCCAGGAGCATCTGTACTTGCTGTATTTGGATTGCTTTGTGCGTTGCCGCTACCAGTATTGTTAGGACTATCAGTTGATTCAGTGCCGGCGTTGTTATCTAACTGAGTCTTTTGAGACGCATTCGGATCTGATGTTGGATTACTTCCACCTGAGACACCGCTATCTTCATTAAGTTCCCCTGCCATCAGATATCCAATACACGTTTAAGAGTATCCATTCTAGGAACAAATATATTCAATCCTGTTTTAAAATTGAAATACGGATCAGGCCCTATTGCATTCGGATTACGAGATGCAAACACCCACCATAGACGAGAATCATTATATAAGTCTTGTGCTAACAGGTCAGGTCTAAATTCATATTGTGCTGTGATTGTAAAAGAAGCATCTGATGCATCTCTGGGTATCGCAGTATATGGTTCCATTACATCTAAGAACTTGCCTTCAATGACTTGTGTCTTATTATAAGGACTTGACTTTGTATATATATTATTTGTTGCCATTACCAGATCCCCGGACCGTTAGTTTGTGAGCCACGTATTAGTTTGCCACTTGCATAATCTTTAAGACTAAATCTATGACTGATTGCATTTCTACTGATAACTGGAATACAAGTAATTGCTAATGTAATTTTTGTCGGCACGTATGTGATTGCTTGATCTGTTGTGTCAGCGAATGTCGCTGGAGGTCTTTCTCCACCAGGCTTTAATTGTCCACCTATTAGATTAAATTTAGACGAAGCCGTATCACTCGCTGTGTTTGTGGCTCTAATATAGTCAACATTATTAGGTAAGTTGTATGTAAAGTTTGTAATAGCAACTGGATGATTGTCCATTTGAAATGCTCCTAGGCCATAAAAGAATCCTAATGGGGGAGGTGTACCATTTTGTGGGTTTTGATCTTGTCCATAAAACATTTTAGTCATTGACTTAAAGAAATGTATGGTTGCTAGTAAGTAATTTGCTTCAAACGTATCCTGTGCTGTGAAGTCACATGTGACTGTGATGTTATCGACTGCACTACTAATGTATTGTTGAATTTTATAGTTTGAATGAGTAGGTAGTACACCGTCATAGTTTGCATTATAACTTACATTGACTGTAGGTGTATAAGGAAAGACTACTCCATCTGTTTTTATTAATGGTGCTAAAATACCAGGCGTATCTCCTTTGTAAAGATAGTTAGCTCCTGTTGCTAATGATAGGCGTACTCTCCAATCAGCAACCGAGCGTCCAACTTCTGCTCCGGTACTCGCTTCTGCGGCTAACTTGTTTTGTTCTGTCGGATCGGCCATTTAAATTTTCTCCAAAATATCCAAGACTTACCTATTTGTATAAATAGTCATCTCACATGATATATTTATCTATACTAAAAACCATCAAATTTTACCCGTTACACTTGCATTCGGGCATCAAGTACTATAGAATAGATATATCGACTCCACACTTGTCGAACTAACTAATAGAGGAACTTTAATGCCAGCACCGCGAAAAACAACTAATTACCTGAACAACAAGGATATTCTTAAAGAAATCCATAAAAGCAAGACATCTTATTGCTACTTTACTAAAAAGGACTATCATTTCTTTGATCTGATCACTGACCTTGATCTTGCTACTGAGGGTAAAAGCGGTATAGAGAAAAGTCTAGCATGGGCAGTAAAACCAGAGCAGATTCAACAAGCAAAAGAAAACAAGGCATTCCGTTTGTCAGCAGAACAAGGGTTAACTGGTAAGAATAAGATTGATCCAGCAACTATTGAGACTGACGGGCTTATGTTTAGAGTTATGACTTGGGATCATATTCCTGTTTCACAAAAGCAACCTAGAAAAGTTGTTAAGAAAAAGAAAGCAGTTGACATTATTGATTTTGAAGATGACTTAAGTGCAAACAAAGATTTATTTGAAGACATCGAAGATAAGAAAACCAAAAAAGAAGTTGAAGACTTGGTCCATGTAAAAGTTAACTTTCCCCCTTTTCAGCACTATCGTTTAGATGCTGAAACAATGTCTACTCCTTTAGTTGGTAAGTCACATTGGAAAGGTGGATTAAAGACTGGTAAGTTTACTGCTACAGACGGCAAAATTACAGACACATTAGCACGTATGTACATTATGTTATGTGAGAAGTATGCTATGAAGTTCAACTGGCGCGGATATACTTACAATGATGAGATGAGACAGAGTGCAATACTTCAATTAACTTATGTAGGCTTAAGATTCAACGAAGCCAAGTCAGCAAATCCTTTCGCATACTATACTGCGGCAATCACAAATAGTTTCTGTAGAGTTCTCAACTCTGAAAAACGTAACCAAAACATCAGAGACGATATTTTAGAAATGAATGGGTTAAATCCTTCTTTCACTCGTCAAATGAAGGACTACAACGGTCTGGGTTACGAAACAAAGAAAGAAGCATACACTGAATAACACTTTCGGGCAAGCAAGGCATCCAAATGTCTTGCTTTTCCTGCCCCTGCCATGTATAATAGATGTTGAATACTGGGAAAACTAATTATGAGTAATCTTTTTAAGAAAGCGGCCGTATTCACAGACATACATTTTGGTTTAAAGAGTAATAGTATACAACATAACCGAGACTGTAGTGACTTTGTGGATTGGTTTATTGAGAAATCAATAGAAGAAGGCTGTGAAACGTGTTTGTTCTTGGGTGATTGGAATCATCACAGAGCAAGTATTAACATGCATACCATGCAATTCGGACTCAATGCATTAGAGAAACTAAACGATGCATTTGAGAAAGTATATTTCATTACAGGCAACCACGATCTCTATTATAGAGACAAACGTGATATTCATTCGTTTGAATGGGCTAGACACCTTGATAATGTAGTAGTTGTCGATCATTTCATTGAAGAAGGTAACTGTGTTATTGCTCCATGGCTATGTGGCGACGATTATAAACTACTTAAAAAGAAGAAAGGCAAGTATTTGTTTGCTCATTTAGAGTTACCATACTTTTATATGAATGCTATGATAGAAATGCCCGATCATGGTGAAACAAACGCCGATCATTTAGGACATTTTGACAAAGTATTCACAGGACACTTTCACAAACGTCAAGCAAAAAAGAACGTTTGGTATATGGGCAATGCATTCCCTCACAACTATGCAGATGCAGGCGATGATGCTAGAGGCATGATGGTATTAGAATGGGACGAAGAACCTGTCTTCCATTCATGGCCCGATCAGCCTGTATATAGAGTTTATAAACTAAGTGAAGTATTAGAAAACCCAGAAGGGTTGTTAATTAAGAATGCACACGTTAGAGTACACTTAGATATCGATATCTCATATGAAGAATCTAACTTTATAAGAGAACAATTGATACCCGAACATGGATTAAGAGAAATGTCTTTAATTCCTGTTAAGAATGACGAACATGCACAAGACTTAGCACCCGGAGAGATATCATTTGAAAGTGTTGATTCGATTATTATCGAACAGATTAAGAACATTGAGAGTGACTTCTATGACAAAGGCGTACTACTGGAGATTTATCAGTCTATATGATCAATTTAAAACATGTAACTCTCAGAAACTTTCTAAGTGTGGGTTCTGTTACTCAAGCGGTTGATTTAGATAACCAAGAACTTACTCTCATCTTAGGTGATAACTTAGACTTAGGTGGAGATGGTGCTAGAAATGGTACAGGTAAGACTACCCTCATTCAAGCAGTAAGTTATGCATTGTATGGTGTTCCACTTAACAACATCAAAGCAAACAATTTAATCAATAGAACAAACGGCAAAGGCATGATGGTCACATTAGACTTTGAAGCCAATGGCGTTGAGTATCGTATTGAACGTGGTCGTAAGCCTCATGGCATGAAGTTCTTTATCAACGGAACAGAAGAAGAAGATAATGAAGCACAGGGCGAGAACAAACAGACACAGTTATTAATTGAAGACTTGTTAGGCATGTCTTCAGTTATGTTTAGAAACATTGTTGCACTCAATACATACAGTCAGCCGTTCTTAAGCATGACACAAGGACAACAACGTGATATCATTGAGCAATTACTCGGCATAACTCTGTTATCAGAGAAAGCAGAGAAGATAAAAGTAAAGATTAAAGCCAACAAAGAAGAAATACAACAAGAAGAATTCAAAGTACAAGCAGTTGAAGAAGCAAACAAACGAATAGAAGAACAAATCGATAGTCTTAAAAAGAGAGCAAGACTATGGGATAACAAGACAGCAGAAGACATTAACACATTAAAGAGTCAAATTACAAGACTAGAAGAATTGGATATTGACTCCGAATTACTTGGTCATAATCAACTAACAGTGTATAATGCCTTAGTTAAAGATCATGCAGATATTGACAAATTAATTACTAGAACTAATAACGATGTTGTTAGAGAAGCAAAGGCTGTTAGTAAGTTTGAGAAAGAGTTAGATGTACTAAAAACGAACAAATGTCACACTTGTGGACAAGACTTCCACGATGATGTGCATACTCAAGTGTTAGCAGACAAAGAAGAAAGTCTAATAGAGCATACTAAACACTTAACCGAACTAGCAGAAGTACAAGTAGAACTAGAAGGTGAAAAGAATTCGTTGTTTGAAATAGGAGAGCGTCCTAACTTGTTTTATGCTTCAGAATCTGAGGCTATCGAACACAAAAACAAGATCAAAGACCTTAAAGGGCAAGTGTCTCGTAAAGAGACTGACGAAAATCCCTATATAGATCAGATATCTGAGATGGAAACGAATGCAATACAGGAAGCAAACTTTGACAAAATAAACGGGTTGTCACGTGTAGGAGATCATCAGAAGTTCTTACTAGACCTGTTAACAAGCAAAGATTCGTTTGTACGTAAGAAGATTATCGATCAAAACTTGTCTTATTTAAACTCACGTTTAACAAATTACTTAGACAAGATGGGTCTGCCACATCAAGTTGTGTTCCAAAACGATTTAAGTGTAGAAATTACAGAATTGGGCAGAGAACTAGACTTTGATAACTTATCAAGAGGGGAACGTAACAGATTAATCTTAGGATTATCATTTGCGTTCAGAGATGTGTGGGAGAATTTATACTTCCCAATCAATACATTGTTCATTGACGAGTTAATTGACTCTGGACTAGACACAATAGGTGTTGAGAATGCTATGGCTATTCTTAAAGACATGACACGTAATCGTAATAAGTCTATTTGGTTAGTCTCACACAGAGAAGAACTAGCAGGAAGAGTTGCTAGTGTCTTACAAGTAATTAAAGAGAACGGATTTACTACATATAATTCGACAAGAGATATGGAAAATCTGTGAGTCTAGCACTATGGCACTGGCACATTGAGATCAGTAGTAAATGTACACTCAAGTGTCCTCGTTGTCCTAGACAAGAAGTTCCTGACACATTAGTCAGTACAGAACTCAAGTTAGACTTCTTTAAACAAAACTTTCCAGCATTCTTTATATTAGAACACGTAGAAAAACTAACTTTCTGTGGTGATGACGGTGATCCTATCTATGCACATGACTTTATCGAAGTCATACAGTATTTTAAATCTATAAAGCCTAGTATAGCAGTCATTATCGTCACTAACGGATCATACAAGAACGAGGACTGGTGGACAAGACTAGCAGAACTACTAGACGAACAAGATCAAATACACTTCAGTATAGACGGTTGGGACCATGAGAGTAATAATATCTATAGAATCAATTCTAATTGGTCTAGCATCGTTACAGGCGTCTCTATCGTCAACGATAAGTCCAACTGCTATACAGTTTGGGACGCAATAGGCTTTAAGTTTAATGAAGATAAGATAGACAACATGAAAGACTATGCAAAAGAATTAGGCTTTGATGCTTTCCAGCTAACTAAGAGTACTAAGTTCGGTAAGATATATGAAGAATCATATGGGTTAGAAGATGCTTTACAACCAAGTGATAATCTGTTATCATCTAGTCATAGATTTGAAAGAGAAGTCTTTAGAATAACAGACAGATACATCAAAGAGCCTTGGATGAAGACAAACATTAAGTTGTATGATGAATCTAAGTTAGTAGGTAATGAACGCCCACTGTGTCATATAGGCAACAAAGGTAGTTACATTAATGCTAGGGGAGAGTTTTATCCATGCTGTTGGGTCGCAACAAGATACGGACACAACGATAAATGGAGTAACGTAGGCAAGAATTATAATCTACATGAAAAAAGATTACCCAAAATTGTTAAAGATAAATTCTGGGAAGCCGACTTTATACATGACTCTTACGAGTGTCAGACAAAATGTGCCCATCACAGGGTAGATAAAAATTATGCCACCGAGTGGTAAGGAGATAACTAGTACTAATGCCATCACCATCTAAGAACAAAGGATCAGGATTTGAAAGAGAAACAGCAAAGTTTCTTTCTGAGACCTATGGAGAAAGTTTTATACGAGCTCCTGGATCAGGTGCTTACGTAGGTGGCAAGAATCAATCTCGTACAGAAATTTTACACGAAGGACAGATTAGAAGTTTTAAAGGGGACATTGTTCCTGGACAAAGTTTTCACAAACTCAACATAGAATGCAAATTCTACGCAGACTTTCCTTTTCATCAACTTCTATCTGGCTCATGCAGAGTGCTAGAAGACTGGCTCGACCAAGTAATGGACGTCCATGACGAAGGAGACTTTGACGTACTCTTTATGAAATTTAATCGTAAAGGGCGTTTTATTTGTGTCCCGAGTAAATACACATTCGTAAGTGATCAATTCATTTATTACACATCAGACAAACATGCTGATTGGGTGATATTTGATTGGGACCACTTTTTTGAATTCAACAAAGATATATTTAAAGCATACGCAGGCGACTCAGAGACCAACTCAGAACCCACTATTGACACCACGTCACAGCTACAACTAAACACAACTACAACTAAAATCGACATATAATACATATAGTATGGTCGTAATTTAAACTCGACTCTCCTTGAGGAACCTATTGTAGTGATGGGCAACAGAACTGGAGTAGTGTCTTATAGACACATAAACCGACAAGGCAATCGTTATGGTAGCGAACCTTGAATGAGTTCATATCTATTTTGATTTGATGATATGAAACATGCGTTGCTGAGAGGTCACATTTATTAGTGTGATTGGCTCAACTACAACCCAGAAAACTTTACAGGGCAACCGGTAGCAATTGATTATAGTAACGTAATCGATTGGGGATAATCAACATGGATGACAGGCGTGTAATGAGGCTTGAATTTTCATGGTAGTGTTTGACAGCACTACCATGGCTTCAAAACGGTAATAAGACTTAACAACTTAACTTATAAGATAATAGATTAACCGTTTATAATATACTTAAAAAGAAATTGCGAATGAACGAAGTGAATGAGTAATTAAGTTCTCGTAAGAGAACTTTTGAATAAGACCGAAAAGAATAAAGTTTAGAAGAATGGAAGTTGAGTTTTCTTAGTAGTTTCTAAATGTTCTTCTACCATTTTGTTTATAGATTTTCTTTCTGAGGTAGACATGTTGAGTATGTCTTCATAGGATGCTCCGCCACGCATGTACCAGGCTAAAGTCAAAGCGTTTGACTTTATCCCCTGAGTGTAATTTTCGTATGTTGATATCAACTCCCTTATCCCGTCAGGATCGAGTGAAAGGAGTCTTAGGCGAAAAAATCCGATGCGTTCAGTGTGAATGGTTGTTTGTATTCATGTCCGCATTCAGCACATGTGATATCTAAGGGCTTAATTGTTGATTTCTCTCTGAGTTCAGTGTTATAATCTCTTATAGATTCATAAGTCTTAGTATCAGCATTCTTTAAAAAGTCATGTATATGTTCTTCATTAGAGACATCTTCATCTGGAGTTACAATTTTTACAATTGCTTTGGCTAGAATATCCATTGTTAACTTTGTAATCTCTATTAATGCTTCTTGACTTTGCTTGATACGTTCTTGGTCATCTTCTACCTTGCTTAAATTTTTGTACTTTGCTTGAATCTCAAATTGTGCTAGAGCGGCCTTATTCATGTTTTTGTAATCTAACGGTGAAAGATAAATCTCTAACTCACTCATTTTTAATGGGAGATGATAGTCACCAGCTTTAAGTGATCTTAATAACACCTGCAAATTAATACCGTATGTTCCTAGTGCTTTACAATCTTTGTTCTCGCACTCTGATTCTACATCGATTGTTTCTTGACCTGCCGCGGCTTTAATTGAAATTAGAACGGTGTCTAAATCAGTACTTAACAATGCCCAAGGGTTTTTGATTCCAGGAACACAACTCTTAATAATTTCTACCATTGCTGTTCCATTGAACAACGCATCCGGTGTCTTAGTAGTTATCTCGTCAATCGCTGTCATTGGATAGACAGGTAACTCTTTATTGTCATCAGGCCACTCGATATCTTCGGGTGCGTAATGTTCTCCACCTGAAGGCAGACTTATGTGTACTGAAGGTCTACGAAAAAACTGTCGTAGTGGATTATTCTCATTAATTGTCATATATGTTCCCCATAATAAAATACGGTATTTTTAAATACTAAATACTAATGAACATATTTAGTGTCCAAAAATGACTCTAAATTAAAACTTTAGGGAAAATAGTGTATGGATGATTTTGATCCGGAAATGATGAGGGAATTTCAAGAGAATTTAAATTCTCTATCTTCTACCATGGGCGGAATGTCTACTGCATTTGAGGATCTTGTTACAACTATCAAGACAGTGGCTAAAGCACAAGATGATTCTTCAAAAGCCTTCCAAAATTCGATGAGGAATAATGCTAGTGCTATAGAGGACTTCACTAAAACTACCACCGAACTTGAAAGATCCAAGCAAGAAGCTACAAAAGATGTAACAGAAGAAGAAAAAAGATTTGCGACTGCTCTTAAACTAGGTTCTATCTCTATAGCAAACTTTTCACAAGCACTAACAAGCGGTGTAGAAGGCTTCTCTAAGTACGGCACGGCTCTAAAAGGCATCGGCGATTCTACTAGAGCATTAACTGATGGTATGGGCCCTCTTGCTAAAGCGGCCGGCTATGCAGTTGATGCGTTATCAAAACTTGGTGCTATGGCGCTAGAGCAAACTGATGCTCAAAACAGATTTGTAAAAGACCTGAACTTGATGGGTGGCATCATGGGCGGTACGTCTGATGAACTCACTAATCTTGCGAGAGATGCAGGATTTGCCGCAAAAGATTTAGATAAATTAACACCTATTATTGTTGGAGCCTCCAATGGATTAGCATCGTTTGGTGCTGGAACATCAGATGGTATGAAGAAATTCCTTGAGGTTCTCGCACTTAATAATAACAATGCTGTAGAAGCAGAGATGCGTAGATATGGCTATACGTTAGAAGAAGCAAACGAACAACAAGCACATTATATTCAATTACAAAGAACAGCAGGCATTAATTTAAATGCACAGAATATTTCTGCTAAAGATATGCAAACGCAATCATTGAAGTATGCAAAGACATTAGTTGAATTATCTGAGTTAACTGGATTAAAAGCATCGCAATTAAAAGAAGAACAAAATGTAATTGCGAGTGATCTACGAAATAAAATTCGTAATATCAGAGATCAGAATGACATTGCCCGCATTGAAAAAGAACTTGCAGGCGACATTAGCGATTCAAGACGAGCAGAGTTAACGGATCGAAAAGATCAAATCACACAAGAGTTAGAAGTAAGAAAAGCCTTGGCGGTTGATTTAGCCGGCTTAGGGCCACAGTTTGCAACGAAACTAATGAATATTATTGGTACAGGGGCGTTTGATGAAAATACCAAAGCACTGGCGAATATGGGATTCAATGCAGGAGAACTCGAAAAGAAATTTAAAGGTTTAACAGCAGGGTCTGACGAATACAAAGAGGCTGTAGCAGATGTCACCGGACAATTTGCCGGAGCAGTCAGGCGCAACGTTGATCGGTTCGGTCGTTCTATGGAATTGGCAGCTAATGCGTCAGAAATCGGAGCCGCAGTAGGCTTAGACGGAGAAACAACTGATAGATCCATTGCTTTAGGACAAGAAGATGAAGCAAGAAAAAGGAGATTATCTGGAGAGGATGACGTACAAAAGTCTACTAGAAAAGGTGTAGATGTACAAAAAGATAATGCGGCCGCATTGCAAGTATTTGA
>Ga0208814_1000415_pt1 | contig 27604 bp, 28 predicted proteins | sample MalvirAntarct_55_FD_184253 | JGI IMG/M metagenome (GOLD analysis project Ga0208814, IMG submission 184253) | Marine viral communities from the Global Malaspina Expedition - Malaspina viral metaG Antarct_55 (SPAdes) (version 2) | ecosystem: Environmental > Aquatic > Marine > Oceanic | place...
AATCTTGTACGTAATCTTGTACGTAATCTTGTACGTAATCTTGTACGTCCTTATGCTGCCGCCTCCAATTCGCTGGCAAATCTTGCCCCATGCTCTGCCCACTCCCTTAGTGACAGGTGGTTTAACTGCTCAACGTGGACCGGCTGAGTACCCCACAGGGCAAACTTTGGACGGTCATCCCCGTGCATCAAAGGGTGTGTGTCGTAGACGAATGCAAAGTAGACAGGTCGCCCACAGTAGGTGCTTTTGTGGAGCTTCAGGTATGGACACCCAATGGCCTTAAGTATCTGGTTGCTGGTTATACGTTTACTCATGGTTCATCCTTTCCGTTAACTGAAGCAGTACTCACTGCTAAGGACACTAGAGACATCTAGTGATCCCTTAGGTGGAACCTTAGCCAAATCCATGTCGGGATTAGCCAGGCGCGCCCTGCATTCCTTCTCGAAGTCAGACAGGACACAGGTGCCCTCGTAGATGTCGACCAAAGACGCCCTGATGCAGTGGTAGAAACTCCAAGTATCAGCACCCAAGGTGCCAAATGAGTCATGGATCATAAAGAAGTCTTCTACACCGGCCTCAAGTCCCGATAGGATGGCTTGACACATGTGCCCGGAATCCAGTGAGTGAACCCAGTTTGCTGCTATAGACGACCTGCTTTTGCGTGTGTCAAAGACGTTAGTGTCTTGCTGTACATTGACCCTGGTCTCCTTCAGGATCTTAGCTTCCCGGTCATACAGAAAGATCCGAGCTCTCTCCGCTTTGTCCTTGGTGTACCTGGCAACACATGGAAAGTCACTGGGGCTCCTCCAGCGTACACTCTTGCCCTCTCTGGCCAGCGCATCAGCATAGCTCTGTAGGAACACCATGCCGTCTTTTACGCTCTCCAGGGTTTCACTGATGACAGAATAGTTGATTGACGCTAAGGACCGCGCATGATTGGCCTGAGACTTCTCGTCACCAAAGGGGTGATTAGACATCTCGTTGTAGTTTACCTGTTTCTGGAGGGGATGCATTAGGTCCTCAATGATCTGGTCACCCATCCCACGTTGTACCGAGTTGTAGCCAAAGGTCATGGTATTTCTCTTGACAGTCTTCCTTGTGATGCCCCAGTCCAGCCAAGCCTTTGCCTCAGGTGTGTCCTCAATCTTCAGGCGATCAGTGACGGCATCGGCGACGATCTGGTAGACATCCTGACACTGCTGGCTTGGGACTAAATTAACCATAGCAGCATCGTGTTGGTTCTTGAGGGCCAGTGCGTAGTGTTGTGTGCCACTGTTGGTTCCGTCCAAAGATATTGGCAGATGGCACACATAGTCTGGCCCCTCTGTCAGCATCTTTTGGTATTCCCAACAAGCAGCCAAGAACTGCATAGGCTTGTCTGCCTTAGTCCAGGTATCGTAGGTTGCCTGGTAGTCATTGGCACAGGCCAAGATCATCTCTTCGTTGTCCATGACCCACTGGATGCGGTCCTCCAAAGACTTTTTAGACACTTTGTCGAAGTCGCCTACGTTGGCCAATTGGATCATAAGCCAACCCTGGGCTGTTTCATCCAGTTTCTTACCCCTAGCAAACATGAAGGTGGCTTTGATGTGGTCATCTCTGTGGTATTGGTAATGACTGACCGGATACATGCGGCCCCTGAAATCAAAAGACCAACCAAGCCAGAACTGATCAAACGACGATAGGTAGTCTATAATCTTTAGATCTTCTTGGAGGACACAGACGTTGGTCACAGCCTCACGCTTCTTGGTATGCCACTGCTTTCGGTCCCTTCTGACCTGCCTAATGTATTCCTCAGAGTGCTCACTAGGGTTTTCGGGGTGTGGGGTTTGCTCTGGTGGATCTAGGTCAGGAAAACCTTCATATCGTTTACCTTCATCACGGACCCACTTGATGACCTCAACGACCTTAGTGTTGACCTTCAAAGGTGTCGCCTGGAGTGCGTTAATGGCTCTGATATAGTCCGGGATGCCCTTTAGGAAATCATGCTTCACAGCGCGTCTCTGCTCTGCTGTGGACTTCCTGACCAGGGGGGTAAGAGCACCTAAGATTTCGTCTTGGTAGACACCCGTGTCGAAGGATGTCCAAGGTTTAGGTGGTACGACAAGTGGCATAAACATAGGAGATGCCCAGCTGTCACTAAAGGCCCTGTCTCTCACGGCAATCTCAGCAGTTGGGGTTAAGCTGATGTGTCTTCTGGTGTTGTGCTTAATGGCCCTGCCTGCCCACTCAGCGTTATTCTCAGTTGTGACCAAGAATATGTCACAGGCCTCTAGGATTGCGTTGATTATAGGTGAAGCAATCGAGGCCTTAGCTTTTGATGACCACTTGTCTTTGGTAAACCCAGCCGACTTGGCGATATGACGTACAGCCCTAAATCTGTAGGTTTCACTAGAGTGGTCCTTAGTCACCTGTTTGACCAGGCGAGTGTATAGGTCCTTGTCATAGAGCTTGAGCTCTTTAGCCCAACTTTCGTTCTCTACTCTAGAACCTATGCTGACTAAAGTGGCACCGTAGGTAGATCCATTAATGACAGCATCATAACAACAGTTCAGACCTAAGTAGGCTAGGGTAAGGTGGTCCTGGTCCTTTAGTTCATCATACCAGAACGACTTCTTACCCTGGCCACTTTTGAACCTGGTCTCGTCGTTTGAAATGTACTGTTTGATTACTTCAGCGACTTTGGGAAGTGCGTCTGCGATTATAACGTGAGCGGCTTCCTGAGAACTGCCCTTTAGTTTTGCCTGTCTTGCCTCATATCGTTCATGACCCTTTTGGACCATCTGGGCCTCTAGGGCCTCTTGTTCTTCTAGTGTTGTCTTTCGCCCGTACCCATCAGAGGTACTTTTGTCGCGCTGGTTCTGAGTTTTGGTCGAATGAATTTCCGGTGGACCGTTTGGCTTATGACGCCAGCTTGTTACAGTCTGACCATAAAAGCCGCTGCTGTACTGCGATGATCCTTCTTGTGCATCATGTGATATGGTTGGCTTTAAGCCTATGCCCTTGGTGCCTCTGCTTTCTTCAGTCATTATGTATTCTCCCGTTTTACTAACCCGCGTGGAAACTAAAGTACTCTAGGTTGTATCTAGAGGGGTCTCTTAGTCAGGCCATTGTTTTTACTGTGTTTTAAATATGGGCTTTTAACTCTATTCTGGCACTAAACGGGGGACGGGGGTGGGTAGCTACTAGAACAGTTTCTCCGGGAAAGATTAACCACCCCGAGACTACGACCCAGTGCTTGGCCGTAGGCGTATTGTATTTGTGTTTTGGCTAACATGTCACACATGATTCTCAGCAAATGACAAACTGATGGTAGAGTCAAACGCGGCATACAATTGTGTACATTATATTTCATGAAGAGTAGACCCGAGCCATGTTGTCGTTGATGTCTGCCGCCTTTTCGTAATCAATGTGGACGTATTTAGAAGTCGTCTTTGGGTCTCTGTGGCCCATGACCTCCATGACCATGAAGTGATTTACATTTAAGTCATTCACAAGCGCGCTACAGTATGTATGCCTGGTGGTGTGGAAACAAACCTGCTTGTCACCTTTGAACACAGTGCGGCGCATCTCCTCCAATTCTGCATAAAACTGCTTATGTAGCCAATAGCTATTAGGATCCATGTCCAGTACTTCTAAAGCATTGCGCGCGTCCTCGTTGATTGAAACCTTTCGGTCATCACCATTCTTCGTGTCCACCAGGTTGACATACAGGCGCCCCTTCTCGGTACTGAAGCTGTCCGGTTCAATCGACTTGATCTCACCCAGCCGCATGCCAGTGTTTAGCCCTATCGTAAAATAGTGTCTCATCCAGCTGATGTCATCGCCGATGTAGGTGCCCCGGCACTTTCTGTACCTTTTTCGCAGCACTGAGTTGTCGAAGAACTTATAGATCTGACCAATCTCAGATGGTGTAAACGTCCGCACCCGTCCACTCTTGACTTTGTGGCACTTACCCAGCTTTGGTAATTGGTCACTGGCCAGGACACCATATTCCACTGCATGTGAGTAGAGGGCGCCCAGGGCAGCCTTGTAGTGATTGCATGTGTTCAATTTCAAGCCGCGCTCTTCTTGTAACCAGAAGTCAAAGTCGATGAAATCCACCGCTTTCACTTGGTCTAGCTCCTGGTTGCCAGCAAAAGATATAAAGAGATTGATCTTGGCCCGGCTCTCAGACAAATGCTTATCTCGCCAGATCCGGTGGGCATGGGTGTTCAGGAAATCAGAGATCTTCATGCTGCCACCTCCTTAGTCTGATTAAGGAAGTTACTGGCAAGGCTCCTGATAGACAGGAATTCTTCTAGGGATAGGTCAAATGAAAACTTAGTATATGCACCAGTCACGCATGTTGAGGTAGAAGCCCCTATATTGCGCCGAAAGCTGCCTTCTTTGTAAAACATACTGAAGAGACACCCAAAATCAGGTGATGGCCATGTTTTAGTGGCGTCTAATCTGGATTCTATACCGCACTCAGCCCAGAAACTTAGGGATATCTTTTTGGTTTTTATACTATGCCCAATTCTAAACCCTGTGTATTCTCCAGGTTTGCCACGCAATGAGTCTTGTCCATGTTTTTCTTCCACGAAGCCGTGTTTGATCAGGGCATCTACCAGTGAAACGTATCTTCCTAACTCTTCAAGACCACCAAGGAAGCGCCAGCCATTTCCTATTAGTATACAGGGGTCGTGAAACTTCTTTTGTATCTTTGGATTAAAGATTTCTTTTGTTTTCTTTAACTTAGAGACTTCATGGGTAGCAGCTGCTACCTTTGCTTCTATCCTCTGTACTTTACGGGCGGCTAGACTAAGTAATAACCCTTCATACATTTCTGGGAGCGGTGAAGCCGACTTCCTACGGTTGCACGAATGACATGACACACAGAGGTTTTCTAGTTCACAGGTCCCCCCCTTTGCGTGAGCAACTATATGATCTATTTCAAAGGTATCTACTGGCTTCTCACAGTAGGCACATCTGTTACCCCAAGCAGCTGCTATAGCTAAACGCTCAGTCTGCGGGATAAACCGACGATTGCCGGTGAAATCAGAGATCTTCATTGTGCTGCCTCCGAGGTCCGGGCATTGACCGTCCACGCCAGTCAAACCGATACCCCCCGACCATGGCCTGAGCTAGGTTAAGCAAAGCGTCTTCTTGGTTCTGGGAGCTTGCGGCACGGGCGAGATGCCCAACGCTACTGTAGAAGGCTGGGAGATTACCGGCGTCAATGTGACCCTGAGCAACCTGTAGTGCTTTCAATTGTACTTTTGTCATCTTTGTCATCTTCAGTCTCCAACTTTAAGTTAGGACCGATGGAATCCGATGATCGTTTGTGTGGTAGCGGTACAGGGACTTGAACCCCGGACACGCGGATTATGATTCCGCTGCTCTAACCAACGATTATTGGGTCATCGATCGTACCCCCCTTTTAGACAACGGACCCCAAAAGCACAAGATGTTTTCTATATAGAGGTCTCTTGGTATTCCGAGGTTGAAAAAACACCGATCACTTCCGATGTGACCGATGTTTCTAAAGTTAGACTTCTGCCATCTTGAGAGCAGCCATGCGTGTTTCTGCGTTGCGCCTGAGCCACCCACGGCCAAAAGTGTCGAAGGTCTTCAGTCGCCTGTAGAAGGCCTCACGCTCGGCTGTGTACTGCTCGATGATGACCGATGAATTCATCTTGGAAACTGCGCCCAATGTCTGACTACCAATTCCACCATCCTGTGTGACACCGGCGACCTTCTGGAGCATCTTAGCTCCCCTGCCCACACCACCGTTCACACAGAGATCAAAGACCGCGAAATCAACGCCAGATTGTAGGTCATCACACCGCGCTCGATCCCAGTAGTTCTTCTTGTAGATGGGGGTAACATCAGCCACCGTAAGTGACTTCATCTCATCCTCAGTGATAGGACGATCCATCCAGTCCTCGTAGACAGCTTGGGTGACACCAAGGTTCGTGCGGCCACCGGGGTCGCTGGGGTGGTTCACATAGCCGCCTTCGTGGTGGAGGATCATCTTTAGTGATTTCTCAAAGTTATCTTTCATCGCTTAAATCCCTTGAGTGTTCTAATGCCAAAGCTGGCCGCTATGGAGGCATACATTCCAGCCTGCACCCACGCGGGGCAGTTCTGAAGATTAGTAAATCCTTCTGCCATGGTGTCTTGTAGGCTAGGAATAAAATTAGCAGCGAGAATAAAAACAAAGACCACAGTCCAAAGTTCATCTTTCCAGCTGTGATTTGAGGCTTCAATTGCAGATTGCTCCCAAGAGATCTCACCTGTGGCGATCTTCATCTTTGTTTCAGCTTCAGCAGCCTTGACCTTGGCCTTACCGTCCATAAAGCTGGTCGCTAGTCCTACGGCACTTGTGAGTATACTAAGCATCGTTATTTACCTTTGGTTTGGGGACATCCTTGGTGTTGCCCAGCGCAAAGTAAGCACCAACCAAAGCACTAAGGGAGCCGTACATCATCATGATCTGAGCGGAGGCGGCATTCATCCGCGCTGGGTCAATGATTGTTGCTGCGGTTGTGACGACCATCATGGCCAGCGCACACCAGCACATCATGCGGCGGTTGACTTGGTACGACTTCTTGTCGGGGACCATCTCATTCATGTGAGACCTCCTATTTGTTTAAAACTTGATGAAGCCCAAGTGCCAAAGATATGCACCGCCAGATCCTAGGACAGTCAGGAGGAAGCCAATGATCATGATGCCTGACAGGATCATCTCTTTGCGTTCTTCAGCTTTTAAGGATGCGAGCCGCTGGGCCTCTTTGCGCTCCAACCTGATCTCGCGCCTAATCGAAAGTAGTTCTTGGTAGGCTGAGTAACCCCGAGTGTTCGTGATGAGTTCCTTGAGTTGCTCTTCGGCGTCTGCCGCCTTCTGCTTGAGCATAAAGGTGTCCATGGCCTCTTCGTTTGCACTGGCAAATATTGAGGACTTCTTCTTCTGGTGATTTTGGTTTGCGCTGTCGATAGAGTCAAAGAAACTACTGATTTCCTTTGTCATGGAGTACAATTGTTTACCGGCGGATAGGCCACCTTTGACGACTGCAAAAGCGGTCAGGGGATCAATCATAGGGCCCCCTTTTCTATTGGTTTACCATCTTGGAAACACTAGTTCTGATGTGTTCAATGTTTGCATCTATGCGAGCCATAGAAATTGCTAGTGTTTGGACACTTGCTTCAACCTTCTGCATTCTCATGTTGAATTCAGCGATGTCTTGGGAGTTGCTCTGAATGTCTGCCATCATCATTGAGACTGTCCAGATAATTGCGGCTGCTTGTGTGATGAGACCAAGTAAAAGAGTGGCGGGGACACTTTTGGATATGTGCCAACCGTCTTGGTCTTTCATTAGGGTGCTACAGGCCAGTCATCTTCAGACAGATTTGGCCATGCGTCTGCATCGCTAAGTCCACGCAACTCTTGACGGTAGGTAGCCCAAGCTGTCTTGACTTCATTGGTCAGTGGACTGTCGTTCATCTGGGTCCAATCACTAGCCTCAAGCAGCTTGTTGCGTGACGTGCGGTTGCTCTCAGCTACCTTAGCGTCAAGACCAGCCTGATAGGCAGCTTCATGTTGAGCCTTGGTGGTAGTAGTTTCTACCCCATCGTCATCTGTCTCAGTGGTGTCAGCAAACATATCCCGTGCAACGTACTTCTCAACCCAATTGCCGTTGCTGTCTTGCTCTACACCGTCACGGGTAGAGGTCTGATACTGTGTAGTGGTAGCCGCTGGGCTGCGTAGGACTGCATCAAGGTCAAGTGCATCCAGTGTTGCTGCTTGCCATACACGAGGTAGTGAAGTGCTGGGGTTAGCTGAACGCCATTGCCCCTGTGTCTTTACTTCGCCAGTAGTTCTGTTTCTGTATTCACTCATAAGATTGATCCTTTCAGATGAGTTTGATTATGCGATTGCGTAGAATATGTGAGTATCGCCCACCCCATTTATATGAGTACCATTGCCTGCTACCTTGAATCCCGAAGATAGAGGGTCTATGTCTACAGCAGTGCTTGTTCGTTCAGAGTAATCACGACTAGGCAACAGATAAGGATCACTTGTTGAGGAAGTAACCCCTCTGACACTATCAAATAATATCCAATGCTCTGTCTCATTTACGTTCTTAATTAGGACAAACCTAGCACCTGACGTAAAACCGCAATCAATGTTTATATCATTACCTGTTCCAATGTAGCTTCCCACCTTCGACACACCGGGTGCGCTTGCGAATAGGTAGGCTATGTAGGTGCGTCCTGACGGGTAATTAACCTCACTATTTGCACCTACAGTAAAAACATCCGCAGTTGGTGTCGTACCATTCCAGAAGTTCTCTGTGGCAGTAACGTTTGAGCCGTTCAAGCGGAGGCTCTTAGTATTGCCAATATCTTTGTGATACACAGCCCAAGGCGTTGCACCAGACCTACTTTTCACCCACATCATCTCAGGGGGCACACCAAGCACGCCATGGCTTACGGTTCTTGCCGATCCCGTACCCGAGTAAGCAACCGCATCAAAATAGCCCGGCGCACGCTTCCACATATAAGTAACGACATCTGTGTTTAGTGTTCCAGTGCTAGTCACATGCTTCCAACCATGCATAGTATCCCAGATAGGGTTGCCAACAACGGCTTCAGCTGTATCAGCATTAGAGAACATTCGGCCGGTACCTGTAAGCCTAGAACGGACATCATGGTTACCACCACTGCTACGAAAACCTGAGAACCAACTCATATCTACAGGAAACCCTGAGTAGTAGACTACACCATTGGCATTGGCTTGGCTGCTACGAGAGTTATCCAGTGCAAAAACCTTAGTCGGATCAGTAGCCACAGCTAGTGGACCACGTCTTATCGCCATGTAGATGTATTTTTGCCCCGAAATGCTCCACCCATGGGCATTCCCAACGGTAAAACCCGTGGGGGTTACTGCTACCCTTTGAAATTGACCAGCGCCTGGCTCTGCATTAGTAGTATTTGCTGAAAGATTTTGCGACCCATTGTCGTGGAAGGGTCCAGCCTCAAAGGCACGCATAGTGTCTACCAGCTGCCAATCATTATCTCCAACAGTTGCTGTGGATGATTTTATCAACAACCACTGAGGTTCAAACCCTACGTCAATATCTTGGTATGCACCAGTCCCAGTATAAGAGCCACACTTGATAATATCTTGGTCACCATCAGGTCCGAACTCACCGTCATTATTGTTGTGTGCGAAGACGTAGGCGACAAATGTACCACCATCGGCGTTAACTGAGTTATTAGCCCCGACAGTAAAGACAGAATCTGTAGGAGCTGTGTCATTCCAGATTACACCACCACCTGTCCCAGCTTGGTCTGTTGCATTTAGAGTTAAATAATAGTCTTCTGGTGCTGTTGCGTTAGAACCTCTATGATAAACCCTCCAAGCGCCTGTAGAATCAGTTCTTTTAACTATAATCATGCCGGGAACTGACCCAAGATTATGGCTCACAGTTCTAATAACATTTGTACCCGTATAGGTAACCACATCAAAGAACTTAGGGGCCTTCCGCCATGTCCAAGAGACGTAGTCTTGACCCGAAGCATTGTACACTCCCGCTGAATAACCGAGAGATGTGCTGCCGAACTTGTAACCATCACTGTTGAAAGAGCTTATGACGGCCGCAGTAACATCTGTATGACCAACCGTTGTATTAGTGTGCAAGTATCGTCCAGTGCCGCTTGCGGTATCCCCGATTGTGTTGTTATAAGTGTTTGTGCGACTTTTAGTCCAAACCATCCCACCTTCAGTAAGGTCAATACCATTCACAATGGTTTGTTCAACATCAGTACCAGTACCAGTATACAAATAAGTGCTGAAAACATCATCAATATCAAGGCCACCACCACCACCAGCGGCGGCAGTACCAGCGGAACTCAGTAGCATCTTTTTCTTAGTAGCCATTGTGTAAGCTCCTTATCCTAATGCCAGCGCAGCCGTGAAGCCGTACCAGTTGGTGCCACCGTCACGGGTAGTGAACACGAAGATGTCTTTCGCACTAGCAGTAGCTGTCAGGGTAGGAGCAGTAGCGCTGGGCCAGTCAACGCTTGAGGGCCATGTAACTGCGAAGCCAGATGCACCGCTGTCTTGGATGATCTCAATGCTGAACGTGTAAGCTGTGCCAGATGCGGGTGGGTTGCTGAAGGTGAACGTGGTGTTTTCCGTGAGTACATGGCTGAACGAGTTACCAGCATGGCAGTTGACTGTGGTAGCGTTGCTAGATGATGTGACTGCGGCATAAGTCTCATTGTAGCTGGCAGCTATAAGTTCGCCTGTAACGGTACCTCCAGCCTTTGGAAGCGCAGCGTTGGCTGTTGTTGTTGTGCTAGTTAGAACAGCATCCCGTGTGGCAATGGCTACCCCATCGAAAGTACTGTTGGTTGTTATAGCGCCCGTGACGGCACCACCAGCCTTTGGAAGTGCGGCATTTGCTGTAGTTGTGGCAGTAGTTAAATCTGCATCATTAGCCAGCGGAACCCACGCATTGCTATGTGCAAAGTAACCCTTACCTGTGCCATGAACGTGGGCAAACATGCCATGGTATGTACCTGCATTAGGCAAATCACCTGTCGTAGAATACATGTTAGCAAATAAAACCTTGTTGCCATTACCATCTATGTCACCGCTCATGGTGCCACCAGCTTTTGGTAGTGCGTTTGCAGCAACTGTTCCTTGAGCAGCCGTGGCGTAAGCAGTCGCCGCTGTAGTGGCTGCTGTGCCAAGACCAGCGATCTTAGAGACAGCAATAGCCGCATCAGATGCAATGTCTACGTTTACGATTGTGCCATCTGTTATCTCAGAGGATGTTATGTTCTGTGGTGCTGGTGGATTACCAATATAAGCCATTCCTGTGCCCTCCTACGATTGCTCTAAAACGGACACAATTACGTCTGCCGATGAGGCTGCGCTGCTTGTGACTTTGATGATGTCTGTAGTCTCAAGAACTACCTTCTGATCTCCGCCGATGGGGACCAGTGCGCCCCCAGCAGGAACAGCAGCACCCTTCACTAGAAACACACTGGCAGAGGCTGAAGTGTCTGTGACTTCTACATCTACCGTGATGCTAGAGGCTGTGCGGTTCGCAACGGTTAAGCCGATGCAGGTTGTGGTTGTTGCTGACGGGACTGTGTAGACACTGGTCTGGCCTGTGCCTACCGCTGCGCTCACAGCATTCTTAAATGTGTTAGCCATTCTTTAATTCCTTGTCATCCTAGGGCAATAGCCATGGAAATTGGGTCATCTATTCTGGCAAAGTTTGTGTCTATGCCAAGGTTTGCCCTAGCCGTTGCAGCGTTCGCCACATCAGAAAGGTTGCTAGCTGCTAGTAGGTCTCCAGTACCAGAACCAGCGGGACCCTGAGGACCTGTGGGTCCTGTTGCTCCAGTATTTCCTGTGCCACCTTGAGATCCCGTAGGTCCCGTCGATCCAGTATTCCCGGTAGGACCTGTTGGTCCTGTTGGTCCAGTAGGGCCAGCTACAGTACTATTTGCTCCCGTAGGTCCAGTAGGCCCAGTGGGTCCAGTAATGCTCGCACCCTGAGGACCTGTTGGGCCGGGCGGTACAGTAAGTACCCCCGTTGAACTGTTATAGACCACGGAAGAGCCAGTAGATCCTGCGGCAATTGTTAGCTCCGTGAGTGCGTTTTTATGTCCTAACGCTTCGGTAGCGGAAGACGCCGCTGCTACTGCTGACGAAGCCGCTGCATTCTTGCTGTCTTCAATTGCATTGACGTTTGTGGCATCCTGTGAAGAGCCAGTGTAAAATGATGATGATGCCATGGTTTACCTCAATCCGAATATGTAGAAGTTGGGCGCATCACTTGTGACATCCCTGAGGTCTCAGCCTGATTAGCTTGATCTTGTAACTCCAAAAGGAACTGATTTGATTTGGCGTCAAACAGCGGTCCACGCTCGTCAAAGAAGTAATCAGAGGCATAGCTGAGAGCCGTGTAGGTCAGTAAATCTGATGCAATATTGGTTATCGTATTGGTTGAACTGTCCGAAGTTAAATCATCGAACTCTCCGTAGTAATTTAGGAATATTGTCCCAGAGGCAGGCTTTGGTGAGACCTTGATAAGCTCACGCTCTCTGCTGAATGTGGTTGGATTTCCAACAGTACCAATCTTTAAAGCAGCGGCCATCGCGTGCAAAGGAACTCGCAGAAGGGAGACACCATCGTACTGGATGTCTATTATCTCGATCAGGTTTGATGGGATTACTACTTCTGAAATAGCACTACCAGAGCTCAGTGTGTACGCCTGCTGTTTTTCCATGGATGGTATACGCAGTACACGCTGTATCCGTGTCAGACCTTGATCGACGAAGGTATCGGCCAAAGCATCAGTGCAGTCGCTGCGGTTGAGTAGAGCTTTAAAGTGGCTCCTGATTTGACCTTTGTTCATTTAGGCGGTCCTTTTTTTAGGCTTTGGCTTTGGCTTTTTTGCGGTCAGTGCAGCCTTTGTGAAAGCAGCATTAGTGGGGGCTCCGGTGGCACCTTTCTTTCGCATAGGCTTACCGGCAGCGCGCTTGGCGTGGATATTTGCGTACAGACCATTACCCATTGTTAGATCCTTTTGTCTGTGGTGATGAATGCGTCCAGGCTCTGCTCACGGAGGCGCTTGATGATGGCTTTGCCACTTTCCTCGTAGATATTAAAACCTTCTCTGGTCCACTGTTCGATCACCGCTGTTGGAATGGATGCTACACGCATCATGTCGCCGATTGGCGCCTTGGCGCTGTCGTGCTTGGCGTCCTTTAGGTCGTCCAGGAATGCCTGGGATATATTCTGACTATGCTTTGCAAATAGGTTGCCTGACTGTTCAATGAAGTCAGTTGCTACTCCCGCCAGCTGAGTGGCAGTGCTTTTAGTATCTGGGGTCATGTTGGATGTCTCTTTGGGAGGGGGGATAAGGTGGGGCCGCCCAAGCACCCAGGTAAGGAGAGCAAAACCCCTAGGTAAACGGACGGCCCCTACACTGGCCTATGACAGGCCGGTGATCTTCACTGAGTCACCAAAGTTGGTGTGCTTACAGCTATATTCGCCGATGACGTAATGACGATCTGAGTCACCAGTCTTGGCCAAAAGTGTGCGCGTGAATGGACGCAAGACACACTGTTTAAACATCGACGGGTCGATCAATAGAGCGACTGATGTAAGCATGTGGCGGTTGAGAACCACCTTGTATTCGCCAAATGGGCTGACATACAGATCCACCACGTTTACCAAGGTTTTACCCTGGGCGATCTCACGGTTACGACCAGATGCTGCGCTGAAGCCAGCGACAATAGTAGAGTCGGCAGGTTTCACCATGAACACGCTTGGAGAACTGCCATTGGTGAACGCTGTTTGACCAGCTGTCAGCAATTTCGCTTCTGTAAGCGGGTCCGTAGCATTGGAACCTGCGTCTACAGCAGTAGAGATCTGGTTGATCAGCGATGTCATCTTACGCGCTGTAGAAGCGTTGCCGACGACAGTGGCCTGTGCCACACCTACATATGCGTGTTCTAGGTCACGCTTGATGCTCTTGAGTGTACGGCCCAACTGGTATGCTGTTTCCTTAGCTCGGCCGTGAGTACGAACCGAATCCGAGGTTGCCGAAATTGAGAACGACTCGCCCAGGATCTGGGTTGTATTGGTCCGCTCTGTAACGTCTGACAGTGTCACATCAGAAGCGTCGGCGCCCTCGACTTTCGCATTCACACCGGCAGCACGTAAGCTGTCTTCTAAGAATGAGAAGGTGCGAGCAGAAACCTTTTCAGACTTCATCATAGAAGTCATCGGTGTATCTGTAGGGGTTATGTCCATAATTATGTCTGAAACGTCTTCAGCCATGCCTACAGAGTTGTATGTAGTAAATAGTGCCATGTTATTAGTACCTTAGAGTTAGATGGGATTATTCTTCCCAACGGCTCATCAGGGCATCAGCAATATCATCGAGGTCGCCGGTCGCGCTTGGGTTATTCCTAATTCTCTTTGCCGTTTGCTCACGCTTGCGGGTTGATGAATCAGTTTGAGAAGGCGGGGCCTTCTTGGACCGGAGTACTTTACCTTTGGATGTTTTGACCTTCATAGCCTTCGCTTTCTTTGTTGAGGCGGTTGCTTTGGTTTGGTCATACATCCGTGCTTTGTTTAGAAGCATGATGACGTTTGGATCGACGTATTGATCGACCTGCTCTTTTGGGAGACCTACTGAGACAGCATAATCACGGATATTGTTGTACATTTCATTGTCCCAACCAGGCACGTTCTCCTGAAGTGTTTTTATGCACTCTTGGGCTGCCTGCTGTTGTTGGGCTTGGAACTGCTTCTGAGTTTCCTGGTAAAAGCTGTTTGACTCTTCCTGGATAAACTTCAGATCCGTTTCTGCTTCTTTAGCTTCACGGCGGAGTGCCGCAAAGTCTTCGACCGACATCGACCGGCTGGCAACTAGCATGTCTAGTTCTGCATACGGTTTGTTTCGGGCCTCGGCTCTCTCTAAAAGCTTCCTATAGCTGAAGTCCGTCCGGGCTAAGGCATCATCTGCCTCTTTTCGTTTGGAAGCTACTTCTTGAGACTTTCTCGTTAAAGATGCTTCTTGACCATAAAGTCGCTTGAGATCTTTTAGGGATGCCTGTTTGGTGTCACCGTCAACTGTGATTTCAATGAGACTGTCGTCTGACAACTCGACCTCATCGAGGTCTCCATCGTCTTCTGTGGTCTCATCATCGTCATCGTCTTCAGTGTCCTCGACAGGGTCCTCATCGGATCCTTCATCTTCCTGGTCGTCGTCATCTTCGTCAATATCATCCGTGGCCTCTTCTGTCTCGTCAGGTGCCTCGTCTGTCGCCTCTAGGTCCTCATCTTCAGATAGGTTCTCACCGTCTGACCAGCGGTCTAGGATGGCATCTGCCGCATCATCGATATCATCGTATGTGGCTGAAGGGGTAGCGTTAAGGACGTTACTCATGGTCCTGCTCCTCTTGGCGGGTGTCGCCTTTTGCAAGTATCTCATCACGGATGGACACCTGTTGTTTCAGTGTATCAACCACGTCGACTAGGGCTCGATAGTGGCTGTATGCTTGCTCTCGTTCCTTAGCCTGCGTGGGCTGAGTGTTGACGAAAGTCTGGAAGGAGCGCTCGACCAGGCCGTTTATAACCTGGTTGAACGCGGGTTGTGACAAGACGGCCTCTGCCGCCTCGCCAGTTTCGATCAGTTGCTCTTCTTGGTTCATGCTGCTCTCTTGGTTGGGTGGGCCTAGCCCGTTGGTGACGCGATCCCTCGAACATCATCAGCATTCCGTAGGATCTCAAGTTCTGCCCTATCGGTTGCTGTCTTGTGTTCCAGTTGGGCCTCTTTGAGGTCAATGGAATCGGATTGTATTGCGAAGCCGCGTTCAGCCTTGGTACGCTCTAGTTCTAGTTTAAGCTGTGCGATCTGTGCGTCCGTTTGCTGTTTAAGCTCCGCAATCTGGGTTTGCCTCTCCTGGAGTTCCAGCTGCTTTTGCTGCATCTGCATAGCCATCTCTTGTGCCTGGTCAGGCTGAGGTGGGGGCAGTTGGTCCGGGGGTGTCAGGTAGTCAGCAACATTCTTGATGCCGTTGTTTTCCATGACATGAGACATTAATTTGAATTGGTTCTGTGGTTGATACATCGTAGCCAAGGTTGGGTCCTGGGACATCAATGTGTGGAGGGCTAGGTACTTCTGAGCCTCTTCTACTTGTTCTCCGTAGCCCAGGTGCATTTCGACAGTGACATCGCGCTTGGAGCCCCATTGTGACGGGGAGACAGCTACATAATCACCGGCTAATTCTACGATCTTCTCATCTGGTTCATTCTCGATGACGAGACGGTAGATCATCTGATACAGTGGCTTCAGGAACCCTGTGGCAAAGTTTCGGGCAATGATCTTTTGGCGCTGCTGTGACATGGTCGCCAGCTGCTCAACCATAGCGGCTGAATTCTGTTTACTTAGGGCATCCTTGTTCAAACCCTGGCTGAGACGTGAGACGCCGGTGGTGTCCTCTTTGTCTTCATCTAGGAGCTGTAGCGTCTGGAACACAAAGGGGTTCAGGGACGCCTGTGGCATAGGTGAGATAGCATCAGGTCGGGTCACATTCAGGATACCACCAACGCGGTTGTCTATTAGCTCCTTCGGGTTTGTTAAACCACCTTTGACTACCATGTATCTTGGATTGTTGGTGATCATGGTGTGGTCCAGGATTGACCGTGTCAGGACTGTCCTGGCGTTCTGGATTGGTATGACCTTAGATCCAAAGTTGTTACCAAAGAAGGCATGTGGGATCGGTAGTGGGACAAAGGCCACAAAGGGCCGGTGGTTTGTCTTCTCCATCTCCAAGAGGACGTTGCCGGCCTTTACCAGGCGATACAGTTCTGCGACCCCTGTGCCGTCAGGATCGATCATCATGTAGCTTTCGTACACAGTGACCTGGCGAACCTGATCTTGGTATCCCTTTACGTTAAATCCACGATCGTTTCCGATCTCTTCGTGGCGCGCCAGGACCTCTGGGTCTGTCTCCATGTCAACGTCTGAGTGGTCACTAATCTTCTCGATCTTCTTCTCGTCATAGCCCATCTCTCGGAGCTCTGAGATCGTCTTGCTCGTGCGGTGAGCACAGAATAGCACTGACTCCAAATCACGCGCCTGTGGTTCAATGATGAATTCTTCAGGTGCAATACTTTCTATGCACACTTTGCTGGCATCCGTAGTCACCCGCAACTCACCACTAAAGAGACCAAAGTCTTCTACCAGTTCCTCAATCTCGACGTTGTCCTGGACCAGGATCTGGTCGAGTTCTTCCTCCGTGATGTCTGTGACCTCTTCCAGGTGGCTCTCGTCGCCGTAGTAGTAAAATACTTTGGCAATACCGGCCCTGGCCACTAGGCCATCGTGGATCACGGACTGCATGACCTCAAATAGGTTGTTCTGGCGGTTGGCTACATAATCACAGTACTCAGTGGCAACATCTGCAACCTGTTGATCGTCAGCGTTCTGGGGTGCAAAGCGAACAGTCTTGTAGCCGGTGCTGAAAGTCTCCAACAAGGCCGCCTTCATGCTCTCCACTGTGTCATAGACATCCATTGACACATACTTTGAATTACCATCGTGCGCTGGGCGCGGGAGTGTTGCGTTGTAATAGTCGATAACACGTTTGCGCTCGCGACTGATCTGGCTGTCGTAAAAGCCAATGCTGCGGCGGATATTGTCATCTAAGATGGAGACAATCTTGTCGTCGTCTAGCTTTTTATACTGCTTTTTTATCATATGATCAGACCATTTCGATATAGTAGTCATCTGTTGACTGTATTGGTTCCCACGCGCCTTCATGGATGTGGTTGGCAAGAGCGAGGCTCATGACGCAATCGTCAAAACAACCTGCCTCAGCCTCCATGCCACCGCTTTGTGTGACAATGTAGGTGAGCATCTCGCGGATCGTTGTTTTGTCATTAAGTTCTATTTCGCCCTCTCGGACGCAGGCCCGGAGCTCATCGATAATCAAAGGTTTAGTCTTGGAAGTTGTTGTAAAACCCAACTTGAGGGTCTCTCTCTCCGTCAACTTGTCCACCTGGATCTCGGTATAAAAGTGGGGGTAGGCCATGTCTTTCCCGAGCCTCGTACAGGTCAGGATCCCGTGGCTGTTGTTCTCCACAATTATGAAAGCCATGTTGAAGAACTCACCAAGTTTATAAAGAACAGTGGCAAAGTAATCTGGGTGAACTCGGGCACGATAAGTTGCGACCTGGCGTTTCTTACTGTCGAGGACCTGTGCAACACTGTAGTCGCCACCTCGGACGCCCATGGCGACATCAGCGCCAATCGTGTACTGTTCGCCGGGGTCTATTGTCTTGTAGAGAGTAAGCTCACCGCGTACATTCTCTAGCCACTCATCACCCTCTAGTGCCAGGCGCTTCTTAGGCTCTTCGCAGGTAGTCAGACTTTCCTGTAGGCCCTCGGGGTTAAACACAGGTCGTCCGGTCGTCAGGAAGGCTTCTTCTGGCTCGGCTGGGTACTCTTGTCGTGTTAAATCTATGCCGTTCTGTGCAACCTTGCGACGGCGGAACATTAGTTGCTCGTTGTCTAGGTCATACTTCTCACAAAGTTCTTCTTCCTCGGGAGTTCTCTCAAAGTTCTCTGAGACTGGCTCACGATACTCAGGATCAATGTACCAGGGAATAAACACCGGCACATATCCATTGGTGCCATCAACAGCGCCTTTCCAGAGGTCATAAAAGATGCCACTAACGCCGTTAGCCGTGCTTTCGACAAAGATGGCAGTGCCATTCTTGTTAGGCACAGCTTGTGTCATACCGTTCCAGTTCTCCAGAGCGGTGGACTTCTGCCAGAAGGCAAGCTCAGAGGCGTGGACATGGGTGAGAGTTTCACCCCGGCCAATGCTTTCACCGCCAGCTGTCGCGACGACGTATGAGCTATCTAGGACATCGAAGGTGAGCTCTCGGCGACTTGAGTATTTGGTGTGGGGCTTGAGTAGCTCAGGGCAGTTGTCATGATACCGTTTGGTCATGTCAAAGAGCGCCCTGGTGCTGTCTGAGTGGTGGGTGACCACCATAGCTTTGCAGGCTTTGCGCTGGGACACACTGAAGTACAGATAGCCACCAACGTGGGTAGAAAGACCCTGCTGTCGAGCCTTTAGGATAATGATGCGGACCTTACCCTCAGTAGCCATCTGTTTATCCACGGCATCCTGGAGGATGACCTGGGCTGGCTTCAGTTTGAGGGGCTGGATGTCACCATCTTTGGTACGGATCTTTAGTGCAGACTGACTGTAGAAATCAAAGTCGTCGTACAGTCGTTTTCGTACCTGTTTAAGTCTCTTGTCCATCGGTTTGCTCTTCTTCAGTGTCTGCTACTAAGAGCGACTCCAGGAATTGCTCGGCTTTACCGATAGTGACTTCGGATTTAGCAGCGGGTTTGGTTTTAGTGAAATCCAGGACCATACGGGCGGCTGTGAGCCGGTCCCTGTTTTGGCCAGGTTCGCGCATGATCTCGACGGCAGCTTTGAGAGCCTCGATTGCATACACGTCGTCAATTTCGTTTTCGTTTGCCATGATCTTAACGATCCTTTCAGCGTCTAGTTTGGCCTGTTTGCGGATGGGTGCAATTTGCTTGGCTGTGTAGCCATCAGGGGTCCCCTGGGGGCGGCCACCCTTATTCTTTCTTGTTGCCAGCATTAGACGGAACTTGGCTCGTCCCTCGGGTGTTTTGTGCTGTAGAGCCAGTGGGTTTATGCTTGGGTCCCTGGCTTGGTTTGGGTTTTTGGGGGGCCTTGGTGCCTTTACTCGGGGATGATGTGGTGCTCCTCCCATTATTCGTACTCACAATGCTGGTTAATATTGACAGGGTAAGACGTGAATTGGGACAGAACATCTGATCAGGTAGGACCCGTCCAATCTCCGTTATGATCACCTCGCGCTGGGCGGGGGTCAGGAGCGTTGACGTGGTCACGGCCTCTATTGCCTGGAGTATTGGGACCAGGTCTATGGCAGTCTTATGCATTATTTTGCTCTCCAAAAGAAAAGAGGCCCCCGGAGGGACCTCTGTTTGTTCTTATGCGGTTAGGGCGCCCATACCTTGGGGCGGGGGTGACAAGGCACCAGGAGGCATCTGCATTTGTTGCTTTTCCTCCTCCTCTTCAGCCAAACCTTGGGCCAACATGGCCATGACTGTCGCAATTACGACGGCCATTGGGTGGCTGTAGAACTTCACCTTGTTGTTACCGGCGTTGTTGAACTGTTGGCGGACCAGGGCAGCTGTCTTGGGCATAACAGCCTTAGCCAGCTTGGGATTGATCAGGTAGATCAAGACGGGATCAACAGCCAACTCGCGTACACCCTGCATATAGTCGGTGTAGTAGTCAGAGTTTGCCTGGCGCCTGTCCATACCGGCGGCAGCATCTGCTTGGGACATAAGTCCAGCATCAACCTCCTTCTGATAATAGTCCTTCCAATCCCTGAGACTTTCCATCAACGAGCGGACACCACGCAACGCACTGCGCTGGGCAGGGTCATTGGTTGTGTAGGCATCCACGTTTAGCTGGAGGTTATCAATCTCAGACATGATGTCAGGGTCGCCAGCACCCTCTAATAGGGGTCTCAAAGCACTTCCAGAAAAGGATCCATCTGGTGCTCTGTCTATCTGACCAGTCACTGGATTGGTGAACGCAGTGTCATTGGCCTGGGATCCGTTGAGATCCAGAGGTCCAAGGGTCATACCATGGGCGATCTCATGGATCACATTAGAGAGTGCCTCGATGCCACTTACTCTACTACCGTTGTCTAGGAGAGCGCCTGGGTTGAGACCAAAGACGGTCCCTTCGGCACCTTTGCCACCGTCAGCTGGACCCTTTAAGTAAAAGGAGGCCTCTACATCTCGGTCGGCGTTCTTGTCTATAGCGTATCTGGACGCAAATGCCTCACCCTGGCTGTCAAATAGGCGGACAGTGATGCCAAGAGTTTGAGCCAGGCCTAGTGCCTGATCTAACGTCTGAATACCATCCTCATACTTAGTTCCACGTTTGCCCACCTGGAAAGGCACCTTCGCCTCGGGGACAAACCGCTTGACCGCTGTGAGAGCTACTCTTGAGAGAGTAGGCCCTTTGGTGGTGGGTCCAAGTTCGGCATCGGACCTGGGTGCTCGTCCACCAGTATTCCTAGGGGGGTTGAGGATGTTGGCGAGGATGCTGTTGTCGGCTGTTGCCTGAGATTCATCAGGCCCTGTATAAAGTCCCCCATCTTGTCCTTCGGGACCTGGGATATTATTGATGGCTCCGCTTCGCTCTGATGCGGGGAGTGCTTCTTCAATTTGCTCATTTGTTATTCCTTCCTTTGTGGCAAGCATCTTAGCCGCATCGAGGTAGTCGTTGTCAGACCCTCGACCTGGCGCTACACCACCTTTTCTGAATAATTGCTTCTCTGGATACCACATAAGCGCCTGGAAGTCAGCTGTCGATATATTAATACCAATATTACTTAGTTTTGACAGTGCCTCTTTAGTAACTTGGCGCATGTATGACCGTTCACCAGCATTTTTAGGTTGAGCCTGTAGTTGTGGCACCAGGTTTTTAACCATTGTACCTGTAGACTTAAATAACTGAGGCTTTGGTGGTTTAGCTTTAGGGTTTTGTTTCTTGGATTTACGGAAAAACGCCTGATATCTCTTGTCTAGCTTAGACACAAAGTCATCTAAGGTTGCGTCATTCTTTAGGTCTGACTTTTTGAGACCCATATCAGACATTGTCTCTTTAATCAGTTGTTTCCCAAAGACATCAGCAGACTTTAGTTCGGCTCTTATTGTTGACCTGTTTTTATCTAAATCCTTCAGGTCTTCAAAAGCACGTCCATTGAGACGGTTCCACATACGCATCCACCATATATCCATTGTCAGTGGGTCATAGTTACCTCTGATGTTTTGGTAGAAACCTTGGCCAATCTTAGGGCCTACAATGTAAGACCCTTTGACCATTTCAGTTGCACCCTCAGATGAGGGAACAGTGATATTCGTACCATACTGACTGTTGAACTGTCCGATATATTTAGTCAAATCACTGACGGTAAAATCGGAGTCCAGGAAGTCACGCATTGGTACATTCTGACCGGAATCCTGGTAAGCGTTCAAGAATGAGAAGGCATCAACCATAGCTTGGTTGCGTTCCCCACCTTTAATCCATGTGTCTGTAGGCATACGGCCAGTATCCATAAACTCACGGAAAACCGACATTGCGTATTCAAAGTTGTCCGCGACAGCCTGACCGTTGGATGTCACAGCCAAGGCATAATCAAAAGCAGCCTCATTTTCAGGCGATTGAGTAACCCTGGGATCTACAAGGGAAACAACTGACTTTGCAGCTTTCAGCTTACGGTCATACCAACCTATAGCATTACTATCAGAGTTTAGTGCATTTGCAGCCTCTGTAGCCATGAGACGTGAGATCTGATCAATGTTCTCAGGTGTCTGTTCAAAAGGTGTAGTTCTACCTGTAGCCTTCTGCCACCGATCTTGCAGTACTTGGGCAAACTCAACTAAGGTGCGTTTTTGTGTAGGTTTATATGTCCCGCCTTTCATTTCAGATAACTCTTCTGGGCTCGGCATGATGGTCATATTAGTGGCATCCAAGTCCGCATCAGAAACCTGGAGTGGGTTGTTTACCTGATTGAGTGCGGGGCCTGATGGCATCTCGGGGACACTTGGCGGTGTAGGCATCTCAGGTGCACTGCGGCTGTCATCAGACATAGGTGCCGAGCTTGAAGGACCGTATTTCTCCATGGCTGCTTTAAACCGGCGGTCATTTTCAGCTGTATCTTGGCGGTCTGCGATAGGGGAGGTCCGCTGTGTATCCTGGGCTTGCTCTAGGACACTTGGTGCCGGTGCAGTCTCAGCATTGACGACAGGTTCCCCCTGTATGGCCTCCTGAGTGGCCTGGGCCTGTGCTAACATTGACGGTTTGCGCTTTTGCTGGCGGCGAACCCGATCGACGTAGGGCTTATAGAACTTGTCCACGTTCTCCTGGGTAACACCCTCATCAAGGAGCATCTGTTGGACTTCTTCCATGACCTCTAGGGGCATATTCTCAGTCTGTACGGCCTCTAGTGCCACATAGAGGGAATTTGCTTCATCCTCGAGCATCGTAGGCGTCAGGTTGCCACCTGGGCGGTTTGTAGCCTGGCGGTTCTGGAGATCTAGGGTGTCTAGGACCTGTTCCTGAAGTTTCAGGGCTGTGTCCCGGTTTGCCTGGATGCCAGCCTGGTAGTTCTCGGACGTGGTTGTCTGGTTGCCATTGACCGTAGGCTGCGCCGGTGCTGCTGTGTCAACATTGGGCGCTGTAGGGGCCTGGGGCTGTGTGGGGGCTGCGTCCATATTAGGTGCATTGCCCATCTGGATTGCTCTGGCTTGGGCCAAAGGTTGGTCTGGGAGGCTAGTACGCTTAACGCTACTGCCGCCGTCCATGGGACTTGCGTCTAGGTGGTTGTTCACCAGGTTGACCAGCTGGGTTAGAGCCCGGATTGGCTTCTGTTCGCCATTGATACCAGCCTGGGCGTCATCAAGGACCTTGTTGATAGCAACATCTTCAGGTTTCTTGCTGTCCGCTGGGTGCTTCAGGCGCAATTCGGAGACCACTGTTTGTAGCTCTTCTGTTGGGATGCCTGTGCCGACCGCGATTGTGCCCAGGGGGCTGCCGTCTGTGGCGTTGCCTGTCATACCTGCGAGGGTGCTAACGATGTTGGCGTCTTCTGCCTCTTGGGCTGCCTTGGCTGCGGCATCGTCAGCCTTGGCTTGTTCTGCCTGCTGTTTCTCCAGGGCTGCGTCTGCGATCAGGGATCGACCCGTGGGCCTATCCTGGCCGGTGAGCTTCTCGAGCTTCTTAACAAAGCGATTAACTTTAGAGCGGCGACCTGTGACTGCGTCTAGCGCGCGACCACCTAAAACAATGCCTGCTGTAGCGGGAATACCAAATTGTGTAGCACCGGCAACACCGCCCAGGACGTTCAGACCACGGTAGATGTTAAAACCACCACCACCGTCATTCTGAAGTGGGTTTAGGAAGTCAGTGAACTGGCTGATGCCGCCCTTGGTGCCATCTGCAAATAGATCTGTAAGGACATTACCCTGGGCAAATAGATTACTCAGTTGCTGCGCTTCCATACTTTCGGCACCCAAAAGACGTGTCATCGCCTGGGCGTTCTCATCAGTAACTTTAGATTTGACCTTGTTCTTGCCTTGGCGGACGGCTGTGGTTGCTGCGGCGTAGTCCTCAAGTAGTTGATCTAAGGTCTCTGCGTTTTTAGGGCTCAGTCGCTTTCTGACGCCGGGCGCGCCAACGATAGCCTTTACCTGGCCAGAGATCTGCTCATGTGCTGCCTCTAGGGTCTGCTTTGCGGCACCCTGGGTGGTTACGTCCTTGAGGTTGAGACCTTCAGCATCTGAGATTGAACGTAAGAGGCGCGCTAGATCTGATGCGGCTGCTTTATACTTGCCATCTTCTTTATTATATCGCCTTTGCCAAAGAGAGTTACCGGCGACCAGGGCTTCTGGAGCGGCAGATACACCACCGGCGAGGGCTTCTGTGACTGTGTCTTTGACGCTAAAGTCATCACCGACCGCCTTGGTGGCAAGTGCTTCTCCCCCACCCTCGGTTCCCATCTGAACCGCAACCTGCCGGGTAAGGCTTTTCTTAAAGAACTCACGCGCAACAAGGCCCTGGCCTGCAAAGTCGGCTGCCGCAATTACAACACCACGGGTAACGCCTCGAGAATTCGCTTCATCCATCAACTTTGGGTCTTTAAACATCTTTCGGACGGCACCCTGGTCCGAGAGGTCAATGCCATTCTCTTCTAGGAAACTAGCAACTTCATTGCCGTACTCTCTGGCAAAACCACCAGACCCCATGACAATGGCACCGGCTTTAGGTGATCTGGTTAATAGAGAGGTTGTCAGACCTGCCACAATCTGAGCGCCGCTTTCAGCTGCTGTCTCACCTATAAACTCTACGAAACCTACAGGGTCATTTGTTACTGTACTAAGCCAACCCTTCCAGGTGTCTGGGGCATTGGCTAATTCTTCGGCATATATACCACCCTGAACACCCCTTGGGATTGCTGCGGCTTCGTCTTGTAAATCACCGGCGTATTTGGCGTTAGTTTTGACACGCCGAACCATGCTGTCTAAATCTTCCTGTGACTTCGATGTTACATTCTCGGCGTTTTTGAGTCGCTTATCTAAGGTCAGGAGGTAATTAACCTTTTCTCCTGGTTTGAGATTGTACCTGTCCTGTAGCGCATCAACACTGCGACGCCCCTCTAGGGTGTTTACGTCCAGGTTGACGCTTCTACCCGCCATGGCCTCTAAGGGCACACGGGTTTTCATTAGCTCATCGTAAGCCAGGGCGTTGACACCACCTGGCCTCTGTAGCTGGTCAGCGTCTTGCAATTTCTGGATGTCAGCCATGGCTAAGGCCGTTGGTGCGGCTGCATACGTCTGGATAGCGCCACGCTTCAAAGCCCGACCAATAGATACACCTTCTGGGTTGACCTCGGGTTGAGGGGCTGCGGTAGTTGGGGTAGTTGTAGGACTGTAGTTTGCTTTGGCAAAAGCCATTGCGCCCTCACGGTCAGGCCCACTCACGGTTTTGATTTGCCCGTCAGGCATTCTGATCTTAAAGTCTGGCATGTGAAATCCTAGTGTGAGTTAGTCTACGAAGGAGAAGTCGCCAGGTGTAGGCGTTTGGCCTGGACCAAAGTTACTTGTGGTTCCATCTGAGTATGTACCAGTGACACTGCCGCCGTTCATGTTCACGTTCATAACTCGTATGGCCTCGGCATAGTCTTGGACCCACCTACGCCAGATATCTTCCCCAGCAATCCAAGGGGGCTGTGCTGAACTAAAGATAGCCATTTCTTTCTCAGAGATAGCACCCTTAGTCTGAGCAACGTAAGACAGCGTATTGTCTACTCTGAGGGATGCAATCTTGAGCCTTATATTCTCGCGCTCATTGCCCGTAATTTGATCCCATGGGCGCTTGAGGTAGCTACCCAGACCGACGACGCCATCGTGATCGTCGAAACCCTGTAAGACCGCCATCGCTGTCCGATACTTTGCAGCGGCTACAGCGTTTTCTCCCGTCAGATTTGTGTCAGGCTTATTAGCCTTAGCATTAGCAGAAGCCTGGGCATCCATACGTCTCTGGAGCTCGACCCTACGGGCCTCCTCGAGAGCTTGGGCTTCTGCCTCAGCCTGGCGGTTGTAGTCCATGATGTTGCCATACTCTTGGCCGGCAGCTGCCATGCCTGCGTTTAGGCCGTTACCCTGCTGGGCACCCATGGCTGAACCCATGCGTATCATGCCCTCGCCCATCATGTTGATCTTCTGGGGATCCATTGAATTAGGCATCCGATAGGATCCCCTGGCGTTGCCAGTCTGGAGGGCTGGTCGGGGGTTATTTGGTTGGTTTGGGTCCATGAGGACTGGCTGTCCCTGGTTGTAGGGAATACCGGATAAGGTGTTTGAGCCCATCTGGAGTGCTGGAGCATCTTGGTGTGTTCTGCCTGGCATTATACTGCCGTCCGGCATTGTGTGTGTGAGTGCTGAATTTGGGTATGCCATATTATATACCTCCTATGCCATTCCGAAGGGGCGCGATGGTGGGACATCTCTGCGCGTAGGGGCAGTATCGTTTTGAGGGAAATACTGATTTGCAAATCCAAAGCCCTGCATAGCACCAGACATAGCGCCCTGGGTGCCACTGTAGTTGTTAGGTTGGACAGTCGGGCTCGTAGGGGCCTGACCCAACATTCCAGCTTGGTAGTTTAGGCGCTGGTTCATCTCAAAGTCTCGTTGGCGCTCAAAGGCTGCCTGCTGATCAATGAGGTTGGCTTGTTCATAACCTTGCAGTGAGTTACCGGCGTTCATGCCAAAGTTAGCACCCTCACCCAGAGTGTTCATGCCGGTGGTGTAAGCATTAGCGATACCCTGGTTTGCATTGCCAGCATTGGTCAAAGCGTTTGCCTGGTCACTGAACTGAGTGTTCTGTTGGTTGAGGGACTGGGTGCGTAAGCTGTCCATAACCTGGGAACTGACATCAGCGCGTCGGTCATCAAAGGCTCGGTTGGCTACGGCATCAGCTACGCCAGCGCGGCTGGAGTTTGTGTTACCTGAGTTACTCGCTGCTAGGTCGATGCCTGTCAGAGTATTCTCTTGTAGGTTACGCCGATCGTCGCGCATTGCAGCTGCGACCAGGGGATTCATATTGTTCATTGCGTACTGGTTAGCAGCACCCATGCGATCGTTCTGGGCGTCCTGGGATAAACCCTGGAACTGGTTATACAGCTGGTTAGAGTTGGCGCCAAAACCGGAGTTGGCATTCATCATGCCCATACCAGAGTTCTGCATGCCCATACCGTAGTTGCCCATGTTGGTCGCAGTGCCAGTCTGGAACGGGTTGGTGCCTGCTAAGGTTTGACCACCGTAGGCACCTTGGCCTAGTGCGGTGTTGAGGGCACCTTGGCCTCCCGCGAGGTTAGCGTCGACATATGGTTTGTATTGATTGAAGCCAGCCATTGATGCTGCGGTTGAATTGTCTTGTGCCCTGGCTTGCTCGCTTGCACCCTTTTTGCCCAGTACGCCACCAATCACGGATGCGCCTATTTGTGCAGTAAACGGATCAATACCCATTTTGTTACTCCGATTTCTTTATTTGATAGAGGTGTCTAATGAGGCCCCCTTCGCATGGGACATCTTCCATATGCGTGAAGCCAAAAAGTCTTAAGAATTTGTGGTGCTTGTGGTCATCATGAGCACTCAATGTGTAAAACTCTTGTGTGTCCGATAGCTCTAGTAGGTTACTAAAGTCGGTGTGTAGCCTACGTTTGAGGGCTGCTGACCACTTAGTGTAAATATCACAATGTATATACGTTAGCCCTCTACATTGCTCTAGTGACACCGTGTACTTGCCAGTGCGACTAATCACGGGAACCCTATGGCTCAAACAGCCACCCAAGCTGTGCCATTGTAGACAACTAGCCCCTGTGTCCCATTGCTTAGTGGGTTCCAGGGAGACACAGCATAGCGAACCATGC
>Ga0208814_1000419_pt1 | contig 27466 bp, 51 predicted proteins | sample MalvirAntarct_55_FD_184253 | JGI IMG/M metagenome (GOLD analysis project Ga0208814, IMG submission 184253) | Marine viral communities from the Global Malaspina Expedition - Malaspina viral metaG Antarct_55 (SPAdes) (version 2) | ecosystem: Environmental > Aquatic > Marine > Oceanic | place...
GGTATTTGTTGTGATATATTAAATTCTAATTTTTGATTTGATTGTAGAAACGCATTATTGTGGTACCTATCATTTTCTATTTCAAAATATGGTGGATCATCTGAATCGACCCTATAATTTATTTGAACATCAATTTTATTTGCTGCAAAAGAAATAACCCCCCCAATTTCTATTGTATAAGTTGAATTATTTGTAAAACCGGTTGTTGTTGTGATTTGCAAAAATTGTGTGGCTTGCAAATTGTTAAATTCAGCCACCACATTTGAACCATCTCTTATTAATTTTGCACTATAAAAAGCCGTTGGGTCTGTGGGTTCAAAATTTACATTTAATAAATTTAAATCTACCCCGGCAGCATTAACCGATATTACACCATTTGAAACGCTTGAAATTTGGGGCGGCGACCCCGTAGGTGGGTTTATTGGGTTTACAACCATATCGGTAACCCTTGTGAATATAGTTTCAACTTGTTCTACACCCTCAACGCTACCGCTTTTTCGATGCAACCACATAAACAAATTATAAAATTGTTCGTTTGTATTGTCATTAAAAAAATCATCTGAAAATTGAATGCTTGGGTATTCTGTTTGTATTGCATCAATAATGGCTTGTAATCTTATTGCATATTTAAATTGGTTCCATAAAACCCCATTTCTAGTATTTGAACCAAGCCCGGTAACCGCAAAAATATTATTTATTTGGTCTTCTTCATTAAATGTTGATGATAAACCCCCATTGTAAATTAATCTATTTGTATGCGTTATTAATGGTACAATTATATCATTACTTTCAGATTGCATTCTTGTGGTTACATCGGCATAATCATATATTTGATTTTGGCTAAAGGGTAACGTGCTTAATAAACTATCACCTAGTATGTCTTTTAAATTTGCAGTTTTACCAAAAAAGGTTATACGATATGTATGTGCTACATTATTTTTTAAATCTACGCCTTGTAGTGATATTTTACCCTCTTTAAAAGGTAGATTATTTAATTCTAAACTTGCATCGACTTTTATTCTTGCATCAAAGCTATTTAAAATACCGGCATTATAATAATGCTTAAATATTTTATTATTTACACTTGATGCCGGGACCGCAAAGGTTTTACTAAATTCCGTAAAAATCTTGGCGATGTCTTTTACATTCTTTATTGTTTGAGTTAGTTCAACACTTTCATCTTTAAACAAATCTACCCTTTGGCCGGCTATATATAATTGTAGTATACGCATTTATCTTATATTGTTTATATAGTCAAAGGCTTCTTCAAATTTCATTGTATATTGAATTAGCCTATCATTAAGTTGTGTTTTAAACGCAATTACACTTTCATTGACCTTTACCGGGACAATCTTTTTTTGTCCCTTATAAAAAACTTCTAGCCAAATATGCTCACTTAATAAAAGTTCTTCAAATAATTGATTTGACGATTCGGGGTAATAACCACTACTTAAAGAATGGGTTTGTTTTCCTTGGGTATTAAAAACTTTATTTGCAGCATCTTTTGTATCGTATGTTGCACCGCTATTTGTTGGGTATGATATTATATTTGATTTGTAACCCTCATTGGTTCTTCCAAGTTGTTTTGAATTTTTTAAGAAAAACCATAGGTCTTGCTGCGCACCATATTTGTTTATATAAATAATCATTAAACCATCACCATATTTTGAACAATTGGCTCGTTTTATATTTAGTAAAACACTATCGCCGCTTAAAATAGAAGTCGCGCTTGATGTATAATTCAAATTTGATACGCCACTTGCATTTATGTATGGTACGCGCCCGGCCTCATTTTCCGGTACAAGTATTTCAAATGTTGGTGTAACGAATGGGTTTGGGTTTTGTTCGGGTATTAAATATGTAGGTAACGATCTAAAGGGTACTACCGGGTTTACATTTTCTAAAAAAGTTCCATAAGCTTCAAAGCCTACATCTTCAATAGTTGCCAATGTTTGCACTATGGTACCTTGGCCATCTCGTAAAGTAAAAGTTTTAATATCGCTTTTTATTTCTATTGTTTGGGGTGTGTAATTTGTTTGGTATTCTATTTGCAAATAGTCTCTAGCTAGTTCCGATATATCAAAATTTAAAGTTATAACCCCGGCGATAAAACCCCCGGTATTTGGTCTATTTTTTATTAAAGTATATTTAGTACTTCCATCTACTCTTATTCTACATGAAGCCGAATTTTCAGTTACGCCAAGCGTTACACTTTTAAATTGTGGGTTTCTTAATGCTATATTTGCCATTTTAATAGTCTAGTGTTAAAGTTGCTATAAGAAAATAAAATCTTATTGTTGTGTATGTATATCTTTCATCGCTTGCTATAAATTCCCAACCAAGCAAAAACCTATTATGTGGCCAATGAAATGCTATTGTTAATTTCCAATTTTTCATATTTTTATTTTTTAGAGTTTATTAATGCAAATTCAATATCAAGCGTAAAGGCTTCTATAAGTTCAATAGGTACTTCTTTTAAAACCCTGTCAAATGGTTTTGAAAAAAATTCGGTAGCTTCAATACCTTTATTATATATACTCCTAGCGATTAAAAGTGACATTGCATCATAAGACATAAACTTCCCGGTTTTTTTATCTTTCCATTGAAACCTTTTTCTTTTTATCCATTCTAGGACCCCCTCGGTTAAACCGCCTTTTGGAAAATTACCACTACCATATTGAAATTGCGATAGTGAAGCCCTAGTTTTTGGGTAGGTCGATGTTTTACCTTTAACCCCTTTATCGACAAAAATTCCATAATCTTGCATATAGAATTTTACAACAAACTCATTTGTCTTTTGTTCTATTTCAGATCTTAAAGTTGCATAAAGTTGGCCATTGCTTTTGCGTTCATCTACCAAGTTTTTTTTGGCTTGGTCCACTATGTCATTGGCTAGGCCCCTAATTGCTTGTTCTAAATTGTCTAGTTTCATTCGCAAATATAAATATCATTATATATTAATACATTCATAGTCGCAGACCAACCGGCAAGTTCGGCTTCAAATCTATCGTGAAAAGGTGTTAACGATGGGCTGCCATCTAATTGGTACATATCAGTATGTAAAGACCCCATGCGTAACCTTTGTATAAGTATATTTAATACAGATAGTTGTGTGTTTAAAATGTCTTGCTCATTGTCTTCACCGGTAAACCTATTGGTTACAACATCTTTTGATTGTTCAACAATATCACATGCAAGAATACTTATATTAAAACTTAAAACTTGTTCTTCAACACTTACACTATTTACAATTATATGTGATAGCGGAAAAATGTCTTGCTTGTTTAAGTTCACCTTGCTTATGTCACCTATTGAAATAGTATTTACAAAGGGGCTTGAAAATAATTCTTTTCTTATAGTTTCGGTTAATTGATAGTAACCCCTTATTCCCTGTTGGCTCATTTGAAATTCTTTTTAATTCTTTTGGTTTCTAGTTCGGCTTTTTCTTTCATAAATGATAGCATCATAAAACATTCATGTACGTTTAATTTGGTGATATCTTCAAATCTTCTAATGTCCCCTTGAGCCAATCCAAATATTGATTGGTACCAACCATATTTTGCATTGAAATTAGATTGTCCGTCAAGGCTTGTGGGTCCTTTTGATCCAAATAATTCATCATAGCTTTCGACAAGTCTAGACCTAAACTCCACAAAAAAAAAATCGAAGACAAAACCGCGTTCATTGGCATGTCTAAAAGTAAATCATCGGTGCCAAGTTTATATTCATCAATTGTGTATTTATCTTTTGACTTTAAAATAATGGGCCTATATAAAACATTCATTGCTTTTTCCATATTGTCCCAATCACCTATAAAGGTATCAAGGTCAATATATTCACCCAAACTAATTTCATCTAATTGTGGTATGAAGCCATAGTTGGTTTTATTGAGTTTAAAAGTTGTGACCAATTCGGGTTTTTCATCAAATAATTTTGTAAGTTTTTCTACAATGATTTGACAATCGGTAGCCTTTAAAAGCATTACATCGCTTATATTCATGTTGCAAAAAATCTCTATGATCTTCGCATGCAAATGGGTTTCATTTTCGGCATTTTCTTGAATTTTTAATAGCTGCTTGTATTGCCTTAATGTAATATCATTTAAGCTAGTAGGTATTGATACACTTAATTTCATATTTATATAACGTATTTAAAATGGGTTTTTATAGTAAGGTAAATATAATAAAAAAAGGTAAGCTTTATGCCTACCTTAATTTACTCAAATCTAACCTAACAATTAAATCATACTCGCTTCATGACATGTACCCGAACATACGCCGGGCTTGTTCATTGGTTCGCCACATTCAGAGCATTCATATTCCGGTTCATCGGCCGGGTTTCCTATGTTTAAATAATCACACATAATTTTCTGTTTTTAATAAAAGTTATTTAATAATATTGTTTTTGCTTCATCAATATTTTGCCTGTCATAATCGTGAAATGAATTAATAATAAACCAATCACTTAAACCAATAGCCTTTAATATTTTTATAGTTTTTCGTATACCAAATAATTCTGTGCATTCTATAATTTGCACTTTATCTCTTTTCCAATAGCTAAATTGGTTTTTGGAAATAGTTATATTTCCGTTAATATAGGTTTCTAATATTTCTGCTAATTTACACATAATTTTCTGTTTTTAATTTACCATTTCGGTAGTGCTCTATAATTACACCGGTACTTAAAGGTACTAACTTATAAGGCCGTATACTTTTTTTTACAAGGTACTTATTTATTAATTTTTTCATTCTTCTATTTCATTAAAGATGGCATGCTCTAAACATTCACCACAAATTTCATCACTCAAATAACTTGGTTCCGAACCGCAACAATTACTATAACCCATTACTTATATATTTTAATGTAGCAAGTGTTGATGTGGCTTCATGCTTTGCTCTTTTAAGCATACATACTTCATCTCTATTTAAGCTATTAAATATTCTTGCTTCAATGTCTTCAATGACGTATTCTAAATTGTTTATAATCTCTTTCATATCTGTTTTATTAAGGGGGCTTTTACACCCCCGGTTAAATTAGTCTACTATGTGGGTTAAATGATCATACACGTTTTGCATTTGATTTTTAAATGACAATTCATGTTTTGTGTCTTTGTTCTTTTGATAGTAGTAATCTAAATAGTTTTGAATTACCTGTTTTTCTTTTTGTGTTACTTTCATCTGTTTAAGTATTAAGTTAGTTATTATTTATAATACAAAGATACAAAAAATAAATGACATACGCAAACAACAGGAAACAAGAAACAACAATAAGGTCTAATTAATAGATGTAGTAATTGCCTTTGTTCGGGTTTTGTAGTTGGTATGAAACTGAATACCGGGCAGCATCAAGTAAATGGTTGTGTAGATCTTGTGGGGTTTTTGACTTTTTTTCGAGCCAAGAATAATTGTTCAATTCTTTAATTAGGTTTAAGCTATTTTCTTCTACTATCAAGTCATAGTCTTGTAGCAATGCAATTCCATAGGTGACAGACCCTTGGCCTTTTATCGCTTTGACTATGTTACACCCCTTTGATTTTAGTTCGTGCAAAAGCCGGGGTTCTGCGCTATCGCCCACAATAAGGCTATCGCTTGCATGCTTTAAATTAAGTTCGGCAATTTGTGATGTGGTCAAAGCTTTAAGATAAAAGCATTCTTTTAAATAGATTATTTTATTGGTGGTATCAATGTTGGTTTCAATAAGTGTGTTTTCGTCATTTGCAAAACCATAATCTTGGCCAAATACAGATACCCCTATTTTTTTAAATTCGCCTATCTTCCAATTTTCAAATATGACCCCCTCGGCTTTTGCAAGCCAAACCCCAAGTAATTGATGTTTGTATTTGTCCGGCCTACGTTTCTTTATGTTTTCTATTTGCTCTAAATAACTTTTAGATAGGTTTTTTATGTTATCTAAATATGTTGTATGTATATAGGTTGTATTTCCTTTGGTTCCATTTAGGCCATCATTAATACCCCTACTTTGATAAAAGCGTTCATATATCCAATGCTCTTTTGTAACCGGGTTTAATATAAGTATGACCCTATTTTTTTGTTTAAGGTTTCTTATACTCATATCTATTTTATCAAAAATATCTTCAGATACAAGTTCTTCGGCTTCTTCCATTACCCAAGTTGTGACGTTTGTTAAACTTTTTAAATTCGCGCTTTGATCACCGCTTGAAGTTCTTATACCGCGAAATATGATCTTGCTTCCCGATAGCTTATTTTTAATTTCATCTTTGGTTATATAGAAATGGTCTTGCAATTTAAGTGTTTCTATTTTATCCAAAAATTCGGGTATGATAGAAATGTGGGCCGAAGTCAAAGTATACCTTGTAAATAATATTATATGGCCGGCTTCATAAGTAAGTAACAACAAAAGCAAGTTTATTGAATACGATTTACCGGACCCCCGGCCACCGGTTACAATAAAATACCTTGATGCTGCATTTTTTATGGGCGCATACTTTTTATTTATAATCACTTAAATTTTATAATATCATTAAAGTTAATATTAAAGCCATCACCCGAAGAAATATCTACGCTCTCTTTTGGCTTTCCGTATCGATACCCAAAGTATAAATTCATAGCCCTAGCATCACCATTAAAAATTTGCTCACCTAGTTTTTTTATGACCTTTTCATTGTCAATTAAATTGTCTAGTTTTTCAATAAGCTTTTGTTCATCAGCTTTTTTAGGTCTACCGGCCCCATCACGTTTGCCGCCGTTATTTTTTCTTTTATCTTCCATTGAATTATTATTGTTTATTCAATTATATAACGTAATTACTTATGGTTTTTATTTAGCTTTAATCTTAATATTCTTTTTCTTATCAAGATACGCTCTTTACCCATTGGTAATTTGTCTAGTAATTGTTGTAGCTTTTGTATTAATTTCTTCATTTTTCTAGGTTCAATAGTTCTTCAATTTCACACAATAACATATTGTCAATATCTTCTTTACTATAATGATCTTTGTTTTGTTCGTATGCTAAACACCAAGGGCTTTTAATTTTTTTCATAGTATTGTATTTTTAATTAGTATTAAATATTATGATTCGCATGTTATTACTTCATAATCATTTTGGGGTTTTTTCCATTGAAAACTTTTTAAAACCATTTGGGCGCGTTCATCGTATTGTTCTTTTTCATTATTGTTTAGTTTACGATATTCAAGTTCGGTTTCTGTATACCCATCATGTCTTTCGATTTTATATTCTTTGATTGTGTTTAATGCTTCTATGTATTTTTTTTCTAATTCATCATAGTTATCTTGCACTTCAAGTAATTTTGATAGTTGGCTATATTCAAATTGTGATGAAACATTAAAATGGCTTTCAAGTTTGCGCCAATATTCAACTTCATATTTTCTATATATAATAAATTGGTTAAAAGAATTAATAGCGGTTGCATGGTGGTATGATTTTATTTCTGAATTTGCCGCTAAATATTTTGCAATACCTTGGTAGGTCATTTTAAATTTTGTTTTTAATATATAACAAAAAAATGCGCGGTGTTCAATTACTTGGCGCGCCCTTGATTTGTTGTATATGTCTATTGATGTTATTTCATACAAAAGGTCATAAGTTTCTTTTGGGTTTTTTAGTAATTTAAAGTTTGTCATTGCTTTGTAGCTTTTGAATATAAAGGGCCGCGTCCATAAGTTCTTCTTTAAGGTGCTGCAAAAAATCATCTTTGTTATTGTCTTGTAAGGTTGTTTTGTATTTGTCTATTCCTACACAACTTCTTATGTCAAATTCGCGTTTAAGATCTTCAACTATTTTATCTTTCATTCTGTCCTTAATTTTAATAGGTGGTAACACTCGGCATATTTTTGTCTTGCTTTGCCTTTGTATTCTTGTTTAAATAATTCGTATAATTTTCTTGTATATTGATATTTGGTATCACAATCTTTAAAATATTTCTTGGCGAATACGCGCCCACGACCTTTGAATGCGTTTACATTGTCGGCTTGGTCCCCGACTATCATTTGTTCATAAAAATTATACATTGCTTCATCTTCGGATATGTCAAGTATTTCTTTTTTAGAGTAGAAATAATTATATATTTTCGCCGGAAATTGTCGGTAATCTTTATCAATGCTAACGATCATTACTTCATCGCGGCCTATATCATCTGAAATATTTTTCCAATACCTTGCCACTACATCATCAGTTTCAACGCCATAGGCATAAATACTATCATAGTAATCTTTTACATATTGGTGCATTTCATTTAGTAGTGGGGGCAATTCTTGTTTTTTCCTATTGGCCTTATAAGTAGATGTTATAAGTTTACGAAAATTTCCTTTTGAACCGCTAAATGTCAAAACCTTTTCTATTGGCATTTTGTCTTCAAGATCGTTTATTATTTTAAAATATGCTTGGTCAAATTTATTTCTTGCATCTTCAATGTCTTTATAGAAAAGATCATCGTCCGGCGTTTCACGTTTTCGATAACAACTTGCAAAGATTAAACTATCGGCATCTATTAATAAAATCATATTTCTGTAAGTGTTTCCTTTATCATCTTGTGGTGCATCTTTTGCATCTTCTTTTGCTCTTTAGTAACCATTTTTATAATAGATGGTAAGTCTCTAAAAAGTTGGTCTACATTCATTACCAATGTTTTTTCTTCAATATCACCATACCCAAAATATAACTCCCCATCACCGCACCATAAAGTGTGCGTTTCATATATATAAGTATGTGTTTGTGCATCTTTTAATTGCTTTTCTAATCTTTCAATCTTTTCTTCTAATTCTTTTATCCTGTTATCTTGTCCCATTTGTCTATTGTTATATTAAGTTTTAAATAATTTTTATTCTTGGTTTCTTTTACTTGGTAGTTAATTTGTACATCGGTTATTTCACTATCTTGGGTAGTATGATATTCTATTTGTTTTTTTAGTTTTTCCCAAGCCGCTTTGTTTACTTCCATATAAAAAAGTTATTAATCTATTTTTATTATTCCATTTGGTAATGAATCTAAATCATCTCCCCAAGTTGTAACTACAATCATATCTTCGCCATCAAATGAATGAGATTCTTCAAAACATTCGGCAAAAATGCTATCTTTGTTTAATATAGCAAACAATCTTTTGTAAAGACCTTTGTAGCCTTTTGATTTTTGATTTACTAGTCTGTATGTTACAAATGTGGTCATGGTTATTTTGGTTTTGTTTTTAGTTGTTATCTTCTAATTCAGCTATGGCCAATTTTATTTTTTTAGTTTCTGTCTTTACCGCGCTTTCGATTATTTCAAAATGTTCATTTGAAGTTGTAGATAGTAAAGTGATTAAATCATTACTTCTTTTTTTTAAATCGTTTATCGATATATGGTTTTTAATTTCGTGATACTCATTGTCTAAATATTCATCACATTCGAGATCCGCAAGTTTTACATCTTTAAGACTTTTAGCTTTTTTGTTTAAGCCCATATCTTCAATACCACTTAATTCATCATTAAGGCCATTTAAAAGGGCATTATAATCTTCTAAAAATTCGGCAATTCTTTTTTTTAAGTTTTCCATTTTCTGTTTTTGTTTAGTTAATACTATTTCAATATACTACAATATACAAAAAAATATGTTATTAACAAAATTGTGGACAACTTTAATCGGGTGATATGTCAATATTTATTCTTACCGCTTGGTTTTCTTTAAGCAAGTATACATCTTTATGTATTCTTTTTTTTGTGTATACGCTTGTATCGGGGCAATACTTTTTAACCGGCTTTGGCATTTCAATTGTATCAAGCCAATACATAAAATTGCCTTTAGGATCGTTTACAAAGAAAATTTTTACAATGTCTTTATCAATTGCCATTAGTGAATTATATTTATCACTTTCAAGCATTTTTTCTTCATAGTATTTTTTTCTGAATTTCATTTCTAAAATACAATTTTTTCCTTTTGGCGTTTTTCCAAAAGCATCATAAGTTTTATTTCCGGTACCGCAATGTTCTAAACTCCAACCATCAAGATTTAATAAAAATACGACCGCTTTTTCCCAATCGTTAATTGTTTTAATTTCCATTTTCCCATATTATATTTAATTCCTTTATCCAATTTTTAATTGTCCTAGGTGAACAAGTACATGGCTTTGTAAATTTATGATTATAGTATTCACTATGTAGCCTACAAATTAAATCAAATTCAATAGGGTTTAAAGTATTTTTTTTAACGTTTCTAAAATTTGACCAAATTTCAAAATCTTCTTTATTAAATATTACCATCTCTTAATTTTTATTTCATTTAACTTTTTTCTTTTGTCTTCACACCCACAATCGGTACCCCAATGTTTATGATATCGATTTACCAAAAACTTAATTCCGGTATACTTTGTAAAGTAATAAATAATATTTCCTAGTTTCATTTTTTTAAAATTTTTGTTTTCTAAATACTTATATTAAAAAGATTTTTTTGCTTTTCAAAATACAACATATATTCTTTATCATTTGATGATCCACTTCTAGGTTTTCGGCCCCCTATAATTCCTTTGGCAAAAATATTTGAAGTCTTACCATATATTAAGCCATCTAAACAAGCCCAAATTATAATTGATGGTTTACCCATATCTACAAGCTTTACCATTTTACGCGCCGCCAAGGGTAGGGGGTACGCTTCTTTTATATTTCTATTTCTTCCCTTTACCTCTATATAACAAATTTTTTCATTTATAGTTACCTTATAATCTACATCATATTTACCGAGTTTTTCCCATTTGGCAGAAAATTTTTCACAAAATATTTTAATAGCTTTTTCTTCCCTTTTAAGATCATTGTTTGATTCAAAAATTTTGCTCATAATAATTTTTTCAATTTGTTCTTTACTTTTTTATATGTATTATATAATGAATAGTATTGTATTTTACTTTTTCTTGAAAATTCGGCTATGCTTTCGCCCCCTTGTATTATTTCAAATACTTTGCGGTCATACCAATACATTTTTTTTAAAGCTTTTTCTACCTTTAAATATGGTTCAATGTAATTAATATCATTTTGACTAATTTGTATATCATCAATAGAAATTAAATTTATGTTTTTAGCTTTGCGTTTATAATCATAAAACAATGTTTTAAGGGTTTTATATATATAATAGTAATTAATTTCACTTTCATTATACATTATATCAAGCCCCTTTTTTTCTATCAATAGCATTATTTTAATATACATTTCTTGTGTAAGATCTTCGGCTAATTCTTTTTTGCAACCAAAAGACATACAAATTTCTACCCATTGTATGTGCTTGTTTGCTATTAATAACATTGTTTTTTTTACCATATCATTTTAAAGGGTCATATAAATCATTTACGATTGTAGGTAGGCCTTTTTCGTTTACTTCAAAGCTGAAAGTATCAAAAGGGTACCCACGACTTCGCCCACATTTTACAGATGTATAACCTTTGTTTTGGAAATTTTGTTCGAGTAGTATAACACTTTCAGATTTTTTTTCTAGGGCACTACCTAGGTGACCGGTCCCAAGTTTTGCGCTACCAAAATTTTGATGTATTACATTTATTATGTGACAATTATTTTGTTGTGATATTCGCATTAAGGCACTAACTAAATTATTGCTTGCTTCTATCGAATTTACGTCATTGCACAAATCGGCTACTCCATCTAAAATAACCAAAGATGGTTCACTTATGTTTTCTTTTAAATAGTACTCAAGAAATTTTAATCTATCGACATAGCTAATTGTTCGCAATGCAAATGTTTTATATTTTTCTTTTGGAATATTTGAATCCATGTGTAGGGGCCTTTGAAATACACGGCTTGCATGATAGGTCGATTGCTCGGTGTCAATATGAATAAGGCTACCATTACCCCTATGGCCTTTTATTTTCCCACCATATATATTTGTACCACTTAAATATGCGCTTGCTAGTAAACTACAAAAAAAGCTTTTACGGGTCTTGGGGGGCGCGGTAATGGTGCTTAAATTTCCATAGCTGCAAATTCCAATTGGCACTATTGTATCACCTAGGGGGCTTTGTATTACTTTTTCACCATAACTAATTGCCGTTGGTGGATAGCTTATTTTTTCTTCAATATCAATGAAACAAGTATCGGCGATAAATTCCATTAACATATTTTCTTCTGTTTGTTTTTCTGTCATTTGTTAAATATATAAAAAAAAGGTGCAAGCTAAAAAACTTACACCCTTTATAAATTAGGTTAATTAAAATGGCAAACCATCATCTTCAACTTTTTTGTTTGGTATTGCGCTTTCAAAAGATTGTGTTTCTTCACGTTCCGCAACTTGAATTTTGCCGTCTGAAACCCAAACGACCTTACCATTACCCAAATATGTTTTTTGCATTTTGGCCTCACGTTGTTCTTTGCTTTGGCTATCTACAATTGCTACATTATTTCCGTATCTTGTTTCATCTTGTAATACGATGCTAAAATTATAAAAAACGGCACCATCGCGGCCTTTTACGAATTTTTCCTTTGGGAGTTTATCTACCCTAATACTTGCATTAATTATTGCACTCATTGTTTATATATATTTATTGATTAATATTCTATTTGTTTAGTTTTTCAAACCTTGTAGATTTTTTATCAGTTCTTGTGTATGAATGTATTAATCTATTTTCATTACAAGGTATAAATTTTATTTTATCGTTTAAAGGTTTTTTAATTTTTTTCATTTTCTAAAATTTCTATATTTTTTTTAACTGAATAACCATTAAGTCTTAAAAGATTTTTAGCCTTTATAACCTCTCTTTGTTTTATTCGGTAGTGCTCGAATATTTCATTGCTTATTGCCATAGTGTTTTTTATTTATTTTGTTTTAAATTGGCCATGCTTAAATCTAACTTTGCCTTTATGATCTTTACAAGCCAAAGCAATTAATTTATTGCCATCAAATTGACTAGCCCATTTCCATTGCTTTAATTTAAGTTCATAGGTTTGTTTTGCGCGGCCCCCCTCTATTTTAAATTCGTTTGATTCTAGTTTAATCTGTATAACCGGATAATCATACAATTCAATACCAATACCCAAATTAAAACAAGCGCGTTTAAAACTATCACTTGCTAAACCTTTTTGGCTATCGGCTTGGCTTTCGGTTCCGGTATCTTCTTTTGATACCCAATGTTTGTTTTCTTGGTCCCAAATTGATACAATACAATTTTTATTGTCCCTTGTGTGTTCGCGCTTCCAACCAAGGACCCCACAAACTTCATTAAGTCTTTTGATGTCTACCCTTGCATCTTTATATGCTAAAATGGTAGCATAACCACCTTTGTTTATAGATTGTACCCTAAAGTCAATATCTTGTATTTCTAAAGGTTTTGATAAATTGTTTAATTCCATTCTGTTATTGTTTATATAATTGTGATACTTCTATTTTTGCTTTTAGTTCTTCTATCTTATTACACAAAGCTTCTATTCTAAATGTATACTCGTCAAATTTAGTTTGGGCGGTTTCTTGTGAAAAGTTATTTACCATTATTGTATGTTGTATAAGGTTGACTTTAATACATCTAAATTTTCTTTAATTCTAATTTGTAAAGTTGGATCTTCTTTTAAGATTGCCTCGTTTAACTCTAATTCAAATTTTTTAATCTTGCTTTTTAAATCATGTTTTTGTGTTATCATTCTGTTTTTTGTTTAGTTAGTTTTTAATTTTGTTTTCCATTACGGCATCAATTATTTCTTGTCTTTCAAATAAAAGTAATCTATTAAATCTATAAGGTTTTAATTTTTCGGCTTTTATTAAATTAGCTATTGTCCCAACCGAACATCTTAAAAATTCGGCGGCTTCTTTTGTATTAAAAAAAATAGGGGGTTCTTTTTCCATTTATAAGTATTAAATATTAATAATACCCAAAGATAGATAAAAAAAAGTAATAAACAAAAAAAAGAGCTAAACGGCTAATTAAACCTTTTAACTCTTTAATAACTAAAACAGAATAGACAAATATAAGTTAATTCATTTTATCTACCAATTGTTTGAAATGAATTATTTTGTCATTTAATTCATCGGTACTAAATTTTACAATTTGTTTAGATTTTACAAATAATTCTTCGGCGGTACCATCACCAAATTTTTCATCTAATTTTTTACTAAAAATAAATTGTCTACCATAATTGTATACATTACAAGATACACATTGTGGCATGCAATTCAATATTTCCCATCTAGTAGAATAATTTTTCCTACTCATAAAATGGCCGCATTGCATACCATCACCAAACCAATGGGTTTTTTTGTCACAAGTGAAACAAGAAACCATACCAAGATCATCAGCATATTTTAATCTAATAAATTGGCTAAATATAGCATCTAGTTTTTTTACAATTTTACTTCGAGATATTTTTTTTGGTTTTTTAGTTGGCATTTTTTAGGGCTTCAAAAGAAAATTTTGTGTTTTTATATTTGTTAATTAAAATTATATATAATAACTTTACACTTTTTTATTACTTCAAGTATAGAAATATTAAATAAATAAACAAAAAAATACATCAAAATAAGAATAGAAAAATATATAGTTTTTGGACCCTTAATATAAGCAAAAAATTCTATCTGTTTTTATTAAGTTGTTTTTCTTTATTTTTAGAACCAATAGATGAACCAAAAAAGAAGTTTATTACCTGTTGGCGTTCTTGCAATAAGGCCGTAGTTAAACCACCAATTGCCGAAGAAATAATTGCAATTAATGTTTTGTCTTCCATATATATAACTACAAGTATTTCAATAATCAAGGCAATAAAAACTATCCACAAATTCCAAAAAATAACCCTTTTGGCTATGTTATCGGCCATTTGGTTTTCTACCTTATACATTTCACGCGCACCGGCGCGATCTTGGTAATCTAATTCAATAAGCTTATAGGCTTCTTTTTCTTGTTCGGGGCTTATACCATCATCTTTTTTTATTAGTGTCTTAACGGCCCCCAAAATATCACCGGTAGCCACATCACCAACCATACTAATGGCTTTTTCTAAAATATCGGACCGGCCAATTTCGCGAAGCCAATTGCCAACCCTTGTACCATCACCACCATTTTTTTTTAATTTTAGGTTTTTACTCATTACTTATTTTTTTTTCTTAAAATATACCATTTATTTAATGTGTATAATATAGTAACCAATAAAAGAATGATTTTTAAAGCAACATCAATATTTGTCATTGAAAACAGAAAAGTACCTAAATTAATAAAAAGGGTTTTATAGTCTTGGTCCATTTTTTTATTCGGTGTAAAAAGTGTATAAACCTTTTTTTCTTGTTATTAAAGCTTGTTTTCTATTTTTACCTTTGTTAAAAGATATGTGAACCCAATGTGGTTCAAATTTACCATACTCCCAAATAATTTGATCATAGTCTAAATTTTCGCGTACCCAATCAAATATTTCTTTATTTGTTTTACCCCCCATATTTGTAATATCAAAAGCTTTTCCATCTAAATGGCTGCTAGTAAAAGACCCCCCAAGACTAGAATTAAGTTCTTTTGACCTAAACATACTATTAATTTTAATTGGTTCACCTACCCATTTTCGTAGCGGTTCAAAAACTTCTTTTGCAAGTTCTACCATATTTTTAATTTGCTCTTTGGTAGGTACGTTTTTTATGTCATTACGCTTTGCATGGTTTGATTTTATGGCTTCCCTATATGAAATATGTTCACTTATGTTTTTAGGGTTTTTATTTGTCTTTTTTGTAGCTTCCATCTTTTAAATCTATTATAATTGGTCCATACTTTTTTTCAATTTCTTTTTTAAAATTCTCACTCTTTACATTATTTTCGGCGAACATGTGCGACAAAGTATGTATTTGAGTTTGCAATAAACCAATATCATGTAATATTGCTAATTTTTTTTGTTCAAATTCTTGAAATGCTTTTAATTCCTTTTTTGATAGTTTGCTCATTTTATTATAGGTAATAATTCATAATATTTTCCGTTACTTCTTCTTGGTTTAGGCTTAAATCTTTGTATAGTATAAATTCAGCTATAAACATTTCGGTTGTATTTCCCAACATAAAATTAATTGGCGATGTCAAGGCACCGGGTACACTATATAAATTAATTAATGCCGGGTCACTCTCAAATTCGCGAAAAAAACCATCTTCACCGGTATAAGAAATACCATTTTGTATAATTTTTGAATAAATTGATTTAAAACTATTTCTCTCGCCCGGTTCCCTACTTGGTAATAATTGAATAAGTGGCCTACCGGGTGGCCTACCAACATCTTTTAAAATATTATATTCCAATTGGCCGGGTTCTTGCCTTGGGCTATAAGATGATACATTATAAGATTGTAAACTATTAAATCTTGGGCGAAATTCGGTTATTAATGATAGTTGTGTTTGATTTGCAAAATATATTGTTGGTTTTCTATTTTGAAAAAACATTATTTTATCCTTAATTATATATGGCGCGTTAAAAGGATCTGCTGTTAAAGTTTCATTACTACCACCGGCTTGGTCATACCATTTAACGACCCTTAATGTGGTTCCGAATGGTAATAAATCTGTTTCGTTTATTTGTGTTTCTAGTAAGTCAAAAGTTTCTAGTTCTTTATTTATAACTTGTATTACATATTGCTCGGGGTTACTTGTAAGGTTTCTTAAAGAATAGCCGCTTTCGGGTTCACCAAATTTTTCAATAAAAGATTTTTCTCTCGGTATTTCACAACTAGCATAAGGCTTATAAACAAGGCCCCAATTTACGTCATTGTCACATACACCCGATCCCCACCAACTTTTTGAATATATTTCATTTGCCATTTTTTATTTTTTTATTTTTTAAAAACAATTTTAGTTTTTCAATGTTTTTTGCTTTTGGTTTATAAGTCATTTTTACAAATTAAAGTACCCAACCATTAAATAGACTATCATTAGATGGTGAAATATCATCATTTTTTGAGTTATTATACTCGGGGTATGTAGATGAATTATATCTCATAAAGTCAATAAATCGCCTTGAATACCATTCGGCATTTGTACGCGCTTTTTCAACTAAAAAATCAATTTCAGATTTATCTACGCTTTGTGAATTTTCTGCTTGATGCTTGTATACGCCCCCGTTAGCAATAGTATATGCACAAAATGGGTAGAAATTCGCTTGGCCAAACCAAATTAGCATACTTACAATATGGTCGTTTAATAATGTTTTCCATCTTGCATTGGCCGGCAAATCAATTCCGGCTACAATTGCAGCCGTTAAACCATCATACATTGGGGTACCAATTATTTCTTGCACATCAATTTCTTGCGCGATTTTGATATGCTGCAAAAGTTTTGAAGTATCCAAATTTCCGTCAATAATTGAGTTTCTTACTAGGTCGGTTCTATTTATAAAAAGTATTGTAGCCATATATTTTTATTTTACGCCCGGGTAGTGTCCTTGATTCGGCATGTTAACCGGGGCAATTTCAGATTGTTTTGTACCCCTAGGTGATTTAATAAAACTTGGTGGTATTGTTCTTGTTTTTTTGTAAGCATCTAAATTGTCAGATGGTTCGGTGTTCTTTTTAAGGCGAAACAAAACGCGGGTCCAAACATGGCGGCAGTATACACCGCCTTTAAATTTGTACAAATCGTAGGGTTTTCCTTTGTGTCCTAGCCTATCATTTACGCCGTCCCTTGATGCTTGGTCTATACCCTCTAGTCTGTAAACAACACCGCTTTTAGATAAATTCATCATATTTTTACAAAAAACTCTTGACTCGTTTCCATCTTTCATTTGCTTTGTAGACCCAACCGCGTACTTGTATCTAATCTTATAATTTTTACTATCTAAATAACTAAACCCATTTGGCCTTGATGTGACTTCATCGGCAAATTTTCTAAAGAAAGATTTTTTTTGTTTAATACATAAATTGGCCCAATCTTCATCACTTATTTGTACGTCTGTATCTAATTGATCTACCAATTCGTATTCTTCACCTATAATTTCACCTTTTAAATTATTTAAAATTTGCTCTCCCAAATCATCAGATAAAAATTCCGAATGCGATTCACAAGGCATATACCAAGTCTTGCCGTCTTCTTCAATATGTTCGTGAAAACCTTTACAACCTATCATTTTTGCAATTTCTTGGGCTTCTTCTTTTGTTGCGTAGGCTTGTTTTCCGTCAATTTGTTTTAAATCTATTGTCGCCATATTGGCTTTAATATAACCGCAAATTTTTGGGGCCGCTTCTGCGCCGTATCTTTCGGTTTGCTCTTTTATGCAAGTGTCCCAAGGGTATTTTTCAAGATTTACCTTTGACATTTCAAGCCCGGTTTCTTCTTCAATAGTTTCTTTGTCTTGCAAAGTCTTATCTACCTCTGTAAATTCAAGCGGTTGCAAGGTCGTAAAGTATAGGTTTAAGCTAATTTCGTTATAAGCTAGTATCTTATCAAAGTTATCTATTAAAAGTTCTTGAAATGGCCTTATAATAGTGTTATCCATGAGAATAGAAGCGGCGGTGATTTCATCGGCATTATTCCCGAAACCGGACCCATTATTAATACCTAGTAATTTTGGTGAGACTACCCGGTGAGATAACATTACTTTTTTTTCGCATTCTTCAGATAAAAATTGATATTGATTGTGCGCATCACTTAATTGAACCGGCGTTATTTCGGCTTGGCTCTCTTTATTGTCATTAAAGCTTACAATCATACGGCCGCTATTACTTGACCCTTGAAATTTTGCGGCTATCCTACTTTCAATTAATTTACGTTCCTGTTGGTTTGGGACCCCATTATTAAAATTTAATAAAAGCCCCGGGCTTAAACCATTAAGAATATTGTTTAAATGATAGTTTGAGACTTCTTCTTCGAGTTCACTATACTGAAGACCGCCTTGGTAATCGACAGGCGAATAGTAATAAAAACCACTTTTATAGGGCTTTATGTATAATATTTCAATATCATCATTTGACATACCCCAAGCCGAAATTCTTATTGGTTCATCGGCATTAGTAAGATTTACCCAATCATTAAAATAGTAATACGCCGGTACGTTCCCATCTTCATCACATTTTGCAGCGCGTAAAGTTTCAATAGGCATGTGTTCAATTTCAGCAATTCTAGTTCTATCTTTTGAATACACAACTTGAATAGCACATTGGCCCATTAGTTTCAGATCATAGCACAATTTTCTTACTATTTCTTTTTTAAACAAAGATACCATCTGTGCATACTCATTAGGTCTTCGGTTACTATCGGTAGCGTTTAAGCCTTTACCATAAATTTGTTGGCTTATACCATTTATACATGCTGAATTTGTTGGTGAACCATTAAATCGGTCTATCAAAAATTGGAAATGGTCATTATATTCGCCATACGAAACCCAAGCTTCGCCGTCTACTTCTTTTACAATTGGGCTAGAATAGGTGTTTAATTGAATAAAGCTAGTTTCTGAATTTTTAGTTTTTTTGGCAAATTGTCCCTTGCTATTTCTTTGTCTCATAATACTATATAATCATTATTAAAGCCGTCATATTCTTGGTATACACCTTTATTTAATTTATAAAAATAATCGGGGTCCCCTTGAATATTTATTTTTTGTTCGGTACAAAATATCATATCCCGATATATTACATTCGTTTTTAATATGTCCGAAAAAATAGTAATATTGTAAAAGTGACCCTCTACCATATTTGTATATGTGTTATTGTAGATGTTTATTTGGTCATTTATAATTTCAATATTTCCAACACCCAATATTCTAGGCACCAAAGCATATTCAACAATTACATTCGTGCTATTGTCTTGTATATTCATAAAGGCGGTAGTGACATAGTCACGCATTATACAAGTAAATCGGTTTGCGGCTTGGGGTCTAAATATAATCATCAAATATATAACGTATAAATATAACTAATTTGTAAAAACAAAAAAAAAGCACCCTATAAAGAATGCTTTAATTTTAAAAAGTATATTAATTTCTACGTTGGTACCACTTGTGTACTAGAGATATTTGTAGGTAAAAGAGTTATAAATACCGGTGCGTTTTCTTCCATTGCTTCCATAGTTACAACAAAGCCGCTTAAATCTCCGGGGGCTGCCCCGGTTTGAATTTGACCCGATGTCAATTCCGTACCATTATTTTTCCCGACAAGAAACAGATTTCCGTAGTAATCTTCTACAAGACAATTAGGCCTTGCTTGTGCAACAATTTCTAGTTGTTCTTGAGTACAAGCATCTAAAAATGTTAATGTTAAATTTAATGTTTGTGTGTAAAATGTCGTTCCGGCATCTCTGCTCGATGTAATTGTGGTGTCAAGACTTGAAGCCCCTTTTACTTCATACTTAAACCATTCAATAGCGGCATCAGTATATGCAAGTGTACCCTCGCAAGTACTTGGATCAATTATTACAGAGCTTATATTTCCGAATGGCATTAGGTAAATATTCTTTATCCCGCCAAAAGCGGCCTTACATGGTAATTTACGACCCGATTTGATTAAACATGGCATAGTTTGTATATTTTTTTTATTAAAAAAGGGTAGATAAGTTTTTACCCACCTACCCGATTTTTATTATTAATTATTAATTTTTAAGCGTATTGTACGATGTCATTTGTCCCAAATTGTACTCCCGAAGTAAACCTCATTACCATACGGATTGTATCGCTGCCGTCCAAATTTGTCATGTCTAAAACCTTGATTTCGTTTGAATTATTCATTAAACCGGTCCCAAAAAATAAATTTGACCTTTGCGCCGCGTACATTTTATTGTCACTCATTCCCGGACAAACAAAAACTTTAACGCCGTTCACCATTAGTGAGCCGTTATTATACCAAGTTGGACCCATGTTATTAACACCGGCGGCCCCTTGGCCATTTGCTAAAAACCCCCCGAGAGCAGCCACATACAATTTTGCCGCTTTGCTTGATACATATACAAAAAGGTCTTCCTTACCAAAAAGTGTATTTGGTATTGCGTTTGTAACCTTTGTCATTTCACCGATTATATTTGCAGCCGTTAAACCACCACCGGGTGCCAACACAACTTGTGCCGCCGGTATATCACCGGCCGTTACAGCGGTTTGTATAATTTTTTCAAAACCATCAAAAGAATTAGGTGCCGTTACGCTGTTAAAATCACCTCTCCAAATATTTTGCTCATTATTACTCGCAACTTCCGCAGAAACGTGAGCAATTAGAAAATCTGAAAAATTAGGCGGTAATGTTTGTGAAAGACCATAACCCATTTGTTCCGATTCCCAATTTTTTACAAAATCTTTTCGGCAAAGGCTCAAGTTTACTTGTAAAGGCTTCGGCTCTAAAATACGTTCTGTAAGTGTAATTGTAGATGTCGCGTCAAATTCACATGTAGCGGTCTTTACCAACCCATCGGTTCCCAATTTCTGTATAACCTCTTTCCATGAGATGTTAGCCTTAATGGTGAGGCCGCCATCATCAATAGTACTCGCACTCAATAAAGCTGCTGCGATATATTCACCGGCGAAAGACCCGGCATAACTTGAATTTATAACTACGGCGGTAGCAAGGTTTACATTCCTTTTACTTAAACCTACGTTTCTTTTGTTTAATTTATTCATTTTTATTATTTATTTAATTTGCTTAATACTCTATCTAAAGTTGTTCTATATTGACCTTTACCAAATTGCACTTGTGTTTTTTGTGGTGTTTTTGATTCGGGGCTATGTCGTAAAGGTTTTCTTGATGCACTCATTTTTTCTTTTTTCTTTTCTTCAGAATAAAGTTTTTTAAGTTCTTCAATATCGGCTTTTACTTCTTCAATTACCGGGGCAATAACTTCAACAACGGCTTCAATAATTGCTTCAATTTCGGTCGCTACTTCTTCGGGTACTTCGGTTTCAATAACTTCTTCAAGGTCTTCGGTTTCTTCTTTTGCCGGTACTTCATCAGATACTTCGCGTACATCTGCTATAAGACCCTCGGCTTCTACAACAACCAAACGCCCATCTTCGAGTAAATACTCACCCACAGGCATTGCGATTTTTTCATCATCGCTCATAATAAAAATTTCACTATCTTTTTCAAAAGTTTCGGCGGAAACAATAGTTCCGTTTTCTAACTTCATTTCTTCAAGCTTCACTTCTATATTTAAAAGCGTTCTAATTTGATTTAACATTTTTGTTTTTTCCATACTATATATATAACGATTATTAATTTAATTTTTGCGTTTTTACTATGTCCTTGTTATTGATCCGATGCCTTGCGCTTCAAATGAACCATCACAACATTCAATAGAATAAGTTGATGTGTCCCAACAAAGGCACGCGCTATCGCCCCCTAATGGCGATGAATTACTTTGAATTATTGGCTTATTTTTATTTCTTCTATTCATTAAATAGAGCGGCTTTCATCTGAAAATCTTTGTTTTTGGCTTTCAAATTCATTTTGTTGTTCTTGGAAAAATTCTATTTCCCTAATGTGTTCTTCCCAATTCGGGTATACATCATTTACATCAATTCCAAGTTCATCAGCTTTTTCTTTAATCCCATTTAATCTTTCCAAATCATCGGCCACATCATCGGGGGTTAAAAAACTCTCGGAGTTATTAAAATATACATCGTAAATTTCGCGGCCTATTTCATACCAAGCATCATATTTTTCATCAAACCATTCATCTACCGAATAACTTAAACGGCCCACTTCATCTCTTAATGTTTCAAATTCATAGTCTAATTCATCTACAAGGCCCAATTTTACGTTTTGTCTTTTAAGGCTTGTTTTTTTATTTGCTATTCTTGCAAACACTTTTTCTTTTGTCGTTTTCATTTTTATATATATATTAATTAGGCGTTTTTCCAAAAATCATTAAAACCGGTATAACTTGTAACTTCGCGGTATTTGTCTTTTGCATCGGATATTAAAGCCGGGGCATTGTCTACCCTTTGTTTTAAATCATCAAAATCACTATAAATTTCGTTTGGGTCAATACCTAATTCATCGGCTTTTGTTTCTAATTCATTTAAAGCTTCGGTTAAAATTTCGGTAATTTCCGGTAAATCGGTTGTTGTACCATTTATAATATAATCATCAAGGCTATATTTCATTCTAAAATCATCGTAGGCATCAATTATTTCATCGCCATATTCATAAGCTAAATATGAAGCTTCGCTTTCGGCTTGGTCAAAGGCATCGGCTTCTGTTTCAATTGTTGAAACTAATGACAAATCTACTTTATGTGATTTAAGGCTAGTTTTATTTGCCGCTATTTTATCAAATACTCTTTTTTTGGTGTTTCGCATTTTATATTTGGTTTAATTTTGAATTTGCTTCATTTATTTTTTCCAAAGATTCTTCGTAAAGGTCAAAAGAATCTTTAAATTGGTTTAATTCGCTAGGTTCTACGCCCAATTCTTTAGCCAAATCTTCGGTTTCAATAAGCTTTTGTTCTAGCCTATTTGTTTCATCGATTAAATTTTCCAAGTCTACTTCTAAACTATTTGAAAAACTAGCAAATTCGCTTTGTATTCTTTCAAGTTCTTCAAAGTCAATTTCTATATTTTGTAAAATTACACTTACACTTGATGCAATACTTGTTAATTCAAAAACTACGTTTAATTCTATATTATGCTTTTTAAATTTTTTTTTCTTTGGCATTTTAGAATTTACCCTATCAATACTATTTTTCATTTAATATATCTTTTATTTGGTTTAATACTTGTCCCGACATTTTTTCTTTGTCTTTTGGTTTGCTTGAAATTTTATCGGCAAAAAATCCCTCTATACTGAAACCCTTGCAAAGACCCGATAAAATATATTGGTCCCAAACTTCATCATTATTGACCTTAATACTTCCTACCCACGAACCAACCGGTACGTCAAGGCCATACAATGCCGTTTTATCTTTTTGTTTATCTTCGACAATCCAACTTTCAACCAAGGTAAGCCCGGTTATTTTGCTAGCATGCTCTAATGTAGCATTGCTTTGGTTACCATTTTGAAGAAATAGTTGTGATGCCTTATTTATAGTTTCTTTTGAAAAAAATATGTAATATTCGCCGTTTTCATCTTTTCTATAAATCGGCTTGTCCGGTATTAATAAAGGCCCCATTAAGATTTTCTTTTCTTTATCTACTTCAGCAAGTTTTATTTCTTGCTTTTTGAGCGCGACAAAGGGGCTCTCAATGGCCGGGTCCGATACAATTGAGATTGCTTCAATTCCGGCTTCAAAATCGTTTTCATCTAAAATTAGTTCTATGATCTTCATAAATATATAACGCGTTTAGTTTTTAAATTTGCATTTACCCAATACTTGCACCCTCAATTATATTACGTTCAAGTTCTTGGCTTGTGGTTACGTCATTTGAAACCACAAATGCTCTAGCCGGTCTTTGGCTTTGGCCACCTATTGCATCTGCTAATTGGTTTGTGCCGCTTTGGCCCACAATATTAAATTCCGGGGGTATCGGTGCGCCACCACCACCACTTTGACTTGGTACGCTACCGGTGTTACCTTTACCGCTTGGGTCAATTGATTTAATTGCAGCAATATTTTTTAATGCAACCGCGCCGGCCAAACCGGCTTGTATAAATGGGTATGCCGGAAATAGTGTAGTTATTGGTGATTTACTCGCAGTAGAAAAGGCGTTCATGGCCCCCTCAACACCGCTTATAGTCGCGCTTGCTATTGCCATTGCTTTACCCACCTTACTATCTTTACCGGCTAATTGACCAACCATATCAAAAGTAGCTTTTGCATCGCCCAAACCTTGTTTTAAAAGTTCTTGGCTAGTCTTTTTTTCTACTTCGGCGTTTTCATCTTTTACATCTTTTATCGCATCAGCATAGAATTTTTTAATTTTTAGTTTTTCATCTTCGGTGGCTTCTAATAAAGTTAATTCAGCAAGGGCTTCGGCTTGTTGTTGTTCTAGTCTTTCAATGTCTGTAATTTCTTTGTGATCATCTTGAATTTTCTTTATAGCATCAAGTCTTATTACTTCGTCTGCTTCTTTTTTATCTGCAAAAGTTTGATCTATTAATTCAATTGCGGTTTTTCTTGCAGTTTCTAATACAAGGGTATTTTCGCCGTACAATTTAGCTTGTGCAATTAAATCATCATACTTTTTTGCGACCGCTATTTTTTCTTGATTTTGTTTATCAATTAATGATAGGGTAAATTCGTCTTCAAGTCTTCTTATTTCTTCAATAGATTTTCTTTTGGCTTCGGCTTCTTCATCGGTAACTTTTTTGGCATCTTCACTTAATTTTTCTTGGTCGGCTTTGTCTTGTAGTAAATACCCATCACGCGTATTTTTTAATTTTCTTAATGCTTCATCGGTAGCTTCAATAGTTTCATCACCTTTTTTTTCAACTTCTTCGGGGTCAAATAACATTGATGAAGTCATTTCTAAAAACCCGGCAGCTAAATTTGTACCCTCATCTAAAACCCCTAATTTTGCTAAACTATTTGTAATACCATCTACTAAACCAAGTATAAGTATCATAGGGGTACTCAAAAAAGCAATAATTCCTTTGGTTATATTTTGATTTCTTTGGGCTGCATCAACTTGTGCCTTTTTTTGTCCCTTTTGTTGTTCTAGTAAAAGTTCGGTACTTGCAATTATTTCATCGGTTTGTTGCCGCTTTAGGTCTTTTATTTCTTTTTCGGTTTTCCCTTGTAATTTAAGGGTGTTTTCCATTTGACCGGTTACACCTAGTTGGGCTTGCTGCGCTGCCAAAGTAGCTTGTGTAGATTGCAATTGTTTTTCTTGCTCACCGGAAACACCATCTACAAGGCTAGTTATTTTTTCCCAATTTTCAACAATCAATGCAATGGCTACAACCGCTAAACCAATACCGCTAGATATTAAAGCCGTCTTCATAGCTTTACCGCTTAATTTTGCAGCCTTTGCAACCCCCACCAATTTAGAAGCAAGGCCGCCGGTCATTCTATCCAATGCCCCTAAAGCTGCGCCACCAATTTGTTGCATGCCGGACAATTCAGATTTGGCTTTTTTGGCGGTTTTTTCGGTTTTCTTTATTTCATTATTTAATTTATTGACATTTTTAACCGCTTTATCGGTTTTTCCAATAATTTCAAATTCTGCTATTTCCGGCATTGTAATTCTTTTTTAAGTTGTTTGTACCCCTCTTTAAATGTTTCAGCAAGTTTATATTTGCCTTGGGCTATTCTTATATTTTCAGTATCACCATCTACAATTTGCAATAGGTCTATAATATCTTTTATCATAATAATGTATTTAAAAGTTCAAATTTAGTTTTACCGGTTGTTAGATTTGTAGTAAGTGAATTAATTTTATATGTTTCTTGGTTTATTTCTATTAAATCATTTAGTTTTAAGTTATAATAAACTTTCATTGGAAGATTTGCCGTTACCTTTACAAGTCTTCTTCTAATATTAAATACGTCTTGTATATAAGTCTTGTATTTAGTTTCAAATAAGGTGTCAGTAAAACAATCGGGGTCACCGGGTTCATTTGCGGTGTATTCGTTTATTTCCGGTTGAAAATTTATATTAACTTTACTTGTAGCACAATCTAATGCTAAACTATTTGATGGTATAAAATAATTTGTAATATCACTTATAGCCGTTGAAACATTATTTCTTATTCTTATAGTCGTTCCATTTGATATTAAAATAGGATAAAATAATAAAGGTGACCCTATATATGGTTGTTGACTTTCATTTACTGAATACCCATATTGAACCGCCGTAGATGTTGGCGGAGAATTTGAAATATCATATAATCTTTCATACAACATGTGTTCAAATGGTAATTCTACTTTATACGCTTCACTTAAAGCATCAAAAATATTACCATCTAATCTATAAGCTAAACTACCCCAACCACTATTTGTAAGTTGTTCAAATTGCTTTGCTAAAAAAGACCCTAAACCTTTATAAGTGAAATTAATTTGGTTAAATGGTAATGCTACATCGGAAATTGATGTTGTGGTATCAAGGTATTCATCTATTGTATAAATATTTACACTATCACTATAATAACTATCTAATGTTGTTACTACTATAATTCCAACATCATTTACATAAGCCGTTAAATTAAACATTTTAAACAAGCCCGAAAGGAAATCTATAATTTTCATTTTAGGTATTTGTTGTGATATATTAAATTCTAATTTTTGATTTGATTGTAGAAACGCATTATTGTGGTACCTATCATTTTCTATTTCAAAATATGGTGGATCATCTGAATCGACACTATAATTTATTTGAACATCAATTTTATTTGCTGCAAAAGCAATAACTCCACCAATTTCTATTGTATAAGTTGAATTATTATTAAAACCGGTTGTTGTTGTGATTTGCAAAAATTGTGTGGCTTGCAAATTGTTAAATTCAGCCACCACATTTGAGCCATCTCTTATTAATTTTGCACTATAAAAAGCACTTGGGTCTGTGGGTTCAAAAGTTACATTTAATAAATTTAAATCTACCCCGGCAGCATTAACCGATATTACACCATTTGAAACGCTTGAAATTTGGGGCGGCGACCCCGTAGGTGGGTTTATTGGGTTTACAACCATATCGGTAACCCT